>OHHR01001496.1_pt1 | contig 10034 bp, 15 predicted proteins | sample 1568021 | NCBI WGS metagenome assembly OHHR01 (sample SAMEA3879560, study PRJEB24766) | human gut metagenome | biome: human-associated habitat; feature: feces | place: USA | collected 1985/1987 | reverse complement strand
ACAAGGAGTACCATCCGGCAACAAAGCCCAGTATCGACTTCATTTACAAGATTCTTGAGGATGCTTATGCAAGCGGACTCAATTATGACGTGACTGATATGCGCAATGCTGTCTTGGCATTTGCAGCGAGCAGCACACATCAGGCGGATTACTGTATCAAGTTAGTCAACAAGATGCAGTTTAAGTCCGCAGACCAGTCAGCAGGAGCAAAAAATGATGATGCCAAGCTCGTGTTCTATGATGTTGAGGTATTTCCGAACCTGTTCTTGGTGAACTGGAAAATCGAGGGCGAGGGTAAGCCGGTGGTTCGTATGATTAACCCTACCCCGACTGAGATTGAAGAGCTGATGCGATTTCGTCTGGTTGGCTTCAACTGCCGTCGATACGACAACCATATTCTCTATGCTCGGCTGATGGGGTATACGAACGAACAGCTTTATAATCTCTCGACAAAGATCATCAACGGCAGCGCAAATTGCTTCTTTGGCGAAGCCTATAATGTGTCGTATACGGATGTGTATGACTTTTCCAGTAAGAAGCAGTCCCTTAAGAAGTTCGAGATTGAACTGGGTATTCACCATCAGGAACTTGGTCTTCCCTGGGACAAGCCTGTACCGGAGGAGCTTTGGACAAAGGCCGCCGAGTATTGTGACAATGATGTCATTGCGACAGAAGCAACCTTTAATGCTCGTAAAGCAGACTTCACGGCTCGTCAGATTCTGGCAGATGTGGCGGGGATGTCCGTCAATGATACAACGAACTCGCTGACTACCAGAATTATATTTGGTAACAACCGCAAGCCTCAGGATCAGTTCAATTACCGTTTCATGGGTGACGAGAGTCAAATCTTCGACCCTAATGCGGATCTTCCGTTTACAATGGGGCTTGAAGACTATGACGAGTTCACACAGTTCGATAAAAACCATCGTCCCATCTTTCCTGGCTACACATTCGAGGGCGGTAAGTCCGTCTACAGAGGCGAAGAAGTTGGTGAGGGCGGCTATGTATATTCTGAACCCGGCATGTACAGCAACATTGCTCTGCTGGATATTGCATCCATGCATCCGAGCAGTATCGTAGCGGAAGAACTCTTCGGACCGGAATACACAAAGCGATTCAACGAAATTCTTCAGGCTCGTATCGCAATCAAGCATAAGGATTTTGATAAAGCCAAGAAAATGCTGGGCGGTGCATTGGCTAAATACCTGACTGACGAAAATGCAGCGGCTGATTTGGCGCAGGCTCTGAAGATTGCAATTAACTCGGTATATGGTCTGACTTCAGCCGGGTTTGAAAATCCGTTCCGAGATAATCGTAACAAGGATAATATCGTTGCCAAACGAGGAGCACTGTTCATGGTCAACCTCAAGCACGCTGTTCAGAGTCAGGGCTTTACTGTAGCACACATCAAAACCGACTCCATCAAGATTCCGGACGCAACGCCTGAGATCATCAAGTTTGTGACTGAGTACGGCAAACTGTATGGGTACAACTTTGAGCACGAAGCAACCTATGATCGTATGTGTCTGGTGAACGATGCAGTTTATATTGCTCGATATGCTACGGTTGAGAAGTGCTGCGACCTGTATAGGAAAAAGTACATCGACTCCGCAAAAGATATTTGCAAAGAGAACAAGAAACATCCGTATGCATGGACGGCAACCGGCACTCAGTTCCAGATTCCTTATGTCTTCAAGACGCTTTTCAGCAAGGAGAATATCGAGTTCGAGGATATGTGCGAGACGAAGTCTGTGACTTCCTCGCTCTATCTTGACATGAACGAGGCTCTTCCGAATGTAAGTGCCCTCGAAGCGGAAAGAGATAAACTGTGGAAACAGATTACCGATTCTAAACGCATGACCGAGCCGATGCCCACTGAATGTGAGCGTGTCGAAGAACTAACGTACGAAATTGCAAAGGGTCACGACTACCACTTCATCGGAAAAGTCGGTCAGTTCTGCCCGATTAAGCCTGGCTGCGGAGGTGGTATCCTACTTCGTGAGACTGAAAACAAGAAGACAGGCGAAAAGGGTTATGCTGCTGCTACGGGTTCTAAGGGCTTCAGATGGCTTGAATCCGAGATGGTAAAGCAGCTGGGCAAGCAGGGTGACATTGACCGTGGTTATTACAACAACATGGTAGATGAAGCAATCAAGTCTCTGTCTGTTTATGGTGACTTCGAACGCTTTGCAGCAGACGAACCGTATGTTTCGGATAACACACCCCCGTGGTTCGGAGCCGGCGAGCCTCATGAGGACGATACTACTCCGTTTGATGTGAGGTAACGCTTATGACTTTAATTCTGTTAATTGCTGTGCTCATTTATATTTTGTGCACGGCTGATTCTACCGAGTCCTGTATTCCCAATGAGGAGTGCAGGACTTGTCCATTTCCATGCGATAAACGCAAAAATTGAAAGGAGAAACTAATTATGGCTTACAAAGCAGTAGACAACATCATCATCGAGAATGCTCGAATTATCTTCCGCAACTTTAAGGGTGAGGAGTCCAAGTACAATCGTGCTGGCTCCCGCAATTTCTGCGTGGTCATTGAAGATTCCGATATGGCGCAGAAGCTTATTGAGGATGGCTGGAATGTTCGTGTTCTGGCTCCTCGTGATGAGGACGAGGCTCCTCGCCATTATATTCAGGTGGCTGTCAGCTTCGACAACATCCCCCCGAAGGTTATCATGATTACTCGTCGAGCTAAGACCCAGCTGGATGAGGAATCCATCGGAACTCTGGACTTTGCAGAGATCCGCAATGTTGACCTGACGATCCGTCCCTACAACTGGGAGGTCAATGGCAAAACCGGTGTCAAGGCATACCTTAAGACGATGTATGTCACCATTGAGGAAGATGAATTCGCTGAAAAGTACGCTGAAACCGAAGGACCTGAGGAGATGCCCTTCTAAAAGCGAATAGGTGCCAGCTTAATACATGTCTGGTTAAATGTCCAGTAAGGTCTCGGTTAGGAGTGCACACCTATGACAGTAAGAGGAAACAGCCTAAAGGAGGTAAAGCCATGTTGTGGCAGAAAAAGAAAAAACGCAAAAAGACTACAAAACCTAAAGCGGTTACTCAGACTGTTCCTCAGCAGCCGTTGGAAGAGATTCCGCAAACGACTAAGTCTGAGAAAAAAGAAGAAATGCCAAAGCAAAAAAAGCCCGCTGGGGAAAAATACAAAAAGGTTTTGTCTCCGAAAAAAGCTTTCTTAGATGCATTCGGACGGTTGACTAACCGGTATCGGGCTTGGGATGTTTGGCGTGACTTCATTACTATGTTCGCTTGTTCGCTATCTAATCCTCTCGATAAGGAGCACCGGGATAAGCGAGAAGCGTTATATTTGGAAATCATCAAAAAGTATAATAAGCAGGAGCAAGAGTTGTTTCCTGAACTGGCTGCTCAGACTGTCTTGGCTTTGGAGGAAAATCCGGAGCAAGATTTTCTGGGCAGCATTTTTATGTCTCTCAATCTCGGCAACGAGCATAATGGACAGATCTTTACACCGTATCATGTCTGTGAGCTAATGGCTGAAATGACGATGGACGACACGGTAAAAAAGGTAGAACAGGACGGTTATATTTCAATTAACGATCCGTGCTGCGGAGCTGGGGTCACATTGATTGCCGGAATCCACGCTGCAAGGAAGCAGTTGGAAAAAGCAAACTTGAACTACCAAAATCATCTTCTCGTCGTTGCACAGGATATCGATGAAACGGTGGCACTGATGTGTTATATTCAACTTTCACTTTTGGGCGTAGCCGGATATGTAAAGGTCGGAAATTCTCTGACAGAGCCGATGACAGATAACGACAATAAAGAGAACTATTGGTTTACTCCGATGTACTTCTCCAATGTCTGGGTGCTGCGTCGGATCTTCGGGGGGCACTAATGGCTGGTATATACCTTAGAGACTATCAATTAGATGCTGTTGACCGAATGAAAAATGGCTGCATTCTCTGTGGTGGTGTTGGCAGTGGCAAATCCAGAACAGCTTTGGCTTACTACTACAAGCAAAATGGCGGTAAGCTCGGCACAAAGAATTATATTCGGATGCCAGATACGCCAAAAAACCTGTACATCATCACCACGGCAAGAAAAAGAGACACTTTAGAATGGGAGGGTGAGCTTTCGCCCTTCCTTCTCTCCGTTCATGCAGAAGTCAATACCTACAAGAATAAGGTCGTCGTTGATTCTTGGAATAACATCGGGAAGTATGCAACGGTTACGGACGCTTTCTTTATATTTGATGAACAGCGTGTTGTCGGCTCTGGAGCATGGGTTAAAGCGTTCCTGAAAATTGCCAAGTTTAACGAATGGATTCTACTATCTGCCACTCCAGGAGACACATGGGAGGATTATATTCCTGTCTTTGTTGCAAACGGCTTTTATAAAAACCGAACTGCCTTCAAAGAAGAACACATGGTCATGACCTGGGTAAACGGAAAGTATCCAAAAGTGGACAGATATTTAGGAGTCGGACGGCTTATTCGACTTCGCAACCGCATTCTTGTGGATATGGATTTCAAGCGGGAAACCTGTTCACACCATGAAGATGTTTATGTCAATTATGATGTTGCGAAGTATAAAGAGACAAGTCGTCTTCGCTGGAATCCGTATAAAAATGAACCGATTGTCAATGCCGGAGAGCTCTGCTATATATGGCGGCGCATCGTAAATGAAGACGAGTCCAGACAAATCGCCTTGATGGAACTGTTTGAGAAGCATCCCAAAATGATTGTCTTCTATAATTTCGACTACGAGCTTGATATTCTGAAAAATCTCTACTATGGAGAAAATGTCGAGATCGCTGAATGGAACGGTCATAAGCACCAACCGATTCCGACTTGCGACAGCTGGGTGTATCTGGTTCAGTATACTGCCGGGGCCGAAGGATGGAACTGCATTAGCACAGACACCATTGTGTTCTACTCGCAGAATTACTCCTACAAAATTATGAAGCAATCAGCTGGGCGAACCGATCGCTTAAATACTCCGTTCAAAGATTTATATTACTACCATTTGAAATCCCGTTCCGGCATTGATTTGGCTATCAGTCGAGCGTTAAGCGAGAAGCGGAATTTCAACGAAACCAAGTATGTCGGCAGCTATAAACCCAAAGCTGCCTGAGAAAGGAGAAAAGATGATAACAATTGATGTCGCGGAGTATTGCTCTGCTTGCATGGACTTCGATCCAGATGTTCAACGACCGCAAAAAGCATACGGAATGAGTGAAGAGATCGTCATATCCGACACGGTCATTCGATGCTCAAATCGAAATCGGTGCAAAAACATTGAGCGATACCTGAGAAAGAAGGTGACGGACGATGGCGTTAGCAAGACTGACGAAGCAATGCCGTGAATGTCCTTTTGTCGAGACCTGTGAGCACAAGGAAATGGAAGCATTGGGATATTTACCAGAACCGATTATGGCAGATGTCAAAGCCCCGGTTACTGCTGATATAGCAGCTCCCATTTTGAGAGAAACTGTAAGCCGTGTAGTAGACGACAAAGTTGCAACAATGTATAAGGACGAGTTGGAGAAGATCCTTTATAAAGATTTATATTCTCATCTCGGACTTCAGTTTGGAGGCTGAATATGCATAACAATACCAACAATTCAGACAGAATGAATACTGTCGCTTATAAAATCGGGCAGGCTATCGCGCTGGTAGCTTGTCTTTGTGTTTCTGCCATCGTCATTGCTTTAACTGTGAAGTGCATCCTGTGGATTTTGTAAGGAGGTTTTGCAGATGAATGAAGAAAAGGAAGTCTATTTTGACCAGTATTGTAAATCTTGCAAGTACCATGGTCTTGAAGAGTCCAAAGACCCGTGCAATGACTGTCTCGCAGAACCCAGCAATACAAATTCCCACAAACCAATGAACTATGAAAGCAAAAACAATTCTTGATACCGAGAAAAAAAGGATGCAATTGATATTGCAACGGAGCTTTGTTATAGCGATGAAGTTAAAAAGAAACTGACTCAGGCAAAATCCGTTTATGAAATCGGTCGCATCCTTAAACAGGCACGGCTCGATCAAGAATGATATCTGAAAGGAGAAAAATATGATCGCTATTGATACAATCGTCAGTATTAAATCCGGTGACGAGTACGGCGGTAAATACACAGGTAAACTCGGCATCGTTAAAAGATTTACGGATGATCGGGTTGGAGTGGAGTTCGCGGGTCTTAAAAACCACGCAAGTAAATATGGTCTCTTCTGGTTCAATAAAGAGAATGTTACGCCTTCACTCTTTGATACCCCGAAGCGAAATGATGGGATTATTCCAGCAGCTCTTGCTAAGGCTTTCCTTAACTTTACTTTTGGAGCGCCACGGGTATCGCTCGGTGTAAAGCAGATCATTTTCAGCGGCCCTAAAACAATCGTATTCTGGATTGACGGAACCAAGACTATCGTTTCTTGCGGTGAGGGCGATAGCAATGATCCCTATGCCGGTTTCTGTGCTGCTGTTACGAAGCGAGTCTTTGGCTCCACTTCTCAGGCAAAGAAGGTCTTGGAAAGGACAAGAAAGGAGACCGCCAAATGAGCACTATTTATTTAGGAGAACGCCAAAGTGGTAAAACCACCATGCTCATCGAAATGTCTGAAAAAACCGGAGCGACTATTGTCGTGGCCACCTATCCGATGGGCAAATACATTCAGATGACTGCGGCTCAGATGGGTAAGAAAATCCCCGTTCCTATCACAGTAACAAATTACATCCGGCTTCTTGCAAGCGGTGGTCTTGGAAGATCTGAGAAGTATCTTGTTGACGAGCTTCAAATGATGCTTCAGCAAATGAATATCGAGGCTGCTACGGTTGACTGCGACTGCATTGAGGTTCTTCGCGGCCAACAGAAAGAAGGTTTGTAATGGCCGGGCTTAAAATGAATGTTGAGTTCCCAACGCGCCTTTGTGAAGTCAACGGTGAACTCGGATATTTTCATCTTTGGGAGCAGTGGAGTAATGTTGTTGACGCCAGTCTGCTTCGTGGTGGACACCCTGCGGGTCAGATTGGGCAGGTTTATGGCATTGTTGAATTCAAAGATGGTGTTCGCCGTGTAGACCCTGTTTCTATCAAGTTCTGCGATGAGGAGAACGCCGATCTCTGTGCGCTGGTAAAGCACAATGAGGCATTAAGGAAAGGAGAAGAACAATGCTGAAAATTGAAAACATCGAAGTTATGGGCTGGGAGGCAGCCATCCGTGGAATGCGGAATCCGATGAACTCTTGGGAGAAGAGCGATAGTGGATGGGATGCACGTATCCCGCCTCTCGAACTTCGCAATCAGGTTGACTGGAAACGGTGGGCGGAGCACTATAAAGTCGTTCAGGATAACGGCGAGCATACTTATGATATCGGCCCCGATGATCGAGACCTCATGACTCGCCTCCGCAACGCCGGTACAGACCATCGCAAGTTCATGCGGATGATTGCCGTATACCTTGATATTACGGCTCCGCTGTACTGGTGGAAGGAATTTGACACATACAAAGTTGGCACCGTCGCCAACTCCTGTTCGACGATGCACAAGATTGCGGCGAAGGAGTTTACACGAGATGACTTCTCGACGGAGCATATAATTTGTGATGGTAAAGCAGAGCATCAAATGTTAGTTGAAAATACCTACCACAATCCGCTGGACGCTATGATTTTTACGGTCGATATGCTTAATTTCTGTCGTGAAAAATATCTCGAAACCAAGGATAAAAAATACTGGTGGCAGATGATCCAGCTACTGCCGAGCTCCTATAATCAGAAACGGACGATCATGTTGAACTATGAGGTTCTGGCCAACATCTACAAATCCCGTCGGCATCATAAGCTCGATGAGTGGCATACGCTCTGCGACTGGATTGAGGGTCTGCCTTATTCCGAGCTGATTACTGGTAAGGAGGAAAAGGCGAATGTTTGATGTAGGAACAAAAGAAACTTTATGTACTCGCTGCGCTCATCGGGAAGTATGTACCTATAAGCAGGACTACCTTGATATTCTCAAAGCAGTTGAAAGTGCGACTGTGACCAGAGACACGCCCGATGGAAAAATCGCATCAAAGAAAGTGATTCATTATGATTTTATCAGTGGGGTCTCTGTTGGCTGCAAGTACCATCAAAGCTGGACGGAAACCTACCGTTCCGGAGAAGCAATTCTCTGAAACTGCACGAAAAATACACCCCCTATTATGAAAGGAGGTAACACACATGAATTATTTTCTGGCAGTTAATGATCGGCAACTCGGCACTTGCTTGAGAATGCTGTTTGCTGAGAAACTTCAACCTGCTGTCCAAACCGTGTTGAACGAAAAGGGCAAGATTGAGTTTCATATCAGCATTGCAGCAGACCAGGAAGTGTTCGAGGAGCTGAACGAACGCTACAAGATCATGATTTCGAAGGTAAAGGGGCCGTAACAAGCCCTTTTACTTTTGTTGTGTTCATGGTAAAATACTGTAAGGAGGCGATGCCGATGAAAGTCAAATCCAGAATGTCCTGTCCGGTTCGAAGAAAAGACGGCACATGGACAACTGTTATCAAAGAATTTGAAGAAGATATTCCGGATCTCGGACGAGAAGAGCTTATCTGTAACAAATGTGGGCGCCCTGATTATCCGAAATGTAAGGAAACGGTTTGTGAAGCCTGGAAATACCACAAATCGAAAAAATAACATTTTATGTAAGAGCTGAGGTTAAACCTTGGCTCTTATTTTTGTGTAAAGGAGAAAACAATGCTTGCCAGAGAAGCGACAAAAGCGGATATTCAGGCTGTTTATGACCGTCTTCATCACAGGAGGAAAAAATATGACGCCGAACGACTATCAGCAGGCAGCTCTTCGCACTGCTCCAAAAGATTTACCGCCTGACCGACTTCTGCTCAATGGCTTAATGGGTCTGAACGGAGAAGCCGGCGAAGCAATTGATATTTTGAAAAAGCATCTGTTTCAAGGACACGAACTCGACACTGCACATATGGCTAAGGAGCTTGGAGATGTGGCTTGGTACCTCGCCGTAAGTGCAAACGCTATTGGGTACGACCTTGAAACCATTATGCAGATGAATGTGGATAAACTTAAAGCCAGATATCCGGATGGCTTCGACGCTGAGCACAGTCTGCATCGCAATCAGGATGATATTTAAGGAGGGTTTTCTATGAATGAACAATTCGGAGAAAAGGTAAAAACTATTTTTGATAGTATTACCGTTCTTCAGGCAAAAGATAGTGACTTGAAACGAGATAATGCCAACATCAACGGCGATTCCCCTATGGGAGCTATGCTGCAATATGGTGCCAATACCGCCAAGGAGTACAATCTGGAGTATTTGATTAAACCTGCAATTGCAGAACTTCACCGCGATGGTTGGATTCATATACACGATCTTGACTTCTATGCATGGACGACGACCTGCACGCAGATTGAGCTTCGCAAGCTCTTCAAAAATGGATTCAATACCGGTCACGGCCATCTGAGAGCACCAAAAAGCATCGGCTCGTATGCTGCTCTGGCTGCCATCGCCATTCAGTCTAACCAAAATGACCAGCATGGCGGACAGAGTGTCGTGGACTTCGATTATGCTATGGCCGAGGGCGTCCGTTACACCTATCAAAAATACTTGAAAGAAGGCTATGAGATTTGTGAACGCCTCAACGATCTGAAAGATAAAGCATGGATTCTCGACTATGCTATGGAAAAGACTACTCGCGATACTTATCAGGCTATGGAGGGGTTTATTCATAATCTGAACACCATGCATTCCCGTGCCGGCGCTCAGGTTCCGTTCAGCTCTATTAACTATGGCACTGATACTTCTTGGGAAGGGCGTCTTGCTATTGAGCAGCTTCTACTTGCTACAGAAGCAGGGCTCGGTCATGGTGAGACACCAATCTTCCCGATTCAAATTTTCCGTGTCAAAGAAGGCGTCAACTATAATCCCGATGATCCGAACTATGACCTGTTCAAACTGGCGATGAAGGTCAGTGCAAAGCGGCTGTTTCCTAACTTCGCTTTTATTGACGCACCTTTCAATCTCCAGT
>OHHR01001495.1_pt1 | contig 10055 bp, 8 predicted proteins | sample 1568021 | NCBI WGS metagenome assembly OHHR01 (sample SAMEA3879560, study PRJEB24766) | human gut metagenome | biome: human-associated habitat; feature: feces | place: USA | collected 1985/1987 | reverse complement strand
AGCATCTGCAAAATTTCTGCTTTTTTCTTTTCGCCGCCCGAAAAGCCTACATTTAGATCACGCTCGGAATATGACGGATCCATCTGCAAAAGCTCCATTGCCTCTCTGAGCTCTTTTTTAAAGTCCCAAAGGCGGATTCTTTTGCCACGGTTCTTTTCAAGAGCGTTACGAATAAATGATGAAAGTGAAAGCCCCGGAACTTCAAGAGGACTTTGGAATGAAAGAAAAATTCCGTCCTTTGACCTTTTATCGGGGGTTTCATCGTTAATGTTTTTTCCGTTAAAAAGTATTTCGCCTGAATTAAGCGTATATTTAGGACTGCCCATAAGTGCAAATCCGAGCGTTGACTTGCCTGCACCGTTAGGTCCCATAAGCACATGCGTTTCACCTTTGTTTATACTAAGATTTATATCGTGCAGAATTTCCTTTTCCTCTACACTTACAGTCAAATCGTTTACATCAAGTAATTTGTCTGCCATTTCATAATCCCACCTTGTTATATTATCAACCCACCAAAGGAGTGGATAATTAAAATATAACCTTTTCAACCCATTTTGTCAATGGGTTGGTATTGCATTTTTATCGTTTTTTGTATATAATCAAGGTATATAAGCAAAACAGGCTTACAAAATATGCAAGCCTTGCCAAAAGGGGATAATTTTATGCTGATTTCAAGTAAAGGTCGTTACACGCTGTATGTGCTTGTCGATCTGGCAAAAAACGGGCAGAACAGATATATTCCGCTCAAAGAAATTGCAGAAAGACAGAATATTTCCAAAAAATATATGGAAGGCATACTCAAAACCCTTGTTGACCGCAATCTGCTTGAGGGCGTAAAAGGAAAGGGCGGCGGCTATAAGCTGACCAAAGAACCAAAAGATTATTCACTCGGTGAAATTCTCAGACTTACGGAAGGCGACCTTGCATCTGTTCCCTGCACTTCAAAAACTCACGAACATTGCAATCATATGGAATCGTGTCCCTCACATCCTATCTGGCAACAGCTTGACAATTTAATCAACAATTACCTTGACAGTGTAACTCTTGCAAATTTACTTAATAATGAATAAAATAAATATGCACAACCTCTTTGCTTTTGTGAAGATAATGTGCTATAATAACAATAGACAGATATAATTTAAGTTATTTTTGCACAAATTAAGCTGTCACTACGAATCTATCAGCAAAAGCAGGTGATTTTATGGCTTTCGATACATTTGACGAGGGTATTAATCCCGGTGGAATGAGAAGCAAAAACGAAATTAAAACCTTGATATGTTATTTGTATAATTCTGTAAAAGAAAATATAGACAAAGGAATTGTCATACAGGCAATTCTAAAGCAGGGGCTTGCCAATTATTTTGAAACAAGTTCCGCCTTTGACGACCTTGTTACAAACGGTAACCTTGTGCCTGCCGATGATGAACACAAAACATATGCGCTCACGGAAAACGGTGTTGAAATTGCAAAACAGCTTGACAGCATTCTTGCGTACTCTATCAAAGAAAAGGCATACGCTTGTGCGGTTAAGCTCCTTGCCGTAAAGAAAAATGAGATTGAAAACAAGGTTGATATTGTAAAAAGTTCAAACGGATTTACTGTTAAATGTTCTGTATCCGGCGGTGATATGGATTTGATGAAACTTGATGTTTATGCTCCCGAAATGGAACAGGCTCTTATTCTCAAAAAAAATTTTCTTGACAATCCGAAAAAAGCGTACAAAATTATGCTTGCGCTCCTGACCAAAGACAAAGAAACCGTTGGTGAGGCTCTTGAGGAACTTTACGGCATTGTATAAAATTTCATACAAACAATTAAGGGGCTGTCGATATGACCGCCCCTTCTGTGATTATTCAGAAAAAAAGATTAAGACCGAGCATAAGCGTTACTCCGGGTATTCCTCCTATTATTGATACCAAAAGCGATAAAAGGCTTATGGGCAAAGTTACGCCCGTAAAAGCTCCCGTCAGATTGACCGCAAACAATGTTGCCGCTCCCAAAGTCATTGAAAGCAGAGAGCGTTTGAACGGGTGCTTGTTTTTGCCGAGAAAGTGCACGATTGCGAAAGTTATAAATGTTACAAAAATAATCAGACATATTCCCCACCAAGGCATTTTTAACAACTCCATATAAAAAGTAAAACCGCCAGAGGATTGCCCTGACGGTTAATTTTATGCTGATTATTAAGTTAATATGCTTACAGTATACCGAACTTTGAAAGCACATTAAGTGCAATTACAAAAATTACGAATATTGCAGCAAAAACTTTTGTCCAGCGTGAGAGGAACGCATCAATCGAACGAGCCTTATTCTTTGAGAAATAAGAATCGGCAACACCTGTTACAGCACCGATACCCTGCTGATTACCCTCCTGAAGGATAATTACAACGATAATGGCAACAGATACGATTGCGAGCAATACGCCTAAAACAATGCCCCAAATGCTCATTTTTATCTTCCTTTCATTTAATAAATACGAATAAAACAAATCCTGCTTTAATAACTGTTTTATAATACCACATAAACACAGCTTTTTCAAGAGATATTACAAGATTTTTATTAATTTTTTCAAAATCAAATCAGCGAAAGCTGTTCGTCTTTTGAATCATCGTTCACGGGCAACGCACCTCTTGCAGGAAGTGAACCTGTTCTGTAACGCTTTGGATTTGTAAAAGTACCGTCTTTATAGCGTTCTATGCTGAAAAGTCTGTGACCTTTTTTGGGCTTGAGAACGGCAACACCCTGTGTTGAACGGGTTGTTTTGAGAGCGAGTGCACCCGTGTGAACAAGGAGCATATTTCCAGATGACGCCTTGAAGAGTACCTCTTCATCCTCAGGTATATAGAGAAGTCCGACAAGCGGAGATTTGTCGGAATATGCGCCCGTGAGCTTTTTACGGTTAGTCTTTGTTGCGTAGGATTCAAGCGGAACTTTTGCAGCCTTGCCGTTTTCAAAAGCAAAGAGCAGCATACCCTTGTAATCTTTTGTAGCAACCATTTTCACAGCATTTTCGCCTTCATCAAAGCCAAGCTTTGCGGCAACGTAGTCACCGAGGACGCTTGCCTTTGTCTGTGCAAAATCATCAGCCTTTGCCTTATACACCTGACACTTGTCTGTAAAGAACAAAAGGTCGCAGTTGTTTGTGAACTCAAGCTCCTGAATGATTTCGTCACCGTCTTTGAGCTTTTGTTCACCGCTCATTCTGAGCGACTGCGGAGTAATCTTCTTGAAATATCCCTCTTTTGTAAAGAAAAGATTAACAGGATAATCGGGAATCTCGACTGTCTCTTCCTCATACCTTGCAACATCGTCATAGATTATGATACTCTTTCTCGGCTGACCGTATTTCTCGGCAATTGATTTGAGTTCTTTGACAATGATTGTCTTGATTCTTGCCTTGCTTTTTAAAATTTCGTCAAGCTCGGCAATCTCTTTTTCAAGGTCTTCAAGGTCTTTTGTACGCTTTAAAATGTATTCACGGTTAAGATGACGAAGTTTTATTTCGGCAACATATTCAGCCTGTATTTCGTCAATTCCGAATCCAATCATAAGGTTTGGCACAACCTCGGATTCTTCATCGGTTTCACGGACAATCTTTACTGCCTTGTCAATATCGAGAAGAATTTTTTCAAGACCTCTTAAAAGATGAAGCTTGTCAGCTTTTTTGTTGCGGTCAAAATATGTTCTTCTTCTGACGCACTCAATTCTGAAAGCAATCCATTCTTCAAGCAACGCCTTTACACCGAGAACTCTCGGAACACCAGCGATAAGCACATTGAAGTTGCAGGCATAGGAATCTTCGAGTGTTGTAAAGCGGTAAAGCTTTGTCATAAGTTTGTCGGCATCAATGCCACGCTTGAGGTCAATTGTAATTTTAAGTCCGTCAATACCTGTTTCGTCACGAATATCGGAAATTTCCTTGACTTTACCCTGCTTTACAAGGTCGATTACCTTTTCAATGATAACCTCACAAGTTGTTGTAGCCGGGATTGAAAGTATATCTATACAGTTTGCAGACTTGTCATAGACATACTTTGCACGGAGCTTGATGCTTCCTCTGCCGGTTTCATAGACTTGATTGATGACATTCTCATCATAAATAATCTGACAACCGCCTGTAAAATCAGGAGCCGGCAGAGTTGACTTTATATCATGGTCGGGATCACGGATAAGTGCCGCTGTTGTTTCGCAGATTTCACGCAGATTGAATGAACAGATATTTGACGCCATACCAACGGCAATACCTGTGTTTGCGTTTACAAGTACAGACGGAAATGCAACCGGCAAAAGTGACGGTTCTTTCATTGTATTATCGTAGTTATCTACAAAATCTACGGTATCTTTGTCTATATCACGAAACAGCTCGTTGCAGATTGCATCAAGCTTTGCCTCAGTATAACGGGATGCCGCCCACGCCATGTCACGGCTGTAGAATTTACCGAAATTACCTTTTGAATCTACATACGGATGCAAAAGTGCCTCATAGCCCCTTGAAAGACGAACCATTGTGTCATAAATTGCAGAGTCGCCGTGAGGATTGAGCTTCATTGTTGCACCGACAATGTTTGCCGATTTTGTTCTTCCGCCGTTCAGAAGTCCCATTTTGTACATCATATACAGGAGCTTTCTGTGCGACGGCTTGAAGCCGTCGATTTCGGGAATTGCACGGGAGAGAATTACGCTCATTGCATACGGCATATAGTTCTCTCTGATAGTGGAAACGATTGGCTGTTCCACTACTTCACCCGCACCGTTGATTACACCGTGAGTTTTTGACGGTGAAGTTCTGCGGGGAGTCTTTGAAGATTTTTTCGCCATTTATTTCCACCTCCAATCAGCTTACATCAAGCTGGTCAATATATTCGTTGCCGTGTTCCACTATATAATCTTTTCTTCCCTGAAGATTGTCACCGAGAAGAACATCAAAAATTTCCGCTGTCTGTTCTGCATCGGCAGGAAGAACCTTGATAAGTCTGCGTGACTCGGGGTTCATTGTGGTAAGGTTCATCATATCGGGTTCGTTCTCACCAAGACCTTTTGAACGCTGAATTGTGAATTTTTCCTTGCCGAGCTGTTCAATGAACTTATCCTTTTCAACCTCATCGTATGCAAAATAAACATCGTTTTTGGATGTGATTTCATAAAGAGGCGATTCGGCAATAAACACCTTGCCTTCTTCAATGAGTGTAGGTGTAAGTCTGTAAAGCATGGTAAGTAAAAGAGTTCTGATCTGGAAGCCGTCAACATCGGCATCGGTGCAGAGAATAATTTTGCTCCAGCGAAGTGCGTTCATATCAAAGCTTGAAAGATTCTTGTTGGCTTTTGACTTAACCTCAACACCGCAACCGAGAACCTTGAGCAAATCGGTAATGATTTCGCTCTTAAAAATCTTATCGTAGTCGGCTTTAAGGCAGTTAAGTATTTTACCTCTGATTGGCATAATTGCCTGAAAATCGGGGTTTCTTGCCTGTTTACAGGCACCGAGAGCAGAATCACCCTCTACTATGAACAGTTCACGCTGTTCCGTGTCTTTACTTCTGCAATCGACAAATTTTGCAACACGGTTTGTTATGTCGAGATTGCCCGAAAGCTTTTTCTTTATGTTAAGTCGTGTTTTCTCAGCATTTTCACGGCTGCGCTTATTAATAAGCACCTGTTCGCAGATTTTTTCTGCCTCAAGCGGATTTTCAATAAAATAGACTTCAAGACTTTGACGGAGAAATGCAGTCATAGCGTCCTGAATACCCTTGTTTGTAACCGCCTTTTTGGTCTGGTTTTCATATGATGAAACACTTGAAAAAGACGAAATAACGCACACAAGGCTGTCCTCAACATCGTCATACTTGATTTTGCTTTCGGTTTTGTTATATTTATTATTTTGTTTTAAGTAGCTGTCAATCTGGTAAACAAAGGCATTCCGCACCGCCTTATCGGGAGCACCGCCGTGTTCAAGCCAGCTTGAGTTGTGGTAGTATTCGGTGAGATGCACTTTATTTGAAAATGCAACCGAGATATCCATTTTGCACTTATATTCGGGCTTATCGTCACGGTCACGGGTTTTAACCTCGGTTTCCCAATGCTGAATTGAGCTGAGTCCGTTTTCACCGACTACCTCGGCAACATGGTCAACAATACCGTTTACATAGTTATAGCTTGTCGTATCAAAGCTTTTGCCGTTTTGATTGCGGAAAACAAATTCAATTCCTGCGTTGACAATAGCCTGTCTTTTCATTATGTCAAGAAAATATTCGGGCTGAATGTCGATATCCGTAAAGACTTCGAGGTCGGGTTTCCAATGAATTTTTGTACCCGTATCCTTTTTGCTGTACGGCTCTTTTTTGAGCTTGCCGACAATCTCGCCTTTTTCAAAACGGAGAGTGTATCGGTAGCCGTCACGGCGGATATCAACATCCATATACTCGGAGCTGTACTGGGTTGAACAAAGGCCGAGACCGTTCATACCAAGGGAAAATTCGTAGCTTTCACCCTCGTTGTTATTATACTTACCGCCGGCATAGAGTTCGCAGAAAACCAGTTCCCAGTTATAGCGCTTTTCGTTTTCGTTGTAGTCAACGGGAATTCCTCTGCCGTGATCTTCAACCTCAATTGAGCCGTCGGAATAGCGTGTAACTGTGATTTTTTTACCGTAACCCTCTCTCGCCTCATCTATTGAGTTTGAAAGAATCTCAAACACGGAGTGCTGACAGCCGTCAATACCGTCCGAGCCGAAAATTACGGCAGGACGCTTACGGACACGGTCGGCACCCTTTAGCGTTGTGATACTGGTATTATCATAATCGGTGGTTTTCTTTCTTGGCATTTTACTCTTCCTTTATCATTTTTCACCACGCAGTTTTTTGATTTTATCACGCAGATATGCGGCGTGTTCAAATTCAAGCAACTTTGCGGCCGCTTTCATTTCCTTTGTCAGTTTTTCTGTCAACTGTTGTTTTTGTGCCTTTGAAAGCTTTTTTGTATTCTTAAATTCACTGTCATCGTGAGTAGAAATTTCAAGTATATCGCTGACCTTTTTGACAATAGTCTTCGGAACGATGCCGTGTTCAACATTATATTTATTCTGAATTTCACGGCGGCGCTGTGTTTCGGTTATTGCAACCTTCATTGACGGTGTTACGCTGTCGGCATACATAATAACCGTACCCTCGCTGTTTCGTGCGGCTCTGCCGGCAATCTGAATAAGCGAACGGGTTGAACGGAGAAATCCCTCTTTGTCGGCGTCAAGTACGGCAACAAGAGAAACCTCGGGAATATCAAGTCCTTCACGCAGAAGGTTGATTCCGACAAGAACATCAAATTCTCCGAGTCTTAAATCACGGACAATCTCCATTCTTTCAACGGTGTCAATGTCATGGTGCATATAACGAACCCTGATACCCAGCTTTTCAAGATATGCGGTAAGGTCTTCCGCCATTTTCTTGGTAAGGGTTGTGACAAGTGTTCTTTGATTTTTGGCTGTGCGGATATTGATTTCTGACACTAGGTCGTCAAGCTGACCTTCGGTAGGTCTTACCGAAATTTCAGGATCAAGAAGTCCTGTAGGTCTGATAATCTGCTCTGCAACAACAGCCGATTTTTCAAGCTCAAAATCGCCCGGTGTTGCGCTTACATAAACAGCCTGATTTATTTTTGAATAGAATTCGTCAAAGTTGAGCTGACGGTTATCAAGTGCAGACGGAAGTCTGAAACCGTAGTCAATAAGGCTCTTTTTTCTTGCATAGTCACCCGCAAACATTCCCCGTACCTGTGGAAGCGTTACATGGGACTCATCGACAAAGAGCAGAAAATCATCGGGGAAATAGCTTAAAAGCGTGTACGGTGATGAGCCTGGCGCTCTGCCCGACATTATTCTTGAATAGTTCTCGATACCAGTACAAAATCCGATTTCCTGCAACATTTCCATATCGTACCTTGTACGCTGTTCAAGTCGTTGTGCCTCAAGGAGCTTTCCGTTTCCACGAAAATATGCAAGTCTTTCCTCAAGCTCCCTGTCAATTTCCGCAAGAGCCTTTTTCATCTTATCTCCCGACACAATGTAGTGTGACGCAGGATAGATTGCGGCATGTTTCAAAACAGCTTTGAGTTCACCCGTAAGCGGATTGATTTCGGAAATTCTGTCAATTTCATCTCCGAAAAATTCGACACGGATTATAGAATCGTTTGATGCGGCAGGGAAAATTTCAACCACATCACCACGAACCCTGAATTTATTACGGGTAAAGCTTACATCATTGCGTTCATACTGCAGTTCAACAAGCTTTTTTACAAGCTCATCACGGGACTTTTCCATTCCGGGACGAAGTGAGATTACCATATTTCGGTAGTCAATAGGATCGCCCAGGCTGTATATGCAAGAAACCGAGGCAACAATAATTACATCTCGTCTTTCGGAAAGTGCAAGAGTTGCGCTGTGGCGGAGTTTATCAATCTCGTCATTGATTGAACTGTCTTTTTCAATATAAGTATCCGTCTGTGCAACATATGCCTCAGGCTGATAGTAATCGTAGTATGACACAAAATATTCAACCGCATTTTCCGGAAAGAACTCTTTGAACTCACTGCAAAGCTGAGCCGCAAGAGTTTTGTTGTGTGCAAGCACAAGTGTCGGTCTTTGAACCCTCTGAATAACATTTGCCATTGTAAAAGTTTTACCCGAACCCGTTACACCGAGGAGCGTCTGTTCACGGTTGCCTGCATTTATACTGTTTACAAGCTTTTCGATTGTCTGCGGCTGGTCGCCTGTCGGCTGATATTTTGAATGAAGTTTAAATTCCATAATACACATCACATTCCAAATACGGATTTTTTATTATGTTTCCTGTTACAAGGCTCTTTATTACAAAAGTCCTGTAACAGAAAACATATCCGAACAAAATTTCGATTTTAATTATAGAACAGATGTTTTAAATTGTCAAATGTTTCTTTTAAAGAACATTATTACTTTTCATAATAGAAGATGTTCCCCGCAAGCCTGCTTTCACGTAGAGAAACATAATCATCATCGGTTATTATGAAATGGTCGATAAGCTCGACTCCGACAGTTGCAAGCGTACTCTTCAAAACTATTGTTGTGTCAAGGTCGCTTCCCGAAGGCAGAGCCGTTCCGCTGGGATGATTATGTGCTATAAACGCAGTTTTGGCATTGTGACGAAGTGACAAATCAACAATTTTTCTGACGGGCATATCGGATGAATTGAGTGAACCTTTTGAAATTATATCAAAATAAATCATCTTGCCCTTTGCATCACCAAGCATGAGAGCGACACATTCGTTTGTTCGACCGATAAATTTTGCTTTAAATATTTTACCGAGATTTTCATAGTCGATGATATTATCATGCGACATCTTTGATTCGGTATAAAGCCTTGCCATTTCGGGCAACATTTTGAGCAATACGGCGGCATTTTCAGACAGACCGAATTCCTTCATAAGCTCGTCAATCGGAGCGTCACACACTCCGCCGACAGTGATATAACGGTCAAGCAGACGATGTGCAAGAGGATTTGTGTCCTTTCTCGGAATAGCATAGTAAAGGAACATTTCAAGAGCCTCATGTGTTTCAAACACATCAAAGCCGTTTTCTATGAACTTTTTACGCATTCTTTCACGATGACCGCTGTGTTCGTTATCGGTTGTCCGTGCCATATTATCCCCACCGCAAAATAAGTTTTTTCAAACTTTGGGGGCGGATAAAACCGCCCCGACTGATTAATATTAATAATTAAAAGCTGTTATTCCTTTACGCCGTACTGCTCATAGTAAGCGTCAATAGCGGCTTTGAGCTTGTCGTCAATAATAACCTTGCCCTTGTATTCCTTGTTGTAAAGGTGTTCAACAACCTCTGCCATTGTTACGATTGCAGTTGTTTTAAGGCCGTACTTTTCTTCAATCTCGGAAAGTGCGCTCTTTGTACCCTTGCCACGCTCCATACGGTCAACGGAAACAACAAGACCGTCTGGGTTATGACCCAGGGCCTGATCCAGACTCTTCTGGTCCGCCTGCCGCTGGCCTACTTTGAAAAGCGCACCGTGGGCGAG
>OHHR01001487.1_pt1 | contig 10094 bp, 5 predicted proteins | sample 1568021 | NCBI WGS metagenome assembly OHHR01 (sample SAMEA3879560, study PRJEB24766) | human gut metagenome | biome: human-associated habitat; feature: feces | place: USA | collected 1985/1987 | reverse complement strand
TGTATTCGGGAGCCATCACGAAGCAGATGTTCATGCGTGAACGGTCTTCTTTGGCAGCCGTACCCACAAACATTTTGTTACGGTCAATTTCAGCATACAGCATATCGGCCTTTTCGATGGCACGGCGTTCCATTTCCTTCACGCCACCCTCTGCCTTAATCCAGCGCAATGTCTGTAGGGCTGCATAGATGGGGACAACGGGAGGAGTATTGAACATAGAGCCGCTATCCACATGCGTCTGATAGTTCAGCATGGTCGGGATATAGCGGGATACCTTACCCAGCGCGTCATTCTTCACGATGACGAATGTAACACCGGAAGGAGCCAGATTCTTCTGCGCACCACCATAGATACAGATATATTTGGATACGTCGATGGGACGGGAGAAAATATCAGAAGACATATCGGCCACCATCGGAACGTTTACGTCCAAATCCTCTTTCAGTTCCGTACCGTAGATTGTATTGTTGGTAGTGATGTGGAAATAGTCTGCATCAGCAGGCACTGTATAGTCCTTCGGAATATAAGTATAAGTAGATTCAGCGGAAGAAGCGACTTCAACTACTTCACCGAATGCCTTAGCTTCTTTCATGGCTTTCTTGGCCCATACACCCGTATTCAGGTAAGCAGCTTTCTTTTCAAGGAAGTTGAAGGGTACCATGCAGAATTCCAAACTGGCACCACCGCCCAAGAACAGTACCGAATATCCTTCGGGGATATTGAGCAATTCTTTGAATAATGCCACAGCTTCGTCCACAACGGGTTGGAAGTCTTTAGCACGGTGGCTGATTTCCATCAGTGAGAGGCCTGAGCCATTGAAATCAAGAATAGCTTGTGCCGTATTCTCAATCACCTCACGAGGAAGGATAGAAGGTCCTGCATTGAAATTATGCTTTTTCATTTGAAGTTTGTTTTGGTTATACAATTTCGTTCATTAATGTCTTTCGACTTTGCGAAATTACGGAAATATTTCTTCAAAACAAACCTTTCCTGATGAAATTCTATTTTTAAGCCGCATTTAGCTTACTTTTTAATGGTTTATACAAGATATATGCACCATTTTGTTATCCTTACTTATCAAGGATAATACTTTTAGAGAAACTAAAAGCAAGGCGGTTTCATTACTTCATATTCAAAAGAATAAGCGCAAATAAAATGAATATTTATAAGATAAATCACTTTGCTTCCTCGATAACAGTTTTCATTCCCTTGATTTTTTCACCGCGTACCAGCGTCAGCAATTGTTTCATTTTACTGCGGCGCACGGCTACAAAGGCATAGTGTTCCTTTACGTCCACCTGCCCGACATCTTCACGCGCCATTCCTCCTTTTTTATACAAGAAGCCGACAATATCTATCTTGTTCAACTTATCCTTTTTCCCTTTACCTATATATAAGGTAGCCCATCGGGGCTTGGCCGGTTTGGGAAGCGTCTCCGGAAACTCGTACGTTTCGATGTCTTCAGAAATGTACTCGGGTACCCGCTCCTCGGCATGCAGGACAAGATATGCATTTCCCGATGCCTCCCAACGGGCAGTACGTCCATTACGGTGTGTATAGGCTTCCTCGTTTACGGGAGGATGGTAATGCACCACATTCTCAATACCCGGAATATCCAGTCCACGGGCGGCAAGGTCTGTGGATATCAGTACAGCGCAACTGCCGTTGCGGAACTTGTAAAGCGCACGTTCGCGGTCGGGCTGCTCCATACCTCCATGAAACATGTCGCAAGGGAACTTCCTGGCTTTCAGGTACCCGGCAACACGCTCCACGCTTTCACGATAATTGCAGAATACCAAGGTGGAATGACAACCGAGGGTACAAAGCAGGTTATAGAGGGTTTCCAGTTTGTCCTTCTCCGGAGAAACAACCTTGTGCAGCCGCAGACGCGGAGCAAGAGCTTCCGGAGTAAGAAAATCAAGCTTCATGAGCCGGGAGCCGGAAGACGGGGAATCACCTCCTACTCCGGCAAATTGCGGTATTTCCTCTGCATCGGTGGCCGAGAGAAGCACACGCTTTTTCAGTGAGGGAAGCTGTCCGATAACCTCCGCCATCTCGTCATGGAAGCCGAACTCAAGACACTTGTCGAATTCATCTATCACCAGAGTGACGACAGTGGCGGCATTGAAATTTTCTTTCCTCAAATGGTCGCTCATACGTCCCGGAGTACCGATAATGACGGTGGGATGAATGCCTTTCATTGTCCGGTGTTCTTCCATGGCAGGGCGTCCGCCATAGCAGCTCATAGCTTTGAAAGGAGTTCCCATGGACTTGAACACAGTTTCTATCTGCAAAGCCAATTCGCGTGAAGGTACTAGTACAAGAGCCTGCACACCTTGTATATCCGCTTTCAAGGTCTGTACCAGCGGAAGGAGAAAAGCCAGTGTCTTACCCGAACCGGTGGGCGAAAGAAGTACTAAATCTTTAGCTGATTGATAGGCTTCCTTAGCAGCCTCCTGCATCGGCGTAAGTTCTTGTATCTTCAAATTATGAAGTATATCCGAAAGTTCCATGAATATCTCTTTTTTAATCAATATGCAAAGATACGGATAAGAAGTCAGTTTCCATCAAAACAAAAACAGCTTTTAAGAAAGCTACCTAAATCATGACATGCCCGTCATACTAAAAGGGGAGACTCTCCTTATAGTTTCTGAAGCTTTTACCAAGCCCAATCGTCAGCACTATAAGTAGCTTCTACAGTCTTCTCTATCTCATTAGGCAGGTTACAGAAGAAGTCGATACCGGTTTCGTACTCCAAATTTTTAATAGAAACGGCATAAACCATAAATTCATCTTTTCCAGGTTTTTCTGGCAATAATTCAGAATGAGGGACTAAAAAAGCGATAGTATGATAAACCCCTGCCTTCTCGCTCAACAGAGCCATGTAATAATAGCTGGGGCAAATGAGTCCGCCAAGTGTCAGCCCGTCGGCATTGGTGGTGGGATAAAGCCCGTCATTGGCTTTCTTCACACCTGTGAAATTGGTAAGCAAACGGTCAGTAGTACCACCTTTCACGACATAAAGTTTGTCGTATGTGCCATTGATGGTGGAACGTCCCCAAGTCTGCACCTGCTTCTCAAGAGCCGCCCAATACTTTTGATTGAAACTCCCTATCTGTGGCGAGATATTACTGTAGTAGAAGGTCTGCTTATTGGCACTTTTACTGTACACACGGTCTTCGCTGGCACAAAGATGCCCCTTGTCGTACCCATCGCTCTTATGCATGGATTCAGTCACCTCCACGCTGTTGTCAATATTGGGGTCGTCTTGATTCCACTCGTTGGCACGCTTCACGTTGTCTTGCGCAGTAATCGGGTCGAAACTGAATGCCACCCAAGCCGAATGCTTCTTGGAAGCGATGTATTCCAAAGAGAAATTGAGTACCTGCCCGGCACCTTCCTCATCAGACACGCCTGCATAGTATTCAATATATTGATTGGTTGCATTGAGAGCTGGGATTTCAAGATTGTCTGCTTTATTGTTATCAGCAATATTGGCATTTTTCACATCTATATCCTCAGAAGCCACATACTCTATGCCCACTTCATTACCGTGAATATAGGCCACGCGGAGCTTGCCCATCTGATAATGATTGTAGCGGTTGAAACGCACCCAATAGCACGTAGAGGGTTTCACCTCAACGCTTTCGCTGAAAGCATCGGCAGACGGAACAACAGTAAGCCCTTCCAGCGACTCACTATTAACAGGAGCAAATGCGTAATTACGCCCGGTAAAAGCTTTGGACTGGATATAGAAAGGGGGCCGATAGCCTTGGGCTTATACACGTTGAAACCATTGTCGCTCGACTCATAGCCCTTCATCACGTAAGTATCCGAACCCTGCTCGGTAGGTATTATCTCGGGAATGAGCGAAGCCTCTGAAGAATCATCACATCCAGCCAGCCAAATTCCGACCAGCAAAAGAAATAAGTAAGACAGTTTTTTCATCTATGTTTCTAAATTTGATTTTACGATACTAAGAATGCAAATGTGGTAATGGACAGTAAAGTCCATTACCACATTGTCTATTGCACAACCTCAGGAATTATTCCTTCACCACAAAGTTACTCATGTAGAATGTAGGAGCAAATCCAGGATCAGTATTACTTGCATAACGGAATGCCACATATACTTTCTTGCCCACATAGTCAGCCATGGAAGTACGCATTTCGATCTCTTTAGAGCTTGTAGGCCACTCGAACGACAACGGATCACTCCAAGCCGCTCCCTGCAATGCTGCAATCTTCTCTTCCTCAGTAGCAGTAGAAGCCGCAGGGATATAATTTTCGGACACATGTACAGACACTGCGTTCTCAATTTTGCCTCCATACAAATAGTCTGCCGAAGCAGTGAATACCATCTGTGGGGCAATAGCTTCGGTAAGATCTACCTCACCGGTTACAAGCCATGCCTCCGTATCGCGGTTACGCTGATAATAACCGCTTGCCTTGATACGGGTATAACCTGCACCTGCACTCCATACATAATTCATGCCATCAAGCTTCACATTCACAATCTGGGCATCGTTATGAAGTTCACCAGCAAAGTCATTGCTATAATACTCTTTTGCTTCCATCCATTTGCCGTCAGTCTTCAGGAATGCCATTTCAGCAGTTTCCGTTTCGGTATTCTTCTTCACCCATGCAGTGCCATCGAAGCCATATTCATCGGCCATCACATCATACTCCTTATTTCCGAAATAAACTACTGCCTTGACATCCCCGCTCTGTGCGTAAGGGAATGCATTCTTCAGATAAACGGGCAATACGGCATCAGCATCGCTCAAATAGTCCGAACCGGTAGAAACATAATCGGCAGGTTGCATCACACGGATACCGATACTTGCGCTTTCTTCGTAGGCAGTCCAAGCCGAACCGTCATACTGGTAGAGAGCAGAAGCATTTGGCTTCACGTCTGATGCACGGGTAACGGCACGAGCAGGCATTTCAGCTTCTGATTCAGGAATCTCCTTATAAATATCCACACCCTCATAATACCCTGATACGGTACTTGTAAGTGACATATTCTTAAACTCTACAGTAGGCGCACACTCTGTAGTACTCTTATAACGGAAAGCAATGGCTATCTTCTTGCCCTCGTAAGCACTCAGGTCAATATCACCGGAATTTACATAATTCCAATTCTTGCCTTCCGGCCATTGAGGTACATTCAGAGCCTTCCATTCAGCAGTAGCCACATCATCCACATAATCTTCCGAAGCCAGCAATTCAATAAAATCAGCACGATTGTTACCATTCAAGAAATTAATGGCAATATCTACCTTAAGAAGAGGAGCCTTCGCTTTTGCTAAATCTATAATAGGAGAAACCACCCATGCTTCCGATTCAAAATCGCTATCTCCTACATGAGCACTACCCTTCCAACCATATTTACCATCCACCTTCCATACATTAGTTAACGTGCCGGTAAGTTTCACATTTTGAGTAGTGAAACCGCCCTCGTTTCCATTGAACGACTCATTCATATAAATGCCCAACGTAGCATTCGGATAAGGACCGTATGAATAAGAGTTTCCTTTTTCATAGAAATTCAGCTTGATGATTTTGTCCTTTTCCACATTTTTTACATCAAATGCCTTACGGTCATAGTTGTAAGCAAAGCTCCAATCCCCACCCTCGGGTATGGAAGTACCGATGTTGAAACTGTTAAACGTACCACTCTGATAAATGAACTTGCCATCCGGACGTTGCATAGTGAAACCTTTTTCCGTAGGAGTAAGTGTCATGATATGATTGGACACATCGCTGGTGATGAAACCATCCGCAATCTCTACCGGTTCACCCTCCATATAACCATACGTCTTATCCGGGTCTTTGAACTGACCGAAAGGAATCCAAGTATTGTCCTTCGTCGGAGCCACAATGACATAATTACCTCCTTCGGCATCAATAGAAGTTACTTTCTGGTATACCATTTTCACTGCACCGCCGCCTGTACTGGGCTCGGTCTCCGACCAAGCGTAATTCACTTGGCACACATCTCCCGTCTTCGGGTTCTTGATACCTTCCTTCAACAAAGCAGGAAGCTTCTTCAACGTAGAAGGGGTGAGATATTTCACTACCATGCTTTCCCCCCATACTGTAGCGTAATTATCAGAAGTAAGATCGAAAGTCTGAGCTTCGTTTATCTTCGAGAGATATTCAGGTTGCTCCTTGCCGATATTGTACTGCACCAGCACCTTGGAACCATCTGACAGATATGCGTAGAGCGAATCGACAAATGCAGGCAGATAATCTTCAGGAGCTACCATATCAGTAAACATCTTGGTTTTACCCAGCTGGTTCAATGCCGTAAGATAAGTCTGCCCCTCGGGATCCTTGGCGAGAGCTATCCCTTGGTTCTTCGGCATAGAAGCTATTTTGCCATAATGGGCATCAGCCAATACGAGGGTATCGGTACTGACATCCGTGATGGTTTCTTTTTCATCAAATCCGGGGAAATTATCCTCGTTATAATCGCAGGCCCCAAGTGCAAACAGCGAAGCCAGTGCGGTTCCTAATAATATATGTTTTTTCATAAATATGTTCGCTTAGAAATTCAACTTCAATCTTACAGTATAAGTACGTCCCCAACCATAGATAACACGTGTGGCCGTCTCCCAGTCATGGTTACTTCCATCGCGTGCATCGGCTATGTACTCTTGGTTGAACAAGTTGTTCACATTGCCGCTCAGTGTAGCACGAATCTTACCGAAGTCAAAGGTATATCCTGCACTTACATCAAATGTGCTCCATGAAGGAATCTCCCAAGGTTTTTCCACCACGTAAGCCTCTTTTTGAGTGGCTTGGCTCGCATCAATGTCATAATCGGCATAATTGCGTGCAAAGAAGTTCCAGTCTGCATTAAGACGCAAGCCTTTCATTGGGCGGAATGTCACTCCCAAAGCAGCTGTAGTCTGAGCAGAACCGCCCACCTGTACATTATCCATTTCAATGGTATACTTGTACTGATCTACATTACTCATATCTGTCACCACTTCACCACGGCTATTCGCCATAATCTGGCCTTCAGTATTCATCATGAAGCCTTTCGCTGTCCCATTCCAGCGCCAGTCTCCCCAAGAGAACATACCGTTAACTTCCATCCAGCGGAAAGGCTTGGCAATAAAGTCAAGCTCTATACCCATGTGGTTAGCCTGCGCACCGGTCATGTTCATTGTCCAACGTTGAGAAGCCCCGTTTACGTCTTCATAGGATCCGGTATCATATAAAGCCTTGTCTTTCCACATAGTATAATAGGCGTTTACATTGGCTGAGAAATACTGGCTACGATATCCATAACCTAATTCGAAAGAGTAAACTTTCTCATTCTTAGCATCAGGATTACGTTCATGTGAACTCTGAGAATTGATGAAGGTATTATCAAAAATAGGAGCACGGCTGATAAATCCGGTATTGAAGAATACGTTATTGTAATCATCAAGGTTGTAATTCAAACCAGCTTTCACATTGCCTCCCAAATAATGTTTCTTCGAAGACAGCTGTTTGTCACCACTATAATAGAAACGGTCTTTACGCCAATAACTGGTATTTGTAAGACCACCTGAAACAAATGCACTCACTTTATCTTTATTATACTCCAATTGGGCAAAACCACCTTCGTACATCACAAAACCGTCGTAGTCACGACGAATCACATCTCCTACTCCCAACTTCTGGTTTACCCAGGAGGTGACTCCACCATTCACACTATTCTCAGCCAATACACTCTTACGGTTATAAGAGTCTACATAATACTGCCCTCCAAAAAGATCGGTAATGACATTCTTGTGCAAACCTTTATAATAGCGGAAGTCAATACCACCATAGAAATCAAAGTAATCACCAAACTTAGTGGTATAAGTAGAAATCAATCCTGTCCAGAAATGGTCGTTCGAGGCTTTGTTCATAATCATCAGCGAACCTTTATAACCGGGCATTCCACTCACATTCACCGGATTAGTATAGTTATCTGCATTGAGCTTATCCACAGCATCATAATCAAAAGTACCATCAGGACAACGGAACTGAGTGTTCACCGTACCATCACTGGCCGTACCGTACCAAGAGCTGGTGTACCCCGTTACCCCCGTACCACTATAGCCCGCACCAGTACCGATAGACATATAAGCTGCTGTACTGAGGCTTGACTTATGGTTGATTTGCCACAAATGATTAAGAGACATCTGGGGCTTATGGTATTCGTTACGTGAAGAGTTCATCACTTGTCCATTGCGATAACCGAAAGTAGAATTGTAACGATAGGGACTTTCCTCACCCATCCATTGTTTTACACGCTGATACTCCTTGATATTCAAACCATTTGCCATATTACGCTGATTATGCCACTGAGGTGCTCCAAAAGCTGTAAATGAAAGTTGATGGTTGTCATTGATACGTTTTGCAATACTCATGAACCAAGTGTAGGCCTCGGATTCCGTACCTTGAATATAACCGTCGCGTTTATCTCTGGCACCCAATAAAGTAAAGGCCCAACCATCTTTTGTCAGACCGGAAGAGACACTGAACATCACTTTACTGTAGCCGTCATTACCCATGCCGTAAGAGATGAAGCCGCCTTTCTTGGCATCAGTAGTCTTGGTTATAATGTTTTGTGAGCCACCTACTGAAGGAGTTGACACCTTGCTGGCACCAAGTCCACGTTGTACCTGAATACTGCTGGCCACATCAATCAAACCACCCCAGTTACTCATGTATACTTTCTGGTTTTCCATTCCGTTCATGGGTACACCGTTAATCATCATAGCCACATATTCTGACTTAAAACCACGAATCTTTATGTTGGAATCACCAAAGCCACCTCCCTCATTAGAAGCATAAACACCCGGAGTAGATTTCAAGATTTGCGGTAACTCCTGAGAACCTATCTTATCTTCAATAAATACGGGGTCGACAGTAGATACTGCAACCGGAGTCTTGCGTGCCACAGCAATAGACGATGTAATCACTACGTCCTTCAGCATCACAGCATCCGGTTCCATTGGGATAGCACCCAAATCCACAGAAGCGCCCTTCTGCGTAATCTTCTTCTTCTGGTCTTTATACCCCACATACTTGAATAGCAATGTCGCATTCGAAGCAACGCTTTGCTTGAAATAGCCATCAATGTCGGTCACCGATCCTTGTGTAGTACCTTCCACCATGACGGCGGCACCCACTAACGGTTCACCTGTTTCTGAATCAACAAGCTGACCTCTCACTGTAGTCTGAGCAAATGCAGCGGCACTGAATACCGACAACACTGCAACCAACAGGAATTGAATTAGATGTTTTCTCATAATTCTGTTTTTTGTTAATAGATAGTGTTAATTAAACATTAATTTATGTTTTAAGTCGCAAATATAACTAATAAAAACGAGATTAATGTTATATTTATGTTACATTTTTTGAAGGTAGAAAGGCTTTTTTGAGATATTTTTAAACAAAAAAAGCCCTGCATTCTACAGCAGGGCTTTCGTATTGTCAACAAGTAAAAGAATATACTTTCAAATTCGCACTGAAATCAGTCATTCATGAGCTTTCTATAACGTACACGGGTGGGTTCTTCTTTCCCAAGACGTTTCTGTTTATTTTCCTCATATTCGGAATAAGAGCCCTCAAAGAAGAACACATTGGAGTCTCCTTCGAAAGCGAGGATATGCGTACAGATACGGTCGAGGAACCAACGGTCGTGACTGATGACCACGGCACATCCGGCAAAGTCCTCCAAACCTTCTTCGAGAGCACGGAGCGTATTCACGTCGATGTCGTTGGTGGGCTCGTCCAGCAACAGTACATTACCTTCTTCCTTTAGGCAGAGCGCCAGGTGCAGACGGTTGCGCTCACCACCGGAAAGCACCCCGCAGAGCTTTTCTTGGTCGGCGCCGGAGAAGTTGAAACGGGACAGATAGGCGCGTGCATTGATGTCGCGTCCACCCATGCGAATTAGGTCGTTTCCACCGGAGATGACTTGATATACGCTCTTGTTGGGGTCGATATCCTTGTGCTGCTGGTCCACGTAGGCCACCTTTACGGTCTCCCCTACCTCAAACTCGCCTTTATCTGCCTTTTCCAGCCCCATGATAAGGCGGAAAA
>OHHR01001485.1_pt1 | contig 10108 bp, 8 predicted proteins | sample 1568021 | NCBI WGS metagenome assembly OHHR01 (sample SAMEA3879560, study PRJEB24766) | human gut metagenome | biome: human-associated habitat; feature: feces | place: USA | collected 1985/1987 | reverse complement strand
AGACAGGACAGAACAGCGTTGCTGTAATTCTTCTTGTTGCAATGCTTGCAGGTTGTGCAGTAATTTTTGCAAAACGCAGAAATCATTTTGAGTAATTTACAAATTAAATAATCCCTATAAAAGCCGTTCTCGTTATTGAGAACGGTTTTTATTTTGCTGATTATTTTATGTGAATTTTTAGCAACTATATTGCATTACATATATTTTAGCGGTATAATGATGTAAATTGAATATCTGTTGCGTATACCATTATTACAGATAGAATAAATAAAAGATGAGGAAATAAAAATGAAAAAATTTTTAACAGCATTGATAGCATTTGTAATGTGCTTTTCGGTTGTAACAACAGCTTTTGCTGCTACACCTGATGAAACTTCTGATCCAGACTTGATTTCAGATATTAAACAGGCTATGTTAGATACATATTATGGCGATGAAAAGCCTGATTTTATTGAAGTAAGAATATATGGTACAGCCAGTGACGGTGGCGTGTATTTCGATTTTATGGATAGTTTTACACACTGGACAGATGAAGTGGAATTCGATATAGGTGATTATACTGTTTCTTATCCGAGAGATTGTCCCGTTTTGTTATACAAGAATAATAAAGTATATACCTTGTCAGATGCCTATGAAACAGGTGTAATTGATGATGATATGCTCTATGAATTATATGTTTGGGGAAATCTTTGGGGTAAGATAGATGTTACCCCAAAGGGTGAAGATAGAGCTCTCCTTTCAGAAATAAAGCGTGTAATTATAAATAAATATTACAATGGCAAAGCACCTGAATATTTGAATGTCGAAATTGTTGGTTCTACAAGTGATGAAACAGTATGTTTTAGAAATATACCCTTTATGAGTTTAGGCGTTATGATTGAACAAACAATTGGTGACTATACTTATTATTACAACCATGGCGATGATGTTATGCTTTATAAGAATGGCAATGTTTACTCAATTAAAGAGGCTTATGAAAGCGGAGTTATTGACGATAGTATTCTTGAAGAATTGTCAAAAATGAATTTTGGTTTGGAATCTAATAAACCGAATACAACTGTTCCTACTGAGCCTACAACTTCGGTTGCAACAGTTGACGAACCTGTAACAGTACCCGATACAACTTCTGCAACTTCGGCAACTAAGCCTGTTTCAACAAGCGACACAGCAACAAATGACACGCCGAGCAATTCACAGAATAACAGCGGTGCTGTACAGACAGGACAGAACAGCGTTGCTGTAATTCTTCTTGTTGCAATGCTTGCAGGTTGCGGTGTGATTTTTGCAAAACGCAGAAATTATTTTAAATAATTCAAAACATCAACAGAATATATAAAATAAACCGTTCTCGCTTTTGTGAACGGTTTATTTATTTTAGCTTAAAAATTTGTGATAGTTTATCAAGATGTATTGCTTTTTATATCATTTAATGTTACAATTAACTTGCATAAAAATTTAGCAAAAGTTCTTAATAATGCGTAGAATATTTACAAAGTGAGGGATAACTATGAAAAAGTTTTTACCTATAGCCATGGCGGCGGTAATGTCGATGTCTGCGGTTGCGGTTTCGGCAGTTTCTGCAAATGCGGTTGAACCGCTTAACGCACCCGTGCAGTATGCACAGGTTGCAAGGGCAAGCTTGGCAACACCGAAAATTTCAAAAGCCGAAAGCGTTTACGGCGGTGTAAAGCTTACATGGAACAAAGTGAATGGTGCGGCTAAGTACAGAGTTTACTACAAGGGCCGTAAAGGCTGGACACGAATGGTCGATACAACTTCAACCTCATATATCGACAAGGATGTTTCATCGGGCAGGAATTACACCTATACTGTAAGATGTATTTCTGCTGACGGAAAGAGCTTTACAAGCGGTTATGATTCAAAGGGGACAACTGTAAAATATATTGCCGCCCCCGAAATTTCAAAGCTTGAAAATGTAAACGGCGGTGTGAAAATCTCTTGGGGCAAAGTAAGCGGTGCAACTAAATACAGAGTTTACTACAAAGGCAGTAAAGGCTGGACAAAAATGGTTGATACAACTTCAACCTCATATATCGACAAGGATGTTTCATCCGGCAGAAATTACACTTATACTGTAAGATGTATTACATCAGACGCAAAGAAATTCACAAGCGGTTATAACCCGACAGGCAAGTCGGTAAAGTATGTTGCCACACCGAAAATTTCAAAACTTGAGGTTACATATGACGGCGTAAAGCTGACATGGAACAAGGTAGCAGGTGCAGAGAAGTATCGTGTGTACTACAAGGACAGAAACGGTTGGACAAAGCTTGCCGATACAACAGGCACGACTATGCTTGATATGAATGTTGTTTCAAAGGAATTTGATTTAAGCGTTGATGATATTTATTACACGGTTCGTTGTATCAGCAAAGATGCTAAGAGTTTTACAAGCGGCTACGATTCAAAGGGTACGCCCATTGGCGATCATCAGGATTGTCCCGAAATTTACAGTATTGGTGCAGTAAACAACGGTGTTGAAATGCATTGGACGGGAGATGCGCCAAAGTTCCGTGTTTATATTAAAGAAAACGGTTCTTGGAAGAAGATAGCAGAAACTTATGACAACTATTATGTTCACAAGGGTGCAAAGTCCGGCAGTAACACTTATACGGTAAGAGGTGTTTCAAAAGACGGTAAAAAGTTTACTACGATGTTTAACCCAACCGGTGTAACATACAGATATAAGACATCCGATAAAACAAGAGACGCTTATATCAATTATATGATGAATCATCAGAGTGAATGGATGCCAAGCTTGGGAAGTGATCACAATTTGTCAGGTGTTATGTTTTTGGATTTCGATTTTGACGGAGTTCCGGAACTTGTTGCACAAAAGGCTGATTCCAATGAGTATAGTTTCCATTCCGTTGTTTACAAATTTGAAGACGGTAAGTTAAAAAGAGTGGGAAATGTTAACGACGGTTTTTCGATATACTATAATAAAACTGCCAAAAAGTATGAGGTTCACGACCTGGATATATATTTAAATGTAGATGAAGGTTACTATTGGTCGGGTAATTCAATAATCACATACGACGGAGAGAATCTTTTTGCAAATATGTATTCGGCAAGAGGCGTAGGCGAAGAATCAAATGATAATATTTATTATAGATATTTTGACGGTAATGACAAAAATATTTCACGGGCAAAATATAACGAAATTAACCTTAAACAGTTTAATAATTGCGTGAATGCACATATGTTTACCGAATTTATTGCGACAGGTTATGGTGATGCCAGCGTATGGGGTGAGAAAACTACCGCTGAGAATAAGCAGTCTTTGCTTGACGCATATAATTCTTTCTCCTATGAGAAGTATTGATTATTTAAAAATTAATAAGTTTTAACTGCAAAAGGGCTCAGCCGTAAAAAGCTGAACCCTTTTATTGCACAACAAAAAAACGGTTCAGCCAAATTGACTGAACCGTTAATTCGTACTATGTAATGTTCGGGTGACAGAAATTTGAATATATCAAACTAACTTCACGAACTGCGGGCGAGGTGCTCGCAAAAAGGGTAGCTTGAAAATCAAGCTACCCTAAATTCGTACTATGTAATGCTCGGGTGACAGAAGTTTGAATACATCAAACTGTCTTCACGAACTGTGTGCGAGACACTCGCATTAGTCAACCTTTGGCAAGCCGTCAAAACCCTGCTGGAGGTCGGCGTCTGTCGGAATGTAGTCGCTCATTTCGCCGTCATTATACTTCTGATAAGCAACCATATCAAAGTAGCCTGTACCTGTAAGACCGAAGAGAATTGTCTTTTCTTCGCCTGTTTCTTTGCACTTGAGAGCCTCGTCAATTGCAACTCTGATTGCGTGACTGCTTTCGGGAGCAGGGAGAATACCCTCAACTCTTGCAAACTGCTCTGCTGCTGCAAATACACTTGTCTGCTCAACTGCTCTTGCCTCCATAAGACCGTCATGGTAAAGCTGAGAAAGTGTTGAACTCATACCGTGGAAACGAAGTCCGCCTGCGTGGTTGGCTGACGGAATAAATCCGCTGCCGAGTGTGTACATCTTTGCGAGAGGACAAATCATACCTGTGTCGCAGAAGTCATATGCAAACTTACCTCTTGTAAGGCTTGGGCATGATGCCGGCTCAACAGCGATAAACTTGTAGTCATTTTCGCCACGGAGCTTTTCACCCATAAACGGAGAGATAAGACCGCCGAGGTTTGAACCGCCGCCTGCACAGCCGATGATAATGTCAGGCTTTACATTGTATTTTTCTAGAGCGGCTTTTGCTTCAAGACCGATAACGGACTGATGAAGAAGTACCTGATTAAGCACACTTCCGAGTACATAACGGTAGCCGTCTGTATGAGTTGCAACCTCAACAGCCTCAGAAATAGCACAGCCAAGGCTTCCTGTTGTACCGGGGTGAGCCTCAAGAATCTTTCTGCCGACTTCCGTTGTTGTAGACGGTGACGGAGTAACGCTTGCACCGTAGGTTCTCATAACCTCTCTTCTGAAAGGCTTTTGCTCGTATGAAACCTTTACCATAAATACCTTGCAGTCAAGGCCAAAATATGAACAAGCCATTGAAAGGGCAGTACCCCACTGACCTGCGCCTGTTTCGGTTGTAACACCTTTAAGTCCCTGCTTTTTAGCGTAGTAAGCCTGAGCAATTGCACTGTTGAGCTTGTGGCTTCCGCTTGTGTTGTTGCCCTCAAATTTGTAGTAAATCTTTGCGGGAGTGTCAAGAGCCTTTTCAAGAAAATATGCTCTTATAAGCGGAGATGGACGGTACATTTTATAGAAGTTCTGAATTTCTTCCGGAATGTCAATGTATGCGTCTGTATCGTCAAGCTCCTGGTCAATAAGCTCATCACAGAACACGGGAGCAAGGTCTGCGTGTGTCATAGGCTTGAGTGTTGCAGGGTTTAAAAGCGGTGCAGGCTTGTTTTTCATATCTGCACGAACATTGTACCATTTTGTCGGGATTTCGCTTTCGTCAAGGTATATTTTGTATGGGATTTTGTTTTCAGCCACTAAAATGACCTCCTTGGAATAATATTTCTCTGTAAATCTTATGTAAGTTGATTTTGAAATTTTGCAGGATTTATTTTACATCCTGCACACTTCTGTAATATTGTACCACAAATAAAAGGCTTTGTCACGCAAATTTGTAAAAATTTATTTTGGCATACAAAACCTATATTTTTATTTACACTTTTTTTACAATTAACAAACAGCGTATTTTACAAAACAGTCATAGACTGATGTTGTACGAAAGAGGTACACAAATGATATGAATTTAAGGAGAAAATTCAAATGAATTCTATGACTAAAAAAATTACGGCAACAGCATTATTCGGTGTTCTTGCAGTTTCTGCATTTGCAGGCTGCGGCGGTGCAAGCTCTTCATCAAACGGTTCATCCGACGCAGGTTCGGACGCAGCAAAGTTTGACGCATCAAAAACAATCTCTGTTGTAACAAGAGAAGAAGGCTCAGGCACAAGAGATGCATTCACAGAGCTTACAGGCGTTCTTGTTAAGGACGGCGACAACAAGACAGACAACACAACTGCTTCGGCTGTAACAATCAACAGCACAGAGGCTGTTATCACAAATGTTAAGGATAACGAGGCGGCAATCGGTTACATTTCACTCGGTTCACTCAACGATACGGTAAAGGCTCTTAAAATCGGCGGTGTTGAGGCAACAGCCGATAATGTAAAGTCAGGCGACTATGCAGTAAGCCGTCCGTTCAACATTGCTTACAAGGGCGAACTCAGCGATGTTGCTCAGGATTTTGTTGATTACATAATGAGCTCAGACGGTCAGAAGATTGTTTCGGACAACGGTTATGTAACAGTTTCGGAAAATGCCGCATACAGCGGTAAGAAGCCGTCAGGCAAAATCAGCGTAGCAGGTTCAACTTCGGTATCACCTGTAATGGAAAAGCTTGCAGAGGCTTATCAGAAGGTAAACACAAACGCTAAGGTGGAAATCCAGACATCCGACTCATCGGCAGGTATGCAGTCAGCTATGGGCGGCACATGTGATATCGGTATGGCGTCCCGTGACCTTAAAGATGAAGAAAAGAGCGCACTCAAGGTTGAAACAATCGCAAAAGACGGTATCGCAGTAATCGTAAACAATGCAAACACATGTGATGACCTCACACTTGATCAGGTAAAATCAATTTACACAGGTGAAACAACTGTTTGGAGTGACATAATTAAATGAGATTAAACAGATTTCGTGAAAAGGCAATGCAGGGAGTTTTCTTCCTCACAGCTGTAACAAGTATAGCGGCGGTTGTCATAATCTGTATATTCTTATTCTGTAACGGTGTTCCTGCAATGGCAGAAATAGGCTTCTTTGATTTCGTAGGCGGACAGAAATGGGCGCCTACGAATGTGCCTGCATCATATGGAATTTTTGATATGATTATCGCAAGCATATATGTTACTGCGGGAGCAATCATAATCGGTGTTCCGATAGGAATTCTCACAGCAGTATTTCTTGCAAGATTTTGTCCTGCACCGCTTTACAGGGTGCTTAAACCGGCAACAGAGCTTTTGGCAGGCATCCCATCAATTGTTTACGGCTTCTTCGGACTTATGGTAGTTGTACCGTTCATCCGTGATAACTTCGGCGGTGACGGTTCAAGCTGGCTTGCGGCGTCAATCGTACTCGGAGTTATGATTCTTCCGACAATTATCGGTGTGTCAGAGTCGGCAATCCGAGCAGTTCCCGAAAGCTACTACGAAGGTGCTCTGGCACTTGGTGCTACAAAGGAAAGAAGTGTGTTCAAGACAATTCTTCCGGCATCAAAATCAGGCGTTCTTGCAGGAGTTGTTCTCGGCATAGGCAGAGCGTTGGGCGAAACAATGGCAGTTGTACTCATTGCAGGCAATCAGGTTCAGATTCCGCACAGCGTTACGGACGGACTTCGTACCCTGACCGCAAACATTGTTCTTGAAATGGGTTATTCAACAGGCTTGCACCGTCAGGCACTTATTGCAACGGGTGTTGTTCTGTTCGTATTTGTTCTGCTCATCACACTTTCAATGCAGGCTATAAAGAGTAGGAGTGAAAAGCGTGGCTAACAGCGATAACATAAAAAACGATGCCGCTTTGGTTGATGTGTCACAGATTAAGGCAATCAACAAAGTATCGTTTAAACAGAGAATGAAGGCCTACAAAAGAAAGCCCCTTTCACTTGTACTGCTCATTCTTGTAGGTCTTGCGGCGGCACTTTCTGCGGCGGCTCTCATATTTATCATTGTCTATGTTCTTGTGCGAGGTGTTCCGAACCTTACCCCCGAGCTGTTCTCACTTGAGTACAACAGCGACAATGTATCGTGTATGCCGTCAATTATCAACACAATTGTTCTTACGCTTGTAACTCTTATAATTTCCGTACCGTTCGGTGTGGGAGCGGCAATCTATCTTGCCGAGTACGCAAAGCGTGGCAATAAGCTTGTTAAGGTAATCAGAACAATGGCAGAAACCCTTGCCGGTATTCCGTCAATTGTTTACGGCCTTTTCGGTATGCTTTTCTTTGTGTATGCCCTTAACTGGGGTTATTCACTTCTTGCCGGTGCATTTACGCTTGCAATTATGGTACTTCCCACAATTATGCGTACAACCGAGGAGGCACTTCTCACAGTTCCCGATTCATATCGTGAGGGCAGTTACGGACTCGGTTCGGGCAAGCTCAGAACAATTATGAGAATTATTCTTCCGAGTGCGATGCCCGGTATTCTTGCCGGAATCATTCTTGCTGTCGGCAGAATAGTTGGCGAAACAGCCGCACTTATTTATACTTACGGTTCGGCAACAGGCTATGCGGCAGGCCCTCTCAATTCGGGACGGTCACTTGCCGTTCATATGTATGTACTTACCAACGAAGGACTTCATACAGATCAGGCATGGGGTACCGCAGTTGTACTTCTTGTACTTGTTTTTGCAATCAATACACTCTCGGCATTTGTTGCAAAGAAACTCGGAAACAACAAGAAGTAACAGGAAAGGATAATTATTTTACAATGGATAAATTTACCATAGAAAACATGAATCTTTACTACGGAAAATTTCATGCGTTAAAGGATGTAAATATCCGTATGAAGAAAAACAGAATTACAGCCTTCATCGGTCCGTCAGGCTGCGGTAAGTCAACTCTTTTAAAGTCGCTCAACCGAATGAACGACCTTGTTGAGGGTTGTAAGATAACAGGCGACATTCGCCTTGACAACGAGGATATTTACGGAGATATGGATGTAAATATCCTCCGCAAAAGGGTTGGTATGGTGTTCCAGAAAGCCAATCCGTTCCCGATGAGCATTTACGATAACATCGCTTTCGGTCCTCGCACACACGGAATCAAAAGCAAGAAAGAACTTGACAGGATTGTTGAAGAATCCTTGCGTGACGCCGCAATCTGGGATGAGCTTAAAGACAGGCTTAAAAAGAGCGCTCTCGGTCTTTCAGGTGGTCAGCAACAAAGACTTTGTATTGCAAGAGCACTTGCCGTAAAACCCGAAGTTCTGCTTATGGACGAGGCAACTTCTGCACTTGATCCTATTTCAACGGGTAAAATTGAGGAGCTTTGCCTTAAACTGAAAAACGATTATACAATCGTTATGGTAACACATAATATGCAGCAGGCTTTGCGTATTTCAGATGAAACAGCATTCTTTTTACTCGGTGAAATGGTTGAATGTAATTCAACCGACGCAATTTTCTCAAATCCGCAGGATAAGCGTACCGAAGAATACATTACGGGAAGGTTTGGCTAATGAGAGAATATTTTGATAAAGAGCTTACACAGCTTAACGACAGCCTTATTGAAATGGGCGGTCTTGTTGAACAGGCAATCAAAAATACAATGAAGATGATTGTTGACGGCGAAGATTTGCTTGATATCGCAAGAGAACACGAAAATCGTATTAACGAGGCGGAAAAATCCATTCAAAGCAGATGCTTGCACCTTCTTCTTCATCAGGCACCGGTTGCACACGACCTCAGATATGTTTCCGCCGCACTCAAAATGATTACCGACCTTGAGAGAATCGGCGATCAGGCAGTTGATATTGCTGAAATGTCTGTTTACATCAAGGACAAAAAGCAGGTGTTCAATCTTACTCACATTTTGGAAATGGCAGACAATGCCTCAAAAATGGTAACGGAGGCTATTGACGCTTTTGTTAAGAGCGATATTGAGGTTGCCAAAAAGGTAGCCCGTCAGGATGATATCGTTGACGAACTTTTTAACCGTTCAAAGAATGAAACGGTTGAACTCATTCATAAGAATAAGGAACTCGGCTCAGAGGCTCTCGATGTCGTTATGATTGCAAAGTATCTTGAAAGAATTGCAGACCATGCGGTTAATGTTGCAGAGTGGGTTGCTTTTTCAATTACAGGCAGCTGCGATTTGTCCGACTGATATATTTTGCTTAACAAACGGGAGCATAGCTGTATGCTCCTGATTTTTGTTTTATTAAACTTTACATTTTTGCAAAAAAAGTCTATAATTATGGCGGATGTTTCGATTTTAATTTAAGTGCAGACGCCCCTTTGCGGTGCATTTAAATACACATTTGTTGAGGGAGAGTATTAGATGTTAATTTACATTGTTGAAGATGATACCGATATCAGAGAGCTTGAATCTTATGCCATGAAAAGCAGCGGATATGAGGTTCAGAGCTTTGGTGAAAGCAAGAGCTTTTTTAAGGCTTGTACAGCCGAAATTCCTCAGCTTGTAATTCTTGATGTTATGTTACCCGATTTTGACGGACTTTCCGTGCTTGAAAAAATGCGCAGGGACGCCGTTACAAAAAATGTTCCCGTTATCCTTGTTACTGCAAAGGGAAGTGAAATGGATAAGGTCAAAGGCCTTGACATGGGTGCCGATGACTATATTACAAAACCTTTTTCAGTCCTTGAGCTTATTTCAAGAGTCCGTGCAATCCTCCGCAGATGTTCTGTTGATGACAGACAGGATGTAATAAAGCTCGGTCAGATTGTTTTTGACGATTCCAAGCACATTGTAACAAGCTGCGGTGAGGAATGTAACCTCACCTTCAAAGAATACGAACTTTTAAAGTATCTTCTCAAAAATAAAGGGAT
>OHHR01001468.1_pt1 | contig 10208 bp, 17 predicted proteins | sample 1568021 | NCBI WGS metagenome assembly OHHR01 (sample SAMEA3879560, study PRJEB24766) | human gut metagenome | biome: human-associated habitat; feature: feces | place: USA | collected 1985/1987 | reverse complement strand
TACAGAACTAAATCCTTTACTTAAATTATTTGTCTAACTTTTTGGGGTCAGTACATTTCCCCCTTGCGTTAAAACGTCATGTTGATATTCCACGACGTTCCATTATCATGGTGAGATATCCCCATGAATAACAATATTATCGTTTCTAAAGCTATTTTACCATATTTGTAAAGACTTTTCAACCAAAAATATACTGTCAATTATTTTGTGTTTACACAACTTATTTTACACTACCACCAATACATAGCAACTCCTTAATGATGAAGTCTTCATTGAGTGTGATAAAGACCAAAGCCTTGAAGATATAGCAAGTCTAATGGGTATAGCACCTAACTGGATGCCTGATAGCAACCTTCGAGCGAATGGATATGAATGTTCCTTTTACCAGAAGGATTAGAGACAAAAAACGGTTCACTACCCAATATATGGTAATGAACCGTTTTATATTACATAATAGTTGTCATGAGTTCTTTAACAATCTGAACTGATTTCTCAAAAGAAATATCTTGTGCATATTTGAATTGTCTTTGATAACGTGTCCAAAGTTGCTTTTGATACTCATCAGTTTCAATACTATTTAGCTGACTTTCCCAAATATCAATAGCCTCTTTACTTCCTCGTTTTTCTACAGTATTGGCCAGAGCTTTACGCAACACATCGAAATCTATCTCATCTTTTCTGGTATGGTACAAGGTAAAAAGGTCATAACGATCACGAGGACGTGTTGATGCTACTCCTCGGCTAATGATCGTTTCCAATTTTTCAGCTAGAACAGTTTCCAAATTATAAGTCCAAACCTCAATGGTTTCATTTGCTAATAGGGATGACATCGAATAAGTAATTTCTCTAGGTGTAATCTTATCACCCGTTGTAATGTCGATGAAAACAACCTCTCTTAAAGTATCAAATGTAGCATTGAGTTTTAGAGAAAATCCCCCGTATTCGTCATCTTGGCGAATCGGCTCTAGTTTATCTACTTCAAATGAAAAGACATCGTCCGAATCCGAAAGAATCTCTTCAAAGATGGTAATCAGATTTTCTTGACTAAGTGTAGTCCCTTTAAGCGTCACATCTAAATCCATTGTCGTTCGCTTATCAAGTCCTATCAACTGTCCTATTAGATAACCGCCTTTAACAATGAAAGAATCCTTATAGGAACTTTTAGCAATCAATTTCAATACCTGTTCAATCAGGAAGTTTTGCTGAAGCTGCTGGGCAGGAATACCTCTATCCTTAGCCATATTCTTAATCTTTGCCTTAAAGCTATTTGCATTGGAAAACATTAGGTTAATACCTCCATGTAAGATTGCAACTTATTAGTCACCTTGAATAACTGTGCATAGTGAAACAGTTTTGAAGAGTTAACTTTGTGATTTTGAAAATACATCTTAAATGCAGGAGCTATAACTTGAACATCAACTTGATAAACTGGTCTCAAACATTCTGCTAAAACTCTCTCCGGCTCGTAAACCTTAATCTTCTGCCCCACTTGTCGCTCAAGCTCAATAATTCCTTCATCATAATAAGAACGAAGAACTAACGGACGTATACCTTCTGATTTAACATTTTTTGTATTGGTTCCATAAGGAAAGCTCATCGTCATCTCAAAGGGAACTGTTAGTGATAATCCATGTAACCAAAGAGCTGTTTCTAAAGAAAAAATTCCTTTTGAAAAACGTTGCTGCGCCACAAACCATTCGTCCAGATAAGTATCAGGGAGGCGATATAACCCCTTTCCTTCAATCTCTACTTGTCCCTCATCAATCATTCTCAGCAATATTTTGTAAGGTAATTTCTCTTCAAGTACTTGTTGAAAGGTCAAAAATCCTTGATGTTGTTGAAAAGAAGCCATAATCATTTCAATATTATTCATAATAGCACTATCCTTTCGTAAGAAATAAAATGCTAACACTTTTATTAAATGTTAGCATTTTATTTCTTTTTTATCAACTATTTCGGGTTTAATTCCTTCAATAAGGATCCACCAGAGCACGAGTTTTTGGCAAGCAATAAAAACCAGTAGACCGTATAACCCTTTTAAAAAAGCCACGTATAAAATACGTAGCTTACCTTTCTACTGAACTGCAGGCCCTAAGTCGAGATAGAGAATGTCTCGCTTAGTCGCATACTGTAGTGCATGCTCATCAGCTTCAAACAAATCTGAAGCTAGAAACCTTTTTGTAAAGACTGTTTCGTCTTTACGCTTAAATGTTGCTGTATAACTATGTTTAGTCATTATCTTTCTCCTTTAATATTCGTACTGACCTTTGACTCCACTATAGAGCCAATACACAGCTTTATCGTAACCTTGCTGAAGGGTACCGTTAGCATCCTCCATTAGGTCTCTCAAGGAATAAAATCCTCGGTAACTGTCTAATGCAGATTCCATCAGACAGAAAAGATAGGTTGGCATATCTTTTGTTCCCCAAGCTAGAAGATCTAATTGACTTAAATCATCTCTTGCTTCTTTTGGAAAACGACTCGGAAAATTACTTGTCGTAAAATTTCCACATTCTTTTGCTCGCTGTAACATAATCAAGCGAGTTTCCAACATGTGTATATCAGCTTCTTGAAAAGCTTCTGCATGCTCTGTGGTAATAATCAACTTTGATAGACCAGGATTGATTTCCTCAACTTCATAATAAAGTGAAGATTCAAACGGGATCTCAATCGGAGGAAGGTTAGATACTCCCTCTCGATTCAAGACCACGTTCCTAACTGGTCGGCATAGCAAACTTTGTTGCATATCCGACTTGTTGCTATCAATAATCGACGCAATCCGGTCATCAATTAGGTCTGACGGAAATCCAGCAATATTACTATTATATTGGTGAACCTTTTCAATATAATAGAGTCCTTGAGTGATTGTCATTGTTTTCTCCTTTTTTATTCAGGTCAAGCCATTACAACATCGTCAAGACCGAGCTCCTTGAACTCTTCTTGTGTCTCGCTATTGCTTTCAGTTGTCTTCAATTTGATGACAACATTCAGCCCCATAGCACGTGCTTGTAACAATGCTGAAGCGAGTGCTGGTTCGGGTTTTCCCTCAACGAATAGGGTTTGAACCTTACGCTCCTTCATTTCCAGAATTCTCTTGAGATAAAGACAAGAGAGTTCCAAGAATGAATAGGATTGAGCGTTATCAATCTGAGGGAAAGTTGTAACGCCTTCAAGAAGGTCTTTGGCAAAAAGATCCGCAAAGACCTCTTGAGTTTTTTTGTTTTTATAAATATAGATATGTTTTTTTGTCATTGTTTTTCTCCTTTTTATTTTAGAAACTGGACTACCATAACTTCTCTACTTAACAGAAGGAAGCTCCTCGACACGACGTAAGAAAGAAAGCAGCTCCTTGCGCGTGTTGATGTCTTCAACATCTTCTGTTACTGGCGTATAGTAAGTAAGATGATACTCACCATTGTCCCAACTCTTAAAGACAGAAGACTGGCAGAACTCAATCTGGTCATCTTCTACCTGATAAACCAGGTTAGCCATGTAGCCATTATCAAAGTAATAGCGATGGAATACAACCTTACGATTGCTTCCCAAACGTACCAAAATTTCTGGATTTTGACGTTTATATTGGGTTGGTTTAATGAAAAACCCAAATTGTGACCTTAAACTAGTCATCTTTAAGTCTTCCATTGCTACCAACGCCTCATCATAAGAAATAGGCTTTAACCCACTTTGTTCTAACAAGGTATTGATAGCAACCATTCCATCCTTCTTAATAAAAAGATGGCTATTACCAGTCTTATTCAAAAACTGATGTAAGGTCATTCCTGAAAATGAACCATTAACCTCTTTATCAGAGGAAATACGTTCAAACAGTTTTCTTCCTAGTAAATTTGTTGATAATGTTGTCATTGTTTTTTCTCCTCCATAGAAAAAGAGGAAGGTGTAGCCTAGGGCTAATACCTTCCTCTTTCTCTAATGTATCAAATATGCGATGTATCTTGCACGATACACTATTTATAGCAGTAACTCACCACTGCATCTCATCAAGTTCTCGTGGGCTTAACTTACGCCCCAATTTTTCTTCAACACGCGCAGCCCAGACAAGATTGCCATTCTTAATCATTTCAATCTCCTCTAGTGTCTTGTAAGGTTTATTCGGTAAACCTGAAGACTTCCAGTCTGCCTTAAATTGTTCAACTATCCTCATGGTTAGCTTTCGCCTCCCTTCAAAAATCGGTCAATGAGCAACTGGCATGCTGCCGTATGAAACATCACACGATTGGTGTTTGCAATACGACTGCAACCGTAGCGACGTACGTAGTAATCTAAAAGAGCAGTCTTTGAAAGACAGATCATGACCCCCTCGAAACCACGATTGAAAGCATCTTGGGCAACATGTGCTAACAAAAGCCCTGCTATCCCTTGATTTTTCTTATCCATACGAACCTCTAACTTATGAACAAAGGTGTAAAAATCTCTAGGTTCTGGAGTGAACTCAATCATTCCAGAAACCTCCCCTTGAATCACAAAACCACTGGTCATAGCATCAGATGAACTCCTTACCGTCCAATCGACTTCAAAACCTTCTGACGTCAAATCAGATAAGGTCGAAATCGCATCTGAACTAAAGGTCCAAAAGAAGGTTTCTTTCATGCTTTGTCTCCTCGCTACATCTTTTTCTTTATACCTATTATAACACCATTTTTAGATAGACAGTCGGCCTAAAGCAAGCTCTTGGTCATAGACTTCCTCTAGCTCTTTTAGATAAGACTCTGAGTAATCTCCAAGGTCTTCATCTGTTAAGAGTTCAGTGGTTACCCCTTTACCTGGGACATTGCGAGTCAGTACGGTTGCTTTATAAATAAAGTTCACGCCAGACTCTGCATCCACATAATCAAATGTGGCAGACATTGGGATATCACTAAGAGTGCTATCTTGCTTTAAGATGTTAGTCAAAAAGCTATCGATATTCTCTCGAATATTCCAGTTCCCACAAGCTGTAAAAGGAAGTGTCGCTGAGACAACTCCTTCTTCAGTTGTGATACAATCTGCTTTTCTTGGATGACCTTTTAGAGTCGTTGGGGTCCAGGCTTTGGCATTGATTACCCTATGAGTAGCCACAAGCACCTCAATATCTGAAAATGTTGGTGCGGAAATAGTTACCTTTCCAAAGGCATCAGAAATATTTCCCATTGTTTTTCTCCTTTCCTAGAAACAACGCATTCTTCCGTTATCTCTAAAAGAATAGTAATTATCCTTCGTTACGATAACATGGTCTAAGACCTCCATCTCAAAGAGCTTTGCAGCATCTTCAAGGGCCTCAGTAACATTAATATCATTACTGGAAGGATATACACTTCCAGAGGGATGGTTATGAGCTACCAGCACGTAGCGAGCTAAATTCTTCACTGCATAGTGTAAAATCTCTCTTGGACACGCCATACTACGATGAACGCTACCGATGAAAACTACTCGCTCCTCGATAACGTTATAATGCACGTCTAAGTACCACACTACAAGATGCTCTTGCTTCTTATGTCCATAGGCTTTTTGGATACTTTGAGCAAAATATCCAGTCCCAGTGACACAAGTTGGCTTTTCTTCCTCACCTTCTGAACGTTTAAAAAGTTCAAGCATTGAAAGAAAGGCAATAGCATCTCTCTGAGTTAATCCATAATGTTTTAACTCCTCGATACTTAACTCACAGACCTTCTTAAAATCTCCTTGCAATTCAGAATACAAGGCATCGATCTTTTCTGAAGGAATCCAGTGAGAAAAAGTCCTTTTGAATAGCTCTCTATCACCAAAGTCTCTAGGATGCCTTACTTGCCTCCTAGTAATTTTTTTATCAGTCATTGTTTTCTCCTTTACCTGTTAAACCACAAGCCATTTTGCCTGCAGTTGCATAGCGACGGCTACGGTTGTGCTTACTTTAAAAAGCAGACGCTCTTTGTTATCTCTTGCAACTACAACAGCAACGTCACCCTTATAGATAACCGAAATGTTACTTTCTTCAGGTAGCGTATTGGTCAAAATCATAATTCTATCCATAACTACCTCCTCCTAGGCTGGCGCTACTACCCACATAGAACGGATAGCTTGCACCTTTCGATTCGTCTCTGCACGGTCTAAGCGACAATCGCTATCAAAATTAGTACCATAGACATCTTCATATACCTCTCGCATACGCCTGCCCAGGTCCTCAATATGAGACAATTGAGCTTTCGAAGCGCGTGCATTGAGGTCAGTCATATAGTGATGATAAACTTTCCTAAACATCGCATTTAATCTGGCATCATTCTCTAGGTACCATTTAAGGGAGTAGTTCTTGTAGTGCTCGTGTAACCACAAGGCTTTTTCTCTTTTTGTCATTGTTTTTTCTCCTTTATAAAACAAAAAATGGCCCCTAGGACCATTTTTCTGTTCTTGTTTTGAGGGCTATCAGTTCGTTAAGCATAGCTTCGTAATAAAGTCTACGTTTCAGACGTGACGAAAACAAATCCACAAATTCCTTATAGTAATGAATATCTTCATTTGTATAGGACTTACAGGGACGATTTTCATCATAAACGATTAACCAGACTCTTTTTCCAGGAACGGCTTCACTCATTGAATTGACACCTCTGTTATCCAAAGCTTCAAGACCCGCTAGTGAAACATACCCTACTCGAACCTTATGCCCATCGTTCTTTAGATAAGTACACACTTTAGCCATACATTGCCTATGTTTTTTTGGCTTGTGGGCACCCTCTAAAAAACACAGTATATTAATAATAGACGTCTCCTTCCTTTGTTCAACTACGAAAGAAGTGTTGAATCCCTTCTATCAAAAGAATAGGGATTAGAAATACTACGGCAACTAATAGTTTAAAAACCAATTTGTTGCGAAGCAAGTTGCATAGGAAAAATAGCCTAGAATGGCCACAACCCGAATAACCAACAGCTCTGGAAGTGTCTATTTAAAGAAAGTGTACCAAACTTGTTGTTCGACATATGTTCGGTTTGAATGGAAAAGATCTAAAATACTGGTGATTGTTTATCTGACAAAGTCACGACTAATCACCTCTTTTTGTTTCTGTTGCAAAGCATGGTTGTACATATTTAGCAAAAACTCCTTCTTAATAGGGTCCTCTTCTGCTATATATGCTTCAAAAAGATCATTAATATTTTGCATACCCATTCCTACCTTAGTCGTTATAATATCATGTTGTATAATTCTTATCCTATTATATCATACTCTTTCTCACCCAGGGATAGTTCTACCCTCTGGATAATGTTCAATTAATGCCAATCAGGTAAACGCCTCTAATTAACATTTCTCTTATTTTGTTGCCGTAATAAAGTCTGACCACTTTTTGTTCTACTACTATTGTTGTTGTGCCTGCTGACGTTGTTTAGAAACGAAATCAGCCAAGGCTTTGAGCTGAACAGTCAACCCTTGGCTTTCTCCTAGCTGAGACCACTCAAGCAACTGGCTTTCTGTTGCTCCAAGAGACAATGCAGCTTCTTCACCACGAGCAACCATTTGAATCAGTTGATCATCGTTACAAGCAGCTTTTATCCCTTTTGTAGCTGTTTCACTCTTTTGTGGAGCTACTTCAGACTCGCTAGTTGCTTGTGATACACTGTCACTTGCAATTTTGTTAGCTGATTTCACCTCACTAAGCGATGTCTGTTCACTGCTACTCAAAGAAGTAGCAAGAGACGCTGACTGAGCAGTCTTTCCATAGCGGGCACCCGTTGGTTTACGAGGTGTTTTCGCTTGGGCATTTGACTGATAATTATGGTTACTATCATAGTTACCAGTCTGTTGAGCTGATTGCGAATGATTTGGCACATTGTCCATATCTAGTTCTTCGCTATCAGCCTCAATACCAAGCAAGGTTTTCACCTCGTAGCGTCTCAGATAGGTCACCTGAGCTCCTAGGTTCTTAATGTCATTGACATTATAGAATACAGGAACAGACTCAATGTCGTAAGAGGCACCACTTTCATGAAGTAGTGTCGTCACAACTTTGATACCATTGGCATTACCAAACGGAATGTGTTTGGTTTGCTGAGTCAACGTCAAGCCGAACTTGTTAAGAGCTGGACGTACAGCCCCTAAAATCTCTGATAGAGGTGCGAACTTAAAGTCAACGTTCTTAAACGTGACTCTACTTGTTGCCGTTACAGTACTAAACTCAGCTTGAGCCTTGGCCAAAGCTTCAAATAGTGGAGCCATAACCTCTGGCTCCGGTTTAGAATGGTCTTTAGCTTGTTCAGCCCATTCTAATTGCATTTCAGCCTTAGCTAGAGCTACTTTAACTTCAATAAGCTCAGCTACTAAGTTTTTTTCATTGGTTGTGTTCAACATAGTTTCAGTCATTGTTTTTCTCCTTAAATGTTAAAAAGTGGCTTTTTTAAACCACTGTGTTCCTGTTTATTGTTGTAGAAATTCTGCCACTGTTTTTGCTGTTGTTAACGACTTATTCGTTAAACAGTAATCACAGTGACCACATCCTTCGACAGACTTATGTGCCAAAGCATCTTTAAGTGCTTCAACATGTCCATAGAAGATGTCTCTCCCCATTTCGATAATAGTATCATCGATTAGAATTAACTCCTTATCTGGAACAGGTTCTTTTGAAACTGCCATAATATAAGGTGTAAACTCATAACCGTAGGTTTGCTTCAGCAACTCCTGATATACGTACATTTGTAGCGTATACTGATATTCTACAATGTTATAGAGAAGAGACTTCGTATAACGATGTAGTGTCGTCGAATATTTTTCCGACTGAAGACTCTCCATCGTTTTCAAGTCAATGAAATAACCGCCTGAAAGATTCAGACTATCAATTTTGCACTTGAAGGGAATCCCTTCTAACGTACCAGTGATAATCCGTTCTTTCTCCACCATCTCATCATCCGTACCATGATACAAACGATTAAAAAGCTCCTCTTTTTCTAAAGCAGCAATCATCTTATCTGCTTGTTTGAAAGAGGCTTTTACCTGACCAGCGGTTTTTCCTCGTTGACTTATGATCTTATCTTGATTCATTTCCAAGAAAGCTTCATGAGCTTCTTTAGTCTCAAAATAAGAATGAACATAATTACCAACAAGTAGGCTTTCTGTCTCCGTCTTCTCAGGCCAAAAGCCCAAATCGACAACTTCCTGCCTTAAGGGACATTTGATGTACTCCTTCAGACGAGAAGTGGACATATAATACCTATCTTGGTAGTAATTATCCTCTGTCAATGGAGGAAGTATCTCTACGTCTTTTATCATTCTTTCTCCTTCCAAAACAAAAAGAGCTCAGTATGACTGAACTCTCTACTTTCTTCTTAAAACCTTGAACGATGTACTAGAAAGGAATATTCTCAAACATAGAATCATCTAGAGGTTCTCCGCCTCCAGGAAAGCCCCCTTCTGCAGGTCCAAAATCTGGACTTTGCGAAGAAGTATTACTATGATCACGAGGATGTAAGTTGTCAAAATTTGACACATTAACCTCGGTCACATAGACACGTTGGCCTTGCTGATTCTCGTAGCTACGAGTTTGCAAACGTCCCTCAACTGTCACAAGATATCCTTTCTTGATCCAGTTTGAGAAATTCTCTGCTTTTTTGTCCCAGATTACGAGAGAAATAAAGTCTGTCTCTCGCTCCCCGTTTTGATTTTTGAAATCACGGGGAGAGGCGATTCGAGCAGTCGCCACTGCCTTGTTCGAAGGTGTGTAGCGAAGCTCAACATCGGCTACAAGACGTCCTGTTATAATTACCTTATTAAGCATAGTTATTTCTCCTTTTTCTAAAACACTAACTCGAGATCCATCATCTCAACAATTTCCGCTTCAGGCTCTTGCTGAGAAACATACCTTGATTTACCAAGGTATTCCTTATACCCCCTCTTAGTCCAATGACTACGTGGGGTAACTCTCTCAAGTTTCCCTTTAACGTTATCATTAGACCAAGAGGTTTTAGGGTCTACCTCCCCAGATAGAACTAGAGTAGCCCATTCTGAGGCAGTGATCATCATGCCGTCAGCATCAAAAAATACTTTTTTTGATGCTGTCATTTGTTGTTTTCTTGCTGCTCTATAAGTAGAGCTTGTTTTGAAAGAATTTCTCATTGTCTTTCTCCTTTAAATAATTGTTGTAAAGTGACCTTGGAAAGCCCCGAACACCTGTTCGTAGCCCCTCCTCCGTATGCCGATAAGTTAGAGTTGGGAACACCTGTTCCTCGTCTCTAATCATCGAGATGTCGCCTTC
>OHHR01001462.1_pt1 | contig 10247 bp, 9 predicted proteins | sample 1568021 | NCBI WGS metagenome assembly OHHR01 (sample SAMEA3879560, study PRJEB24766) | human gut metagenome | biome: human-associated habitat; feature: feces | place: USA | collected 1985/1987 | reverse complement strand
CACAGGACCATTAGCTGGAGTTCCAATAGCAATTAAGGATAATATCTGTACAAAGGGATATACAACAACATGCAGTTCTAAGATCTTAGAGAACTTTGTACCAACATACTCCGCACAGGCAGTTGAGAACCTGATCAAAGAAGGAGTTGTATTTTTAGGAAAGACAAACATGGATGAGTTCGCCATGGGAAGTACAACAGAGACTTCTGCATATGGTGTGACAAAGAACCCATGGGATTTAGATAAAGTACCAGGTGGATCATCAGGTGGTTCAGCAGCAGCTGTTGCAGCTAACGAATGTTTCATGGCGTTAGGATCTGATACCGGTGGATCTATCAGACAGCCAGCATCTTACTGTGGTGTTACAGGGATCAAACCAACCTATGGAACAGTATCCCGTTACGGACTGATCGCTTATGGATCATCCTTGGATCAGATCGGACCATTAGCAAAAGATGTGACAGACTGTGCAACATTATTAGAAGCGATCGCATCTCACGACGAGAAAGATTCTACATCTGTCAGATTAGAATCTTATGATTTTACATCAGCATTAAAAGACGATGTCAAAGGAATGAAGATCGGTATTCCAAAGGATTACTTTGGAGAAGGTCTTGATGAAGAAGTCAAAGAAGCTGTTTTAGCAGCAGCAAAAACATTAGAAGAAAAGGGAGCAATCGTAGAAGAATTCGACCTTGGATTAGTTGAATATGCAATTCCAGCATATTATGTTATCGCAGCAGCAGAAGCAAGTTCTAACTTATCTCGTTTTGATGGAGTCAAATACGGATACAGAGCCAAAGACTACGAAGGACTTCACAACATGTACAAGAAGACTCGTTCCGAAGGATTTGGAGCCGAAGTGAAACGTCGTATTATGTTAGGATCATTCGTATTAAGTTCAGGATATTACGATGCATACTACTTAAAAGCATTAAGAACAAAAGCACTGATCAAGAAAGAATTTGACAAAGCATTTGAGAAATACGATGTGATCTTAGGACCAGTCGCACCAACAACAGCTCCAAAATTAGGAGACAGCTTAAGTGATCCGATCAAGATGTATTTAGGAGATATCTATACGATCTCTGTCAACCTTGCAGGACTTCCAGGAATCTCTCTTCCATGTGGTAAGGACAAGAATGGAATGCCGATCGGACTTCAGCTGATCGGAGACTGCTTCAATGAGAAGAAGATCATTCAGACAGCATATACATTTGAGCAGACAAGAGCATATGAAGCTCCAGCAATTGCTAAAGGAGGGGCTAAATAGATGAGCAAGAATTACGAAACAGTCATCGGACTTGAAGTCCATGTAGAATTAGCAACAAAGACAAAGATCTTCTGTGGATGCAGCACAGAATTCGGTGGCGCACCGAATACACATACTTGTCCGGTATGTACCGGAATGCCAGGTTCTCTTCCTGTACTCAATAAGCAGGTTGTGGAATATGCGGCAGCAGTAGGTCTTGCAACAAACTGCACAATCACTCAGTACTGCAAGTTTGACCGTAAGAACTATTTCTATCCGGACAACCCACAGAACTATCAGATCTCTCAGTTATATTTACCAATCTGTCGAAATGGTAAAGTAGAGATCGATGTAGATGGAGAGAAGAAAGATATCAGAATCCATGAGATCCATATGGAAGAAGATGCAGGTAAATTAGTGCATGATCCATGGACAGGAGATTCTTTAGTAGACTTTAATCGTTCTGGAGTGCCATTGATTGAAATCGTATCAGAACCAGATATGCGTTCTGCAGATGAAGTTATCGCATATCTTGAAAAGTTAAGACTTATTGTTCAGTACCTCGGTGCTTCTGATTGTAAATTACAGGAAGGTTCCATGAGAGCTGATGTGAACTTATCTGTCCGTGAAGTTGGAGCAGAAGAATTTGGAACACGTACAGAGATGAAGAACTTAAACTCTTTCAAAGCTATCAAGAGAGCCATTGAAGGAGAGATGGAACGTCAGATCGATCTGATCGAAGCAGGCGAGAAAGTCGTACAAGAAACGAGACGTTGGGATGATACGAAGGGAGCATCTTATGCAATGCGTTCCAAAGAAGATGCACAGGATTATCGTTATTTCCCAGATCCAGACTTAGTACCGATTGAGATCAGCGATGAATGGATGGACAAAGTAAGAGATGCCCAGCCAGAGTTCAGAGATGAGAAGAAAGTCCGTTATAAAGAAGAATACGATCTTCCAGATTATGATATCGACATCATCACAGGATCAAAACACCTTGCAGATATTTTTGAAGCAACGATCGCACTTGGATCAGAGCCAAAAGAAGTATCCAACTGGTTAATGGGAGAGACGATCCGTCTGGTCAATGAATCAGAGATGGATATCGATGATGTATCATTTAAGCCAGAACATCTTGCGAAACTGATCGAGATGATTAAGAACAATGAGATCAACCGAAGCGTAGGAAAAGAAGTCTTCGAGAAAGTATTCAAAGAAGATATTGATCCTGCAGCATACGTAGAAGAACATGGATTAAAATCCATGAATGATGAAGGAGCATTAAAAGCAACGATCGAAGAGATCGTAGCAAATAATCCAAAATCTGTCGAAGACTACAAAGCTGGTAAGAAGAAAGCTATCGGATTCTTAGTAGGACAGACAATGAAAGCAACACAGGGAAAAGCAAACCCTGGAATCGTTAATAAGATCTTAACCGAGATTTTAGATAATATGTAACCATAGCATTCCAAGAGGTCTTAAAGTCCTTGAGAATTGCATAGTAGTGAAAAAGATACTTTTATCAAGAGAAGATAGAAGTGTCTTTTTCTGATTTATGCATCTTTTTTTAAAAAAATAAAAAAAAGGGAACCAAACGGCAAGTAAATCCATCGAATATATGAATCAATAAAAGAGGGAAAAAGAAAAGAGAGGAGGTATGAATGAAGAAAGAGACATTTTGTCGGTATATCAGACAGTATGAAACAGATATGTTTCGATTTGCAAAAAGTATCGTGGGAACCCAGGCAGATGGAGAAGATGCGATGCAGGAAAGCATCTTAAAAGCTTATGAAAAGATTGATACATTACGTTCAAGAAGAAAATTCAAAGCATGGATCTTTCAGATCCTGGCAAATGAATGTTATCAGATCTTAAGAAACAGGAAGAGACAGGAACCAACAGATCCGTTTGAATTTCCAGAACAGGAACATTCCAGTGATTACTGGACAGAAGATATGGTATCAGAGGATGGAGAAATTTTAAGTTATATTTTAAGAATGCCAAAACAGCATCAGGAAGTATTGATCTTATATTATTATGATGAATTTTCCACAAAAGAAATCGCCAAAATCTTAGATATACCGCAAGGAACCGTAAAATCAAGACTTGCCAGAGGAAGAAAACAATTAAAGGATTTATTAGAGATGGAAGGAGAAGGTGCATATGAAGGAGCATGAGTTAAGAAAAAGGATCAAGAGAGAAAAAATACAGGAACAGATGCCAGAATCAACCAGAAAAAGGATGGATGATCTGTTAGATGGATTGCCGGAAGAAACAAAAAGAAGTAAAATTAATAGAATCTGGAAAAATGCCGTGGTATTTGTGGCTGTATTATCTTTATCAACAGTGACAGTGTTTGCAGGTGCGAAATTGATCACATTAGGAACAGGAAAATTGGACACAAAACATGGAAGCAGGCAATATCAAAGGTCTGTGAAACTAAACGAGATTCAAAAAAATAATGCAAAGGCAGGAATAAGCAGAACAGATCAGGGAATTACATTAAGAATTGACAATGTCGGTCTGGATGAAGGTAATTTATTATTGTATTATACAGTGTCATTAAATAAAACAACGACAGCCGAAAAGCTTGAAAAAGTTAAAAAAGATAGTTTACAAGAGCGCTGGAACCTTAACAGTATATGGCTTGGACCACAGATTTCCATTGATGGAAAAGCAAATGATGAAGTAAATGAAACGGGAGTAACGGAAGCTTACAGGATCAACAACCATAAGATTAAAGGAGTTTATCGTTTTAATCTTACTGGAAAATTAAAAAAGAAAGTAAAACTGGATATTAAAACCAACTATTTATGGGATACCAAAGGTGACTGGTCTATGCAGCTTGCGGTTGATCGAAGCAAGGTCGCAAAGAAGACAAAAGTGATCACACGATCTAAGAAATCAATCGTAGACAGAGTTATTATATCTCCATTAGGAAATACCTTGCGAAGCAATGACAAAAAACATGATCTTGTGATCAGAGATAATAAAGGAAGATATCTCTACTATGAAGAAAAAACTAATTCAGAAAAAAGCAAAGATATCTATCAGTTTTTCAAACATACACACACAAGATCATTGGAAATCATTCCAGTTAAAAAACAATCTGTGGTAACAAAGAATGGAAAAGTACAGAAAGCAGTATTAAATCTGAAGAAAAATGAGATTGTCAAAGTCAGTGATCATACCAAATTAAAAGTGGCAGATGTAAAAAAACAAAAACACAATCTGAGAATTTACTTTAAAGTTCTAGATTATGACGGAGCAATCTTAACAGACGGACTAGAGGGTAGATTTATCGTAGATAACAAGGGAAGATCCCTGATCAAAGATGGTGGAAGTATTGACACATGGACAGATTATGAAAAAGAACAGCTGGTACTTGAATTTTACAATGCATTCAAAGGCGTTGATTATACGAAAGCAGCGAAGATTAATTTCTTAAAACAGAAAGCAGTTCTCAATGAAAAACAGAAACAGAAAATAGAAATAAAGTAAATATATTAAGTGAGTATAAAATAAAAATACCAGATTTCGATTCATAGGAATCTGGTATTTTTGTTGGTAAAATCTTGAAATTAAAAGCTGTAGAAAGTAAAATAAAGTGTGTATTATATATAGAGAAAATAAGAAATGAATAAAATGGGAGAAAACAAAATTATGAAAAAGTACAAAGGTGTCGTATTTTTTGACTATGATGGAACAACAGTTGATGAAGTAGATGAGATTAAAACAGCAACACCAACAACTGTAGAATCATTGAATAAATTAAAAGAAAATGGATATCTGACAATGTTATGCTCAGGAAGAACACAGCGATTTTTAGAGATGGATATTGATAAATTTATGGGAGCGATCACATGTAATGGTTCACATACAGAAGTTGAGGGAGAAGTGATCAGAGACATCTGTATTCCAGATGAATTGGTATTTCAGGTAGTTAACGAATATTTCCCAAGAGATACGATCATTCATTTTGAGACAAGAGATATCAGTTATTATCTACATATGGATGAAGAGTTTTTCAAAAATCACTGCAAACTTTTTAATCTGCCACAACGATGGTATGCGCCATGGAAATTCCGCACAAAAAACACTCACATCAGCAAACTTGTTATGAATTACAAGGATATTCAGGTGAAGAAGGATTTTGAAGAAGAATTTAAAGATGTATTTACTTGCGCTAAACATGTTCGCGAAAATTTCATTGATATCACATTAAAAGGTGTAACAAAAGGAGATGCGATCACAGAACTGATCGAGAAACTTGGAATTGACAAGAAAGACACCTATGCATTTGGAGATGCAGATAATGATGTAGAAATGATGCAGGCAGTTGGAACAGGAATCGCGATGGGACGTCATAGTGAGAAAGTAGGAGAAGTCGCATCTATGGTAACAGGAACTGTCAAAGAAGAAGGAATTACAATGGCACTTAAGAAGTTAGGATTGATCTAAGATGAAGAATGTTATTTTTGATGTAGATGATACATTATATAATTTAATGGAACCATTTGAAAAAGCCCACAAAGAACTGATGGCAGCCCGCACAGATGCAGACTGTGAGGAATTATTTGAAGCATCAAGAACCTACAGTGATGAAGCATTCTGCATGTCAAGAGAAGGAAAAATCTCTGAAGACGAAGAATTTGCATATCGTGTCCAGAAAACATATGCAGATGTTGGAGTAGAAGTCAGCAAAGAAGTGGCAAAACAATTCGAAGAACGATACCGTTATTACCAAAAGCATATTCAGGTACCAGAAATAACAAAACAGATCCTTGATTATTGTAAAGAAAATTACAGAATCGGAATTTTAACGAATGGAACAACAAAGAATCAGGGAAAGAAATTAGAGACATTAGGATTAGACCACTGGTTTGATCCTAAAACAATGTTCATCTCAGACAGCATCGGAGCTGCAAAACCAGATGTCAAAGCATTCCATACTGTTCAAAAAGAAATGAAGCTTGATCCAGAGGAAACATGGTTTATCGGAGACACCTTTGAAATAGATGTCGTAGGAGCCAAGAATTCTGGCTGGCATGTCATCTGGTTCAACCACAGAAACCGCCCAATGCCAGAAGGAGATATCGTTCCGGACGTAGAAGTAACAAGTGGACAGGAATTATTTGAATATATAAAAAAATTATAATTCAACACCGTCTAACATACACACATGTGGTGGTTTGAATAGCTGTCCATGTATATGAGAAAAACGAAATAATAGGATAAAAGATTTAGAACTTTTATCCTATTATTTCATTTTTTTATATGCATTGAACAACGCATTCAAATTACAACTTGGTTACATTAGATGCCTGTTTTCCGCGAGGTCCTTCTTCAATCTCAAAACTTACACTCTGTCCTTCTTCCAAAGTCTTAAATCCTTTTCCCTGAATTGCAGAAAAATGAACAAATACATCGTTACCATCTTCGCGTTCGATGAAACCATAACCTTTTTCTGCGTTAAACCATTTTACTGTACCATTACTCATCTGGGTACCTCTACTTTCTTAAATAAAAAATACATGTAACTGTTAATGACAGGTGTTTCAATAAAAATCTTTATAAAAAAGAAAAAGTCCACGAACCGTTACTTGCTTTATGCATTCATAGAAATAAATGAATGCATCCGTATCGGTCGTGAACATTAAAATCTATCAATAACAAGATTAATCATAGCACAACAACTTAACGATTACAAATACTTTTTTAAATCCTGAATACTTTTTTCGTGAAGAGAAATAAGTTTGTCACTGAAGTGTTTTGCTTCTTTGGCGGCATCACAGTAAAGATGATTTTTCTGGATCGCTGTGATCATTCCCATCGTATATCCTTGAATACACATTTCAGAAAGATGACTGACATTTTTATCAGACATAGCCTTTAATTTGGTCATCCATTCAGAATATGTTTTCAAAAGATCATTTAATTCTTCTGTAGAATCACCATTGGAAGTGATCGTATCTTTTATAGAATCTGATAAATTTTGATATTCTTCTTCCTGGCTGATGATCAAAGCCTTAAAATCACAGTCTGTTGTGACCTTTCGAATCTCAGGAATGGTTTCTAAAACCATTGCAATGTTCTGATAAATACTGTTTAATAAATTTTCATTATCCATAATTGTAAAACTCCTTTTGTTCATAGGATGTTCCATATAACAGTTTCTATACATAAAAGTGGAAATATGATAAAATGGCAGACATAAAATGAAATCCACATACATCGATTTTATGGTGAAAAGAAATAATAAGCAGGAGAAAAAGATGAGCAAAGAAAATTTTGAGAAGCAGATCCGAAAAAGAATGGAGCAGTTAGATGAAATCAATAAACATGGAATATTTAAAGAATTAAAAGGAACTGTCACAGATTTTAACTATGATACCAAAAGTTTAACCATGACGTTCGAGGCCACAAAGTTTCATGAAAATGCATTTGGAATCATGTTTGGAGGTTCTCTGGCAGGGATGTTTGATATTGCATTTGGAACATTGACTGCTGGATTGGGCGATTATAGTGTAGCCCCAACGGTGCAGCTTTCTACAACATTTTTAAAAGGAATACCAACAGGAGCAACCGTAAGAACAGAGGTAGAAGCAGTGTCCACAGGAAAAACGATCATGAATTTTGTTGGAAAAGCCTATGTAGGAGAAGAACTCGTCGGAAGCGCCAGCGGGACATTTATGACACCGCGGCCATTTAAGAAATTTAATACAGAAAAATAAAGAAAAAGGATATTGATCGTGACGCCAATATCCTTTTTATATCATAGGAAATTCCAAGGGAATCCACTTGATAAAGTTATTTTATAAAGCAACTTGTTCAATCTCTTTTACAGCATCAAGGATCATATCAGGAGTTACTTCATAAGGCCATACACGTACATCAATTCCGGATAAAGCGTCGCATGAATATCCGCAAGTTTCACAGGAAATCCCATATTCTTGGAGAATTCATAGATTTTCTTAAATTCCTCTTCCTGATGATCAACTTTTAATAAGATCAGGATACAATAAGCAACGATCTCGCCATGGAGATGTCCATGTTCTTCGGTAGATTTACATACAGTAAATCCGTTATAGCAGGCATGTGCAAGTCCAGTATTTAAATCAATTCCGACAAGATTTGATACAAAACCAGTAGAAACGATAATTCCAAGAATGACTTCTTCCAGAGCTTTTCCAGGAGTATGATTTCGACATTCTTCTAAGGCTTCTACACCGTATTTTACTAATGGTTTGGCACAAAGATTACTGATCTGGACGCCCATGGAAGTGCTATGGTCTAGATCATTATCACCACGGGCACTGGTTGTACATTCATAAAATTTAGCCATTGTATCACCAATTCCAGCCCATAGGTACTTTTCAGGAGCATTGGCGATCACTTGTGTATTGATAAAGATCCATTCAGAAGGTTTCTCCTGGAAAGAATATTCACGAAGTGAACCATCTGGATGATAGATGATACCAAGTGATGTACAAGAAGCACAAGTAGAAGCAATCGTTGGAAATGTAAAGAATGGTCGGTTGCTTTCCTGTGACAATACTTTACAAGTATCAATCGCTTTTCCGCCACCACATGCAAAGATCATATCAGCATCAATAACTTCTTGATGAGAATTTAATTCATCTATGTGTTCACGACTGGCTTCACCACCGTATTCAAAGACACCGGTGATCATGATATTGCTGTCAGCAACAGCTTCTTTGATCAAATCGGCAGCGGCAGCCAAGGCATGTGTTCCTCCGATGATCACAGCTTTTGTTCCGTATTTTTCACATACCATAGGGATGTCGGCATATGCGTCGGTTCCAATGGAGTAATTTGGGTAGTATTTTCTCATAAGTCATATAACTCCTTCCGTTTTGTTAATTTTTTTCATTATACTCTTGAAAGAATGTTTTGACAAATATTATGGAAGTAGTAAAATATATTTGTTCCCTAATCTTAAGTTTTCTGCTTTTTTCAAAAGTAAAAAAACGGAAAGTCTAAGGTGACAGGAAAGATAAGAATAGAACATAAAGGAAGGTAATATAAAATGGCAAAGATTGATATCATATCAGGATTTTTAGGAGCAGGTAAAACAACTCTGATTCAGAAATTATTAAAAGAAGCATTAAAAGGAGAGAAAGTCGTACTGATCGAGAATGAATTTGGCGAGATCGGTATCGATGGAGGATTTCTTAAGGACGCAGGGATTGAAGTAACAGAGATGAATTCTGGATGTATCTGTTGTTCTTTAGTTGGAGATTTCGGAAGTGCATTAAAAGAAGTAGTCACACAGTACAACCCAGACCGTATCATCATTGAACCATCAGGCGTTGGTAAATTATCAGATGTTATCAAAGCTGTACAAGGTGTTGCGGAAGATGTTGAACTAGACTTAAACAGCTTTGTGACAGTTGCAGATGCAAAGAAATGCAAGATGTATATGAAGAACTTTGGTGAATTCTATAACAATCAGGTAGAATATGCAGGATCTATCATCTTAAGCCGTACAGGAGATGTAGCAGAAGATAAATTAAATGAAAGTGTAGCACTGCTTCGTGAACATAATGAAAAAGCTGCGATCATCACAACACCATGGGATGAGCTTTCTGGAGAACAGATCTTAAAAGTTATGGAAGATGGAAATGATATGGTCAAAGAATTATTAGAAGAAGAGGAAATCTGCCCTGTGTGCGGTGGACACCATGATCACGACCATGATGATCACGATCATGAGCATGAACATGAACACCATCATGACCACGATCACCATCATGACCACGATCATGAGCATCATCACGACCACGACCACGAGCACGAACATCATCATGACCATGAGCATGATCATCACCATCACCATGCAGATGACGTATTTACAAGCTGGGGAACAGAGACTCCTAAGAAGTATGAGAAGGCAGAGCTTGACAGCATATTAAAGAAGCTTTCTGAGAGTGAAGATTATGGTAAGGTTCTCCGTTCTAAGGGTATGCTT
>OHHR01001461.1_pt1 | contig 10256 bp, 8 predicted proteins | sample 1568021 | NCBI WGS metagenome assembly OHHR01 (sample SAMEA3879560, study PRJEB24766) | human gut metagenome | biome: human-associated habitat; feature: feces | place: USA | collected 1985/1987 | reverse complement strand
TGCGCCGTATTATGCTGATCGAGCGCCACGGCCGCGGCGTGTCGCTGCAGGCCGAGGGCGCCGACGGTGACGGCCCCGCTGGCCTGGGACTCGTTGGCAAGCATATCGGCCGCGGCTGGGTGCGCGGCCTTACCATCACGGGTGGTGCCATCGCCTCGACGATCGGACACGACTCGCACAACGTGTGCGTCGTGGGCGACAACGCCGCCGATATGATGGCCGCCGTTGATGCCGTGGGCCAGGGCGGTCACGTGCTGGTGCGCAACGGCGAGGTCGTGGCGCGCATTCCGCTGGCGCTCGGTGGCCTGATGAGCGAGGGCACGGCCGAGGATGTCGCCGCGCAGCACGACGACTTTATGGTCAAGGCGCGTGCCATGGGCATCGAGCCGCCGCTCGACCCCATCATGGGCATCATTTTCCTGCCCCTGCCGGTGATCCCGACGCTCCGCATCCGCCCCGAGGGCATGTTCGACGTCACGACCTTCACCTACGCCGACTAGTCATCGGGGACGTTCTTAAACGACTAGTCGTCGGGGTGGCGTGTCGCCTGACGCCGCGACCGTGAGACCTCTGGCATGTGTGAGCTATTTGCTAGGTCCTTGTAACGTTTACGCCCGCAGAGTCTTATTTGAGCTCCCTTTGGGTACGTTGGAATTGGATATACGTCCGATTCCATCAAGCCCGAAGGGAGCTTTTCTATGTTTAAACTGATTGCATCCGATATGGACGGCACGTTGCTTGACGAAAACGGCCAGGTGCCTCCCGAGACCTACGAACTGATTCTGGCGCTACACGAGCATGGCGTGCATTTCGCCGCATCGTCAGGCCGTCGTTACGACCGCCTGTGCGAGTTCTTTGCACCTGTTCGCGACAAGATGGACTTTGTCGCCGCTAACGGCGCCCAGGTCTACGCCGACGGTAAGATGGTAGACCGCGAGGTGTATTCGCACCTGGCGATTCGAAGGCTCGCCCAGGCCGTCGCGACGTTTCCCAATCTGCATCTTGCACTTTTTGACCGAACCAAGTCCTTCTTGCTCGATGACGAGTGCAAGTTCGTGCGTGAGGTCGATAAGGACCTTCCCAATGCCGAGCGCATTTGGGAGCTGCCCGATCCCAGCGTAAATATCATCAAGGCGAGTATCTTTTGCGATGACGGTGCCGTTATGGACAGCGCTTACGTACTACAGCGCGAACTCGGTCAGCTCTTTACTTTTGCGCCTTCGGGCAACGCGTGGATCGATGCCATGCAACCCGGTGTGTCGAAGGCCTCGGGCATCGCACAGCTCATGGAGCACTATGGCGTCGAACGCGACGAGGTCATGGCGTTTGGCGACTCGATGAACGACTACGAGATCATTCGCTTTGTCGGCACGGGCTGCGCGATGGAAAACGCGCGCCCCGCGCTCAAGGCAGTCGCCGATCGCGTGGTGGGGTGCAACCGCGACCACGCCGTCCAGCAGGAGCTCCGTCGCGTGCTGGAGAGTCTCGCCTAATTCGGCGGATGGGGACAGTCCTTGCGGCGCCCCGCGAAGAGTGTCCCCAAATTAGCTACCCTGCCGGGTTGCTGCTGCTAGGCGAGGGCGGCCATGATGGTGCGGGCGACGCCGTCGTGGTCGTTGTCGTATTCGGTGATGGCGTCGGCGGCCTCGCGGTCTTCGGTCTCGGCGTTGATCATGGCCATGCCATGGCCCGCTGCCTGCAGCATGGGGATGTCGTTGATGTTGTCGCCGAACGCCCAGGCGTCGGCGAGACGCTCGCCCAAGTGCTCGCATAGCCACGTGAGGGCCGTTCCCTTGGTGGCGCCCCCGCCCATGACCTCGATATTCATGGCGTACGAACGTGTGACCTCAATGCCTCCGAGCGTGTCGAGCTCCGCCGCGATGGCGTCGCGATCGGCCGGGTCGTGCCAGTACATGGCGATGCGTTCGAGCGTCTCGACCTCGTCGATCTTGCTGTCGATATCCATGTCGATCGGTGTTCGTGTGCGCTTGAGCGAAGCCGCGATGTGGGGGTCGCCGCCGCAGAATTCGTCCAGGCGCGTGTAGAGCGAGCGGGGGAGGAAGCACTGCCCATCCGCGAAGATATCGAAGGTCACATCGTGGCCGGCGGCGATGCGATGGATGCGATGGGCAATGCCGCAATCGAGCGGACGGCTCAAGATGCACGTGGCGCGCGAGGCGTCGGTGGGCACATCGTCGTCGAGCTGCCAGACGCTGGCGCCATTGGCGCAAACGGCATAGTGCACGGCGGTATGGGCGAGGATGGGCTCAAAGATGCCCGACAGCGGACGTCCCGTGCAGGGCACAAATTCAATCCCGCGTCGAGCGAGCTCGTCGAGCATCGCCCAGGTGGCATCGCTCATCTGCTTATCGCTCGTCAACAGCGTTCCATCCATATCGGAAAACACAATCATTTGATGCAGCCCTTTCTGCTGGCATAAAAAGCGTGGCCGAGGGCGGTGATGCCCTGGCCACGCTCGGGTTCTATAACGGTCCGCGTCCTAGCGGTCGGCGAGCGGCTTGTATTCCAGCGGCTCGATCACCGAACGGTATGCCGGGCGGATGATGCGATGCGCGCAGAAGAGCTCTTCCATGCGGTGTGCCGACCAGCCGGCCATGCGGGCGACGGCGAAAAGCGGCGTAAAAAGCGTCTCGGGCACGCCGAGCATCTTGTAGATAAAGCCTGTGTACAGGTCGATGTTGGCGCAGATAGGCTTGGTCATGCCGTGGTCGCGCATCACCTGCGGTGCCAGGCGCTCGATGCGCTCGATGAGTGCGAACTCTTCGCCCAAGTCCTTTTTGGCTGCCAGTGAGCGCGCGTAACGGCGGCAGACCTCGGCGCGCGGGTCGCTGAGCGTATAGACGGCGTGGCCCATGCCGTAGATGAGGCCCGTGCCGTCGAAGGCCTGCTTGTCGAGGATCTTGCCCAGGTAGGCCGCGACCTCGTCCTCGTCCTCCCAGTTGGAGACATGCGCGCGGATGTCCTCGTGCATAGACACGACCTTGGCATTGGCGCCGCCGTGGCGCGGGCCCTTGAGCGAGCCGATAGCCGCGGCGTAGGCGGAATACGGGTCGGTGGCCGAAGACGACAGCACGCGGCAAGCGAAGGTGGAGTTGTTGCCGCCGCCGTGCTCGGCATGCAGCATGAGCATAACGTCGAGCAGCATCGCCTCATCGCGGGTGAACGCCATGCCGCCGCGCAACACCTGCAGGATGGTCTCGGCGGTGGAGAGACCGGGTGTGGGGTGCGGTACATGAACCTCGGAGCCGCGGCGCTTGGCGACCGAGGCCATATGCGCGAAGGCGGCGATGCGGGGGAGACGGGCGAGCATGGAGATGGCGACGTCGATTTCGTGCTCGGGCGTAATGGCGTCGGGCTCGGCGTCGAAGGCGTAGAGCAGCAGCACGGCGCGCTGAAGCACATTCATGATGCTCGACGACACCGTGGTCATAGGGAACTCTTTGACGTATTCGTCGCTCAGATGTCTAAAGGCGCCCAGGCGCTCGCAAAAGCCGTCGAGCTCTTCCTTGTTGGGCAGCGAACCCGTGATAAGCAGATAGGCGACTTCCTCGTAGCCGTAGCGATTCTCGGCCTGAGCATTGTTGACCAGATCCTCGATGCTGTAGCCGCGAAGCGTGAGCTTGCCCTGATCGGGCACGACCTTTCCGTCGACCTTGTTGTAGCCGTGCACATCCGAGATGCGAGTGAGGCCCGCGACCACGCCCGAGCCGTCGGCATTGCGCAGGCCGCGCTTGACATTGTGCTCAACAAACAGGCCCTCGTCATAAGGGTCGGTCGGCAGGCCGTGGTAGAGGTTTTCGCTCTCAGGCGAAATCTGGCGGCTTGCTTCGTAATCCAGAACCAGGCGGCTCAAGTGGTCATCGAAGCGGTAATAGATTTTCTTGGCGTCGTAGGCCATGCGCGCTCCTCTCCGGGCCGCATCGGGGTGACTTGCATGGGCATGCGCGCGTCAGGCTATCCCCAGCGGCTTGCTCGCTACAGGCGGTACATAAAGTTGAAGACGTCCTCGCGCTGGATGGACACGTTGACGCCCGAAAGCTCGCCGGCCTCGGCCAGCGCCTTCTGCAGCTCGGCGAAGTCGAGCTTGGACTCGGCGGTATCGGCCAGCATGGTCATGGTGAAGATGTCCTCGATAATGGACTGCGTGATGTCGCGGATGTCGACGTTGGCCTCGCCCAGGACGCGGGTGACGCCGGCGACGATGCCGGGGCGGTTCTTGCCAAGGACGGTGATGACGATACGGGAGGACGAGATCTCGGCCATGGGAAACCCTTTCGCGTGATTGCGGCGCGCGCGGGGCGCTCCGCTACGGTACAGTGTTCATCATTGTACCTGTCTGGCGCAAAAAAGGCGCGCTCGCTGCGGCGTTACATGCCTGCAACATGAGCGTAAGGGGGAAGGCCGTACGGGGAAGAGCCGTCTGGCGCGTGTCCGGCTCGTGTTGGGTTGATTTCCGATCTCAGCCGAACACATTGAGCGGACAGGCCGTTCCCGCAGTCAGCCGAACGCCTCCGACGGCTGATTCCGAACTGGAAGCGGAGGGCATCCCCGCCCTTCGGTAGGGGATACCGCTCCGCGGCGCATGCCGCGGGCGGCGCCCCTATCGGACCACCGTGACCTCAGTTGGGATGGGCCCAGCACTGCCGCGTACTCGGTGAGCTAGAGCCAACTGTTCGTCTTCACGTCGCGTATGGCGATATTTCGGTCGTCCGGCTCGGTGATGCCGTAGCCGAACGCCTGGAGCGTCTCGATGGACTCCTGGATCCTCTGTTGGAACATGGGACCCGGATCGACCCTCGGCCCGAGGTGCCCGCGCCAAAGGCACGGCGTGGCGCGCAGCATGTTATGGATTTTGGAGATGGGCTCGATGTCGGCGTAGACGTTGAGCGTCGCCATGGCGTCCTTGTGGCCGAGGATCGATTGGAGCGCCTTGATATCGCCGCCTTGGCGGATCCACTGCGTCGCGAACGTGTGGCGCAGGCCGTGGAACGTGATCAGCTCGTCGTTGGTGCCCATGAGGCCGTTGGTCTCCGAGAACGTCTTGAACGCCCTGCGGATATAGCTTGTCGTCGCGAAGGTCGCGCCCGGCTCCGACAGGATGTAGCAGTCCCCGATCTCGACCGCCTCGGTAAGGCCGCGCAAGCGCAGCTTTCCGCAGTCGATCTCGTGGGTCTCCTTCAGGAAGGGGAGTAGGCCGACCGGGTCGATGGGGATACCCCTGGCGTCATGGGTCTTGGTGTCCTTGATGAACGAACCCATTCCCTTCGCGTACGCCACCGAGTGCCTGATCGAGATCAGGCCCGTCTCGAAATCCACATCGCACCACCGAAGGCCGCAGACCTCGCCGATTCGCATCCCCGTGTGCAGGGCGAGTACGACCGCCCTCTAATCCTCGGCGGACCAATCGAGTCCGAACTCCTTTCGGGCATCCTCTTCGCTCATGACTTCGAGAAGGTCTCCGGGTTGGCAACGAAGGGCGAGGCATAGCTGCTCGAGTGTGTTGAAGCGAATGCCGCGAATATGCCCTTTTTTAATACGGGACAGGTTCACGGGCGTGGTTCCAATCCTTTCGGCAAGTTCGTTCGAGGAAATCTTTCGCTCGGCCATGATCTTGTCGAGGCGAACAATTACGGGCATGGCGTTTCCTTACGCAATCTCGTCGGAGTCGAGGTACAGCTCTCGGGCGTACAAGAAGAGCTGGGAAAGCATGAACAGGACGATGCCGAGAACCAGAGAGGTCCAATCGAATGATGAAGCGATCTCTTGGGCGCCGACGGCCCCCTCGCCGCCAAACATCGAAACGGAGGTTTTGAGTGAGCCGGCGTAGAGGCTGGTGGCAGCTTGAACAACGAAGAGAATGCCGAGCACCTTCAAGCATGTCGCAGACCCTTTCTTGAAGGGGTCTCCGCTCTTGATCGTCCACACGAGAACGGCGCTGAGGATGGTCGTAGCGATACCGATGACGGCAGGGACCAATGTCGAGATCGCAAGGGCTGGATACGCGGGGGAGTCTGCAATTACAGGGTTGTCGAGCACTTCGATTGCTGGCTTTAAGGAGAACGCCACTTGTGCGATGGCGGTGGCGCAAAGGGTCGCAGAGGCTATCGCACATGCGATGCGGAAGGAATGAAGCCGGGGAGTGCGATTGTCGGAACTCATAATAACCTCCGAAGAATTTAAAAAACTCAGGTTACTTTTTAACAGTTTATGTTAAATTGACTTTGCCGGCAAGTAATAAGGGCCGAGCATTTTGTTCGGCCCCTCTGTTCCGACTGGATGAGGTTAAGGTTGGCGATGAATATGCTCAAAATCTCGAAGGCGATCTTTAGGTCGCTTCTCTCCTCCAGGTCGCTCTGTGTTGTCGTTGTTGCGTTGATGGTTCTTTGTGCTCTGCCCGTCTTCAGGAGCGCGGCTGGCATCGACGGACGGGTCGAATACCTCGAGTCGGGAATAACCCGTGTTGAGCAGGAATTGTCAGCATCCTATGCGGATGCGCTTGTGAATGCGGGGGAGGACGGTGTCTATACCTCTTCATCAAGCATGCCCGCGCTTCTGTACCCTCTTGCCGCGGGACGTCTTATCTTGGCACCGCTCTCTCCCCTACTTCCGTTTCTGCAGATATCGGATGGAGAGTACACCTATTATGACGGATCGAAGGAGTACTTGCTATGGGTCGCAACGGCCGTTGCCGTCTCGTTCCTTGCCGCGCGTCTTAACAAACGTGAAAAGCTCATCATCCAGGCACCGATGGGCGAGCTGGGTAGACTTGTTGCATCGAGCGTATGGGCGAGTGTTTTTGCAATGCTTGCCGTCCTCGCCATCAATCTTCCAGGGATAATCGCCGCGCTTGTGAAGAATGGCCCGGGCTCGCCGTTCTATCCGATAGGCTACATTCAATATGCGACTCCGGTTATCAAACCGGCTTGGCTGGTGTTCGCGCAGACGGCCATCTTGCAATTCTTGGTGGCAGCGTTCATCTCGCTTGTCGTTCACCTTGCCGTGAAGATTGCCAATAACCCTACGCTTGGAATCGTGTTCGTATGTGCCCTGATGGGGGTGACGATGGTTCCCGGGTATTACGGAAGATCCATCGCTTTACGTGAGTTCGCCCTGTTGAATCCCCTTACGTATGCGAACACTGAGCTGACCGTCGGCGCCTATAGCCCGTACCCGACAACGCAGATAGTGAATCTGCCTGGACTTTGCTTCGAGCGTGGCGCGATTGCCCTCGTATGCGCAATCGGGATCGAGGTGCTGGCAATTAGCCTGCTTTGCGTTGCTGGAAAGAGCGGCTGCGCGTGCCCGATATCCCCGATTTGTCTTGAGAGAGGTTCCTTCACTGCATCGAGAACGGCAACTCGTTCGAGCGCTTGTGCCTCCGCCGTTGCATACGTAAGAACGATGGGGAAACTGCTCCTGCGTTCTCCTACCCTCGCCGTATGCGCGATTGCAATGTCGACGACGATGCTGGCCCCGGCTCTGGTCGAGATGTTTCCTGACGCTGATAACGTTTCCGCTGTTCGGTATAGGGATGGGGAGCTCCGTTCAATAGATCGGTATCTAGAGCAGAACGCTGCGAATATGGACGTCGAGGGCAAAGCGGCCCTGGAAGACATGCGGGATGCTCTTTCGGGTTTCGTGTACGCGCCTATGCCTGCGGAGGGGTTTCGAAGCCTTGCGACGTACGAGCGCGCTCGAGGTGAGCTGGGCGCGGCAGATGCGACTCTCCTGCAATCGATCGGAATCGAGCCGGAGACTCCTTCTCGTGCGGAGGCGCGCGCCCTTCTGCTTGAGTCGATCGCGAGCTTGCCGGACCCCAAGGTTTACGAGTTAAGTACGAAGATGCCCCCATTAATCCTCCTTTCGTATCTCCAGGCAGTGCTTCCCTCCTTATTTTTGCTGTTGCCCGTGGTTGTCACATCGCTCGCGTGCACCCACCTGCAGCGTCGTTCCCTTCTGGTTCTCCAGATCCCCGCAACAGCGCATGTGCGTTTTCTGACGGCTGTTGCGCTGGCTCTCCTGCTTGGCTTGGTGCTGCTTTTGGTGTCGATGGTTCCCGCTGTCGTTGTGTCCGTGATTAAGAACGGTGCGGGTGGATCGGAGTATCCCGTCGCTCTCATTCGGGCGGGAGCTTCGACAACGTCCATGGTGGGGGAGGCGGTGCTGTGCAGTATTCCGTTGCTGGTCATGGCATACGGCGTGATTTCCGTCGTCGCTGCGTTGACAGCAGCGATTAGCCGCAACCCCGTTGTCACCGGAATGGTTTGCGCGGTTCTCTTGGTGTTGGGTTCGTTGAGCGCTCATGTTGAAAGCGTGGGCATGGGCGTCGCGCTGCTGGCTCCATTCGCCTCGTTTGATCCCGCTTCCCAGGTGGGGACGATTGGGTTCCTTGGGCGAGGGACGAACGCGATGCCTTTTGGAGAGGTCGTCGGCGCATCGGGCACTCTGCTGGTGGTCTTGGGCGCCGTATCTCCGTTGATGGTGCGCCTGAGTGTTCCAAAGATCGAAAGGGGATGATCTCGATGATTGACCTTCAAACGCTGACGATCTCTTATGGAAAGAAGGTGCTCGTAGATTCGGTGAACGCTGAGTTTGCCCCGGGTACGGTCTACGGTCTCGTCGCTCCGAACGGGCATGGAAAGACGACGTTGCTGCGTGCGATGGCAGGTTTGCCGGGTCCTCGCGTGGACGGGAGCATCGTTCTGGATGAGGTGCAGGGTACGGGTGCGAGAGAGGTCCGTTCTATGATCTTCTATGCACCTGGTGAGGGGACGCTGCTGTATCCCGGATTGCGTGCGGAAGATCACCTCAAGATGGTTTGCGATATGTGGCCGCATGCTCGCGATATCGAAGAGATAGTGGAACAAACGCAGATAGGCGAGTTCGCGAAGATGAGGATCCGCACTCTGAGCCAGGGCATGAAGCAGCAGCTTACCCTGGCGATTGCGTATGCGACGGGCGCGCGGTACCTTCTATTAGATGAGCCCATGAACGCGCTCGACCCCAGCAGGGTGGACTTGCATTCCGAGATTCTCAGGAAGCTGGCCGATTCTGGTACGTGCATCATCATGTCATCCCACATCTTGGATTCGGTCGATAGGCTGTGCGATGAGATTCTGTTTTTGAAGGATGGGAGGCTCATTAGAAGCATTCCGCAAGATGATGCTGCGCCGAAGTCTCCTGGATCCCATTTCGCAAAGCCTGCCGGACGCGCCGAGGGTGCGCTAAGCACGTATCGGCGACTCTACGAAAAGGGCGGGTAGAAATGCAAGTTAAAAATCTATGTGGCCAATGTGATACCGTTGAACCAGCATATCGATACCGCTCAGCCATTCGCCTCGCCCCCGTCGCACGTATCTTCATCCGGTCTGTTACTTTTAATCTAACAATTCTTTGAGGAACGTAGGTGCTTCTAAATGTACTGTCGACTTCTTCTCAAACTAATCCTAAGAGACAAGGCCGTATGGATTTGTACGCTCGTTCTCGCTGCAGCCTTTTCCGTCCCCATTGCGTTCAATTCACCCATCTACGGGCCCTTCTTTATGAAACAGGGCATGCAGAGCTTTGTCGACGCATTCAATACGCGCGCGCCCCAGGCCAGCGGCACAGACCTATCTCCAGAGCAGCAAAATGACGCGGAGCTTGCAAGATACGCGAACGCCGCCCTTGCCGCTCAAACCGACGCCGCCTTTCTCGATTCTGCCGAGAGCTACTACGCGCTCATGGGCGAAGGCTTCCAATCCGGGTCCATCGTGGGAGACCAAGAGACCAATGACGCAGCGCTCGCATATTGCCGTGCCCTGAGCAGCTCCGGCATCACGGATATCCCGGCCTCCGCAAACGACCTGCCATTCCTTTCCTTCCTGCCTTACGCCATTGCCACGGCGCCGTCTTTCCTTCCCTTCATCCCCTTCCTTCTCTCGTCGATACTCGTGCTCGGCGCCACAAGGCCCGGGACCCTGGCGGCAAAGGCGCCCGTGCCCAAATTCCGGCGCCTTATTCAGATCGTGTTTTCGATAATCGTCGCGGGGACCGCGATGCTCCTCGCCGGCCTCGCACCCGGGGGCATTTACGCCTTGGTCCTAAACGGCTTCGGGCAAATTGGGTACCCGATCGCCTTCTTCCATGACGGCGCGCTTACCACCACGACCGCGGGAAACGTCTTCACAGCCCTGCTTCTCGCGCTGCTTGCGGGCGGAACCTTGATATCCGTTTGCTCCGCCGTCCTATCGACC
>OHHR01001456.1_pt1 | contig 10279 bp, 9 predicted proteins | sample 1568021 | NCBI WGS metagenome assembly OHHR01 (sample SAMEA3879560, study PRJEB24766) | human gut metagenome | biome: human-associated habitat; feature: feces | place: USA | collected 1985/1987 | reverse complement strand
TGCCGCACCTCGCTCGCCGTATCGGCACTTAGAATTATGCGGTATTGCCCTAAAAGTAAAGAATAAAAATAAAAAAGCCCCGCCTGCCGGGCAGAACATTCTGCATCCGGCAGGTGGGGCTTTTGGTTGTTGCAAATAGATAAATGAAAATTTACTGCCTTTTCTGCATCCGCAGCAGGCTGTACGGCATCAAGGGCGTGGCACAGGGAATGGTATACTGCATCATCGGGTGCGGGGTGGCATCCACCGCTTCCCCTTCCGCGTTTTTGATCCATTCAGGGGTTACGGGCACGACCGAACCATCTGGCTGCAAAATTTCCAGCGAATCTCCCAGGCAGAACTTGCTGCGCTGGGTGCAATGGGCAACGCCGTCTTCCCACGAATCCACAGTGCCGATGAAATCCCAATCTCGCACATAAGTATGGCTGGGCGTCTGCAGGGCTTTCTCTTTGCCAAAATAGAAACCGGGTGAATAATGGCGGTGGCTGGTACGGTTCAGCTCATCCAGCACGGAATCCGGTAAATCAAACGTATCACTGGCGGGGTTTGCCAGGTACTGGTCCAGCGCTTTGCGGTAAGCGGCGGTAACGGACGCAACGTAATAGAACGTTTTGGCGCGCCCCTCAATTTTTAGAGAATCCACACCAGCCTTGCAGATCAGGTCCAAAAACGGTGCGGTGCATAGGTCGTTGGCGTTCAGGATGTAGCTGCCTTCCTCATTTTCGCCAATGGGCATATACTGGCCGGGGCGGTTTTCTTCTACAAGATAGTATTTCCAGCGGCAGGGCTGGGCACATTCGCCGCGGTTGCCGCTGCGCCCGGTCATATAGCTGGAAAGCAGGCACCGACCAGAAACGCTCATGCACATGGCGCCGTGCACAAAGGCTTCCAGTTCCAGCTCCGGCGGGGTGTTATCGCGGATCTGGGCAATATCGGTCAGGGTCAGCTCGCGCGCCAGCACCACACGCTTGGCGCCCAGGTTGTAGGCCATGGTTGCAGCAGCATAATTGGTGATGCCTGCCTGGGTGGAAAAATGCACATCCACATCCGGAGCATACTGTTTGGCAAGGCTCAGTACGCCAAGGTCCGCAATGATAAAGGCGTCCACCCCGGCTTCGGCCGCGTCCTTGATATACTGCGGCAGCTCGGAAAGCTCATCGTTGGTGGGCAGGTTGTTCAGGGTCAGGTATACTTTTTTGCCGCGAGCATGGGCAAAAATGCAGCCATCATGAAGCTCGCCAATGGTCAGGTTGACCGGTGCGGCGCGCATACCAAAGCGCGGCAGTGCGCAGTATACGGCATCGGCACCATACATGACGGCATATTTCAGGGCTTCAAGGCTGCCGGCAGGCGACAGCAGTTCCGGACAGGACAACATAAGATAACGGCTCCTTTGTTCAGTGAAGTTCAGCTTTTATCAGCCCCAACCGGCGATGATGCAGTTCTGCTGGTGTTCGTCTGCCGTTTTGGCATAGAAATATTCGCCAGGGTGGTCGCCGTTCGGGTTGCCGGTAACAAAGAAATAATAGCCTTCGTCCAGATATTCCTGGTCGGGATTCAGCGCGGCGGCAATGGCATCAATACCGGGATTGGTGATGGCACCGGCAGGCAGGCCGCTGATGCGGTAGGTGTCGTAATGAGCAAGCACATCATCCGGAATAGCACCCTGTTCCGGCCAGCCGTAATAAGCGGCGGTGGGCGAATTCCACAGGTAGTTATTGTCGCTATCGTTCATGATATAGCTGCTGGCATTGGATTCCAGCTTATGCTCTGCCCACTGCGGGTCATCGGATTCCAAACGATTGTGGAAGCAGGCGGAAACCTTGGCGTCTTCTGCGGGCATACCGGCTTCTTCCTGAATAAAGCTGGCCAGAATGACAACATCATTCATTGTGGTGCCCTTTTCGTTGATGGTATCCCACAGGTCGGAAGTTTTGGCGTCGAATTCCTTATAGAAGGTGTTGACGTAATTATAGACCGAGTCATCGGTGAAGAACTCGTAAGTGTCCGGGAACAGGTAGCCCTCGCACTTCATCAGGCGGCCTTCGGTATCCGGGATGGCATTCCAGAAATCATACTGGCTGAAATCGGAACCATCCTCGCCGTTGGCGCAGGCAAGGAAATCATCCACCGAGCACAAGCCATTTTCTTCCATCTTCTGGGCAATAGCAACGGCTGTGTAACCTTCGGGGAATGTGATGGTAATGGTCTTGCGCTTGACCTGCTGCACGCTGAGGGTTTTCAGGATCGTGTTATAATCCATGCCGGAGCGCAGGGTAAAATCGCCATACTGCAAACCGGAAGCGCGGCCGCTGTATTTGGCATACAGCTTGAACAGCCAGTCATACTGGATGACGCCATCCTCTTTCAAAACGTTTGTGATGTCTGCAACAGTGGAACCCTGTTCAATGGTAACGGTCTGCTCCGGGCCGAGTTCGCCGTTGCCGGCAACTTCGCCGTAGAACTGGAACACTTTCCAGCCGCCGATGCCGACGATAGCCAAAATGACAACAAGAACCACAAGCCCAATGGGAAAACGGCGGCGGACGGGTTCATCATCGTCATCCTCTGCGTACTCGTCTGGACCTTCGGCGTCTTCGTACAGGTCCTGCGGGTCAGGATCAGGCTGTACCGGGCGCTTTGGTGCGGGGGCTGGCGCAGCATGATAAGCCTGGCGCGACTGCGAGCCCTTGTCCTGGGAATCACCACGATTGATTTTCATTCCAAATCTCCTTTACCAGGCAGCAGAACTGCCCTGTTTCACGTATGCACGGTCTTACAGCAACAGGCGGAAATAAACGTCCGTAACGGGGAACGGCTGCCCAAGGTAACAAATCATGCCGTAACCACAGTGCTTACCCTCGCCCAAGTACAAAAACTGATTTTCCGCCAGCAGCAGCCGTGCTTTGGTCAGACCGGTATGTTCCCGCGCGGCCTGCAGCAGAATATCAGCCGAATGGTCGTTATCAGCCTGCAGCTCCATAAAAAGCAGCTCGTCCTTTTCCTGGCAATAGAGGCCGTAACCGCGCTGGTTGGAAACAATGGTCATACCGCGGCGGTAGAGCCGGGTGATCATGGTGTTCATGCTGCTTTCCGGCAGGGCGATGCAGGCGGGCTGGTAGCGCATGCGGGTGTCGATCAATTTGCGGACTGTCAGGTTATCAAACTCTGCTCGTGCCCACAAATTGTGTTCAATGGGCTTGCGGATGATGCGCAGCGGGAAGCGCCCCTGAAAATTCAGCTGGGAAAACGCTTTTGCGGCTCGCGTGCTTTGCGGTGCCGCCACAGCGAAATCACACCCTTTGGCGGAAAAGGCGCGCAGGCAGGTTGCCAGCAGTTTGGGCATCAGCCCGCGCCCCTGCAGGGACGGGTCCGTTGCCATGCAGCAGAGCCATACGCCGTGGTGGTGCCCGCATTCCACTGGAACCGCACCAATCATGGCGGCCGGGATGGGCTTTGCACCGGGGGCCGGGTCCCGGGCAAGGATCAGGATATTATCCAACCCCACAATTCCACAAAGCCAGTCCAAAGCATCCTGGCGGGTTCCGCCATACGTTTTGCGGCGGAACGCAACCATCTGCTCCAAATCAGCTTCCGTTGCTTTGCAAAGCATGTTCTATCCCCTCCTTGCCGTATTCAACGTGTGGTTTTTGCTGCCAACGGTTTTAGCTCAAAATCCGCTCCAGGTATGCCATCACTTCGGACTGAATATCCTCCGGCGTGCGGATGGTTTTCTGGCCGTCTACCGTTGTGGTACACTCAATGCGGTGCCAGCCCAGCTTGCGTGCGCAGTATTCAGCGGCGGCGCGGGAACGGGCCAGGTATTCGGTATCGCGTTCCTGAATATCTTTTTTGCTTTCATCGCCGTGGTAGCGCTGCGCAATCAGGCGCTGGCTGACATCGGGATCAACCGCAAGGTATACAACCGCATCCGGCGCAGGCAGGCCGAGCTTTTTGTACTCGAACTCAAACAGCCACTCCAGAAAACCATCCCAGTGCATCGGCGGCAGTTTGGAACATTGGTGAACAGCGTTGGAGGTGGTGTAACGGTCAGAGATGATTAGCCCATTCTGGCGGTAGACATTGCCCCACCTGGTTTTGTAGCTGGCAAAGCGGTCAACAGCATAAAACGTTGAAGCTGCATAAGCGTTCACGTCATCCGGGCGCTGGCCGAACTCGCCGGAAAGATACATCTTGACCAGTGCGGAGGACGGACTGTCATAATCTGGGAAGCTGATTTTCAGCGGGTCATACCCTTTGCTATGCAAATTCTGGCAGGCAAGTTCTGTCTGTGTGCCCTTGCCGGAACCATCCAGGCCTTCAAAAATAATCAGTTTACCCATGGTTTTCAGCCTCCTGTTTCAGTGTTGCATATCTATCACGCACGGCGTTCTGCTTGCCGCAGCACATACCGCCCTCCGGGCAGGGACCCGCCAGGCAGCGGGGACCAGCTGCGGCAAAAACATGCGGCGCAAGCGGGTATACAAGGCGCAGCATTTCATCGGCAACGGCGCGGATCTCCCACTGGGCACGGTTGCAGCAGCGCAGGTTGAAAAAGTTGTTCAGGCTGCGGCAGTTCATGGTCATTACCATTTTTGTCTCACAGGCGTTGGGCAATACAAAGCGGGCGTCCTCGTTTGCCATTTTGCTGGCTTTAGCGCGGGCGGTCTTTTCCGGCATGCCCTGCTCCATCAAGGTGTGGGTATGCTTTTCTTCCAGTGCTTTGACCAGCTCCAGGTAGTGTTTGGCATCGGCGTTCATTGCATCAATAAAAGCCGCTTTGGCCGCAGGGTCAGCCTCAATTTCCGGGGGAATCACATAACGGAAATCTTCCAGCCGCACATAGCGCTGGCTCTGCACACTGAAACTTGCAATGCGGTGGCGGGTGACCTGTGCCAGAAAGGTGCGGGAAACGCCCTCAATGCCAAAGGTAAAGCTGGCATGTTCAATGGGGCTGGCGTGGCCGAAGTCATTCAGCTTTTGCAAAAAGGCTGCGGTCTTTTCCGGTGTTAGGCCATCCAGCAGGGTTTCGATATGTGCATCAGAATAGCACAGCTTGGCGGCTGCGGCAATGGTCTTTTCGGGGTCATTGGTGTGGGCGATCAATGTTACAAGCATGGGCCCGTTCCCTCTTTTCCTTTTTTATCAGTGGTTTATTCTTCGCTGGTCAGCTTGGTCAGCGGGGCGTAATTGGCCATTGTTTTTTTGATGCCAACGCGGTCAAACTGGATTTCTACAATACAGTCCCCCGCAACCGGCGTTACTTTCAGCACCTTGCCGCGGCCAAACACCTTGTGGTCCACAAGGTCCCCGGCTGCAAAGTTGGCGGCCTTTTTGCGTGCGAGTGTGGCGGGCGCAGTGGTAACGCCACCGCCCGCCGGAGCAACCGGAGCACCGGAATGATGGTTGACGCGGCTACTGCCATACCCGGCGCCAAAGCTACTGCTTTGGACCGTGTGGCGGCCGCCGGGGTAGTTCGGGCTTTCGTGCCCGCCGGAAGCAAACCCACTTTGGAAGCCGCCGGCATACTTGCTGCCAAAGCCGCCGCGGTTGTATTCACTGTTCAGATACCCGCGGGAAGCCCCGGAGTATCCGCTACGCCCGCCGGGAACATTGGTGCTGTAGCTGCCGTACCCGGCGCCAAAACCACCGCTGTAAGCAAGCTCTGGGCTTTCGGTTTCGTCCATCACATTGGGGTCAATCTCATCCAAAAAGCAGGAAGGCGGGTTGCGGCGCGTCTGGCCGAAAATCATACGGCTGCGGGAGGAAGAAAGATACAGCTCTTTCTTGGCGCGGGTAATACCGACATAGCACAGGCGGCGCTCCTCTTCCATTTCTTCCTCGCTGTAGCGAGCAAGGTCACCGGGGAAAACGCCATCCTCCATACCAATGATAAACACATACGGGAATTCAAGGCCCTTGGCGCTGTGCATCGTCATCAGGGTAACGGAATCAGCATCTTCATCATAGGAATCAAGGTCTGCAATCAGGGCAACTTCTTCCAAGAAACCGGAAAGGGTTGCGTCTTCCCCGTTCTGCTCCGCATAAGTCTTTACGGAAGAAATCAACTGGCCCAAGTTTTCCAGCCGGGTCTCGCCCTCTTCTTTCTGCGCTTTCAGCATGGCTTCGTATCCGGTCTTGCGGATCACTTCACCGGCAAATTCATCCAGCGGAAGGGTGACGGAAAGATCACACAGTTCACGGTACATGGAGTAAAACGCGTTCAGCGCGCTGACGGCACGGCCCAGTGCGGGATAAGAAGAAGCCTCCCGGATGATCTCCATCATCGGCACGCCGTTGGCGGCGGCCAGTTCCCCGATCTTATCAATGGTGGTGGCACCAATCTTTCGTGCAGGTTCATTGATGATGCGGCGCAGGCGCACGTCGTCCCGCGGGTTGACCACAACGGCCATGTAAGAGTTGATATCCTTGACTTCCTTGCGGTCAAAGAAGCGTTGGCCACCCACAATGCGGTACGGGATACCGGCACGGGCAAAATAAGTTTCGATGGGGTTGGACTGCGCATTCATGCGGTACAAAACGGCATGGTCTTTTAAGGAAGCACCATTTTTCAGGTTCTGGCCAATAACCTCGGCCACATGGCTGGCCTCATCCTGTTCCGAAGCAGCCGTGTAATGGTGAACTTTGTCACCATCGCCGTTCTGGGTCCACAGAGTCTTGCCCTTGCGGCCGTTGTTGTTCTTGATGACGCTATTGGCCGCATTCAGAATGTTGGAGGTGGAACGGTAGTTCTGCTCCAGGCGGATGGTTTTGGCCCCGGCAAAAACTTTTTCAAAGTTCAGGATATTTTCAATGGTAGCACCGCGGAACTTATAAATGCTCTGATCGTCATCGCCAACAACGCATACATTGTTGGAACCACCGGCCAGCAGGCGCACCAGGTGGAACTGGGCCACGCTGGTATCCTGGTATTCGTCCACCACGACATAGCGGAACTTCTGCTGGTAGTATTCCCGCGCTTCGGCATCGGTTTTCAGCATCTGCACGGTATGGAAAATCAAATCGTCAAAGTCCATGGCACCAGCCGTGCGCAGCCGGTTGGAATAGGCGGTATAGATTTTGGAAATCAAAGCAGCCTTGGTATCGCGCGGCGCTTCGGCGGCGACATCTTTGGCGGAAAGAAGTTTATCTTTGTAACCGCTGATCTGGGAAATGGCTGATTTGACCGGCAGGAACTTGTCATCAATCATCAGTTCTTTGTAGATCTGCTTGATGACACGCTGCTGGTCGTCGGAATCGTAAATCGTAAAGCTTTTGGGGAAGCCAATGCGTTCGGCATCGCGGCGCAGGATCCGTACACAGGCAGAGTGGAAAGTGGAGGCAAATACATCCCCGCCCATGGTATCGCCCAGCATGGCTTTCAGGCGTTCTTTCAGCTCTCCGGCGGCTTTATTGGTAAAGGTAATGGCCAGCACATTCCACGGGCGGGCCGGGGCAACGCTCATCAGCGGCATCAGGGACTGCGGAACCGGCTGGCCGCACATGATGGCGGTGCGCAGCTGCTCCAGATCACTCTGCGCAACCGGGCGGCTGACCTCTTTGGAGCCATAGGCGCGGCCAAAACGAATGATATTGGCAATGCGGTTGACCAGAACGGTGGTTTTGCCGGAGCCTGCACCTGCCAGGATCAGCAGCGGGCCTTCGGTGGTAAACACAGCCTGCTGCTGCACCGGGTTCAGCTTAGTAAAGCAGGAAGCGATATAGCGGTCCCGCAGGGCCAGAAATTCAGTGGTAATGGTATCGGGCATAATGAACCTGTCCTTATATTATATGGCAGAACCAGCCCGGAACCATGCAGGGCTGGGAATTTTGGCAAACGCTGTATAGTATAGCACACTTTTGCCGGATAGAAAAGTAGGCTGGCGGAGGTATCCGCAGAAAATCACACTTTTTACAACCTGCACAAAAGCTGCGCTTTAATTGGAAAAGCCTTCTGGGGATTGCAGTCGGTTATGCCACGCTCTGGGGGTGGCATCGCGGAAACCGGCTGTCAGGTATTGGCCCAGCGTTAAGCTGGCTGCGGTTCCGCGTGCCACACAGTTGATGGGGTCTGGTGCGATGGCAACATCCACATGCAGCTCCCCGGCAATATAACCAGCCAGGCCACGCAGCATGGAGCCGCCGCCAGTCAGCAGAATGCCGTTCTTGGCAACATCAGCGGCCAGTTCCGGCGGGGTGCTTTCCAATACATTGCGGGCAGTGGCGGCAATGCGGGCGGCCAGTTCCTGCACGGGCAGGTACAGGTCCCGCGTATAGACAAGGCGGCGGGCGGGCAGGTTGGTCTCCCAGGAATGACCACGGATCTCCATTACGCCCTCAAACTCGCTTTTGGTGCAGCAGGCAACCTGCTTTTTCAGCGCTTCGGCGGTTAGAGGGCCGATGGCAATGTTGAATTTTTCCTGAACATACTGGGCAATGCACTGGTCAAAAGCGTTGCCGGCGACCGGCAGGCTGGCGGCGCGCACCCGCCCACCCATACTGATCACGGCGATATCCGTGGAGCCGCCGCCGATATCAATCACCATGCAGCCCATGGGTTTGCGGATATCCAGCCCTGCGCCAAGGGCGGCGGCGACAGGCTCATCCACAAGGAAAACCTGCCGTGCCCCGGCTGCCATGACGGCTTCTACCACGGCGTCAGCTTCAATGCCGGTAATGGCTGCCGGAACGCAGACCGATACGCGCGGCTTGATGATGCGCGAACGGCATACCTCATTGATAAACCGCACGATTAGTTCGTTTGTCATGCGGTGGTCCTGAATAATACCGTCCCGCAAAGGGCGGATGATATCAATATAAGAAGGCACACGCCCCACCATGCGCAGGGCTTTGTCCCCCACTGCCAGAATGGTGCTGCTGCGGGTATCAACAGCACCAATGCTGGGCTGATGGAACACAACTCCCTGTTCCTGTGTGGCAATGATAATGGAAGTTGTGCCAAGATCAAGGCCGATATCATATTGCTTCATGTTTATCTGGTACTCCTTGCTGCCAGAAGCAGCACTTTGTTATCTATTGTGAATTGCCATCAACCATCCGGCAGATAAAAGTTATTTGCTTTCTTTTGGTGTTCCGGCGGCACCGTGGCTTTTGGGCATCAGTTCCGTCGCTGCAACACACACGCCGTCCACACTCACAGCGCCACCCTCCAATAGCGCTTTGGCGCAGGCAGAGATGGTGGTACCAGTGGTGATTACATCATCCAGCAACAGCAGCCGCATTCCGGAAAGGTCAACCCCAGTACGGCAGGCGTAAGCATCCTTGACATTGGCAAAGCGCTTTTGCTGGTCCAGCGATTTTTGCGGTAAAACCTGCCGGGTCAGGCACAGCGGCTGGATGACCGGAATGTGCAGGATGCGCCCAAGGCGCTGCGCTAGCAAAAGGGGCATATTTTCCGCGCGGTTCTTCTTTACGCGCGGCGGCACCGGAACAATGGCGCTGTACAGCGAAATGCCGGATAGATTCTCGTATACCGGGCGGTACCCTGGGGCACGGGCGGGCTGTGCGCCAAAAATCAGCACAGCCATCAAATCCGCCAGTTCTCGCGCATACCAGGGGTTGCCGTTCTCCTTGCAAAGCAGGATAGCATGGCGCACACTGTCTGCATAGTAAAAGGCAGCTGCGCAGGTGTTGACAGCGTAAAAGGCGTGCTCCGTTACAGGCAGACGCGGTGGAAGATGCCGCAGACGCTCGGCTTCCGGTATACAGGAACGGCACACGGCGGCTTTCCAGGCGCTTTGCTCAAGTACCGTGCCGCACAGCGGGCAGTGCCGCGGATAGGCAAGGGCCAGCAGCGGTTCCAGAGCCGTTCGCCCACGGTCCAGCCAATCCAGAGATATGCGTTTTCTCTGTTTCATCTGCGTTTTTCAGCCGGAGTGACTGCCTCGCGCAGCAGGTAGCGCAGCCCGCTGTAACGCATGTTCTGGCGCACATTATCCACCATGGCCTGCTCGGTGCGCCGGGTTCCCGCCAGAATGCACAGGCGGCGTGCGCGGGTAACCCCGGTGTACAACAAGTTGCGGTAACAAAGGCGCGCGGGTACATCTGCCACAGGCATAATGACGGCCGGAAATTCAGAACCCTGGCTTTTGTGCACTGTTACAGCGTAAGCGGGTTCCAGCTCGGCAAGCTGGTCAGCACCGTTTTTGTCGCCGCGGCCAACGCTGCGTCCGCAGGCAATGGCAGCTGCTTCCGTTACACGAACGAACTCCATGGATAATTCTCTGTTCATTCCTACCCCAACTCCTTTATTTTAATA
>OHHR01001442.1_pt1 | contig 10406 bp, 5 predicted proteins | sample 1568021 | NCBI WGS metagenome assembly OHHR01 (sample SAMEA3879560, study PRJEB24766) | human gut metagenome | biome: human-associated habitat; feature: feces | place: USA | collected 1985/1987 | reverse complement strand
AGATGTGGAGAGTCTGATCTGTGCAACCGACGCAGGGCGCGAGGGAGAACTGATTTTCCGACTGGTTTACCATCAGTGCGGCTGCAAAAAGCCGGTGGAACGCCTTTGGATTTCCTCAATGGAGGACAGTGCGATCCGAGAAGGTTTTCAGAAGCTCAGACCGGGAACAGAATATGATGCCTTATATGAGGCGGCTTTATGCCGGGAGCGAGCCGACTGGATTGTCGGAATCAACGCCACCCGGCTTTTTTCATGTCTGTATGGGCAGACCCTGAATGTGGGGCGCGTGATGACACCAACGCTTGCGATGGTGGTCATGCGGGATGCAGCAATCCGGGCTTTCAAGCCGGAGCCGTTCTACTCGGCAGAATTAAAATTCCGGGATTTTCAAGCGGGTGGTGAGCGGATGAAAGCAAAAGCAGATGCAGAAAAACTGGTGGCAGAGTGCTGTCAGGCAGGAAGTGCCATCATTACCAAGGTAGAGCAGAAAGAAAAATCAGAGAAGCCCCCGGCCTTGTTTGATCTGACATCGCTTCAGAGAGAAGCAAACCGGCAGTTGGGATTCACTGCCCAGCAGACCCTGGATTACACACAGGCTCTGTACGAGAAGAAACTCGTGACATATCCCCGTACCGACAGCCGGTATCTGACGGATGATATGGCACCGCTGGTGCCGGAACTTGTTTCTGTGATCCAGCAGAGCTTTCAGATTCAGGCAGATGTACCGGCACCGGTGAATGCAGCGCAGGTCATCAATTCTAAGAAAGTCACCGATCACCATGCCATTATCCCTACAAAAACAGCGGCAGGTTATGACATTTCCTCTCTTCCCAGTGGAGAACAGGCGATTCTTACTCTGTTGGCGGTGCGGCTGATTTGTGCAGTCGGAACACCTTGCCTCTATGCAGAAACCGTAGTAGAAGTGGAGTGCGCCGGTCAGAAGTTCCGTACAAAAGGCAAAACAGTCACGGATATAGGCTGGAGACGATATGCAGGAAAGTCAAGTGAAGAGGCTGAGAAGAATGCGGAGGCAGGTGAACTGCCGGAGCTTTCGGAAGGCATGACACTGGAACTTGCCGGTGTCGATCTGAAAGAGGGCAAGACCAGCCCGCCTAAGAGATTTACCGAAGATCTTCTGCTTTCAGCGATGGAGAGTGCCAGCTCGGATGAATTTCCGGCTGGTGTAGAGCGAAAAGGCATCGGCACACCGGCCACACGCGCTGCCATCATCGAAAAACTGGTGCAGAAAGGCTTTATCGAGCGCAGGGGTGATAAGAAAACGAAATACCTTTGCTCTACGGACAAGGGAAATGCGCTGGTGACGGTGGTGCCGGAACAGATTCAGTCTCCATCCATGACGGCAGACTGGGAGGAAAAACTGCTGAAAATAGAACACGGCGAGTATGACAGCGATGCCTTTATGGGCGAAATCAGCAGCATGGTCAGCGGACTTGTTAAAGCCTACGAGGCTGTAAAAGGAGCCGATGTGCTGATGCAGCCGGAACGCAAGGTCATTGGTTCCTGTCCCGCCTGCGGCAGTGATGTCTGCGAAACGGAAAAAGGATGGTTTTGCAGGGATAAGAGCTGTAAATTTGCGCTCTGGAAGGAAAACAGGTTTTTTCAGACACTGGGAAAGCAGATGACAGAGGAACTGGCAAAGCAACTGGTAAATCAGGGAAAAGCACGGCTTATCCATTGCTATTCCAGGAAGTCCAATCGTTACTATGACACAACCGTTCATGTAGAGACCGGCGAGGACGGTGCAGCAGCATTTAAGCTGGAGTTTGGAGGTAAAAAATGAGCATGAAAATGATGAATGCAGCTTATCTGGTGGATAATGTCGCGTTGCTTTCCTTGCAGGAAAAGCAGGACGGCGTGGAATTCCATTGCTTTGATATGGACAGCAAGGTGCAGACCACTGAGGGACACATTGGCTGGGATGTGTTGGATAAACAGCCGTTTTCTACGCTGGAAGAAAGCGCAAGGGTGGTAGCACTTCAGAAGATTCCCCAGCTTGACGGTCTTGCCGTTGCGCCGGTAGCTCCGGAGATGCTGGAACAGATGCGAGGCGGCAGAAAGGTTCTTTGGCAGATGAAAAAGGCTGATCCCGAACTGGAGAATGCCAAAAATATCCGGTTTATCACCAGCAGCTACGAGGATCGGTTCAAAATTCCGGATGGCAGTGCAGTGGAGATCGAGTATCCGAACCGGAAGTTCTCAGCTTGCTGCGAATATATGGACGAATATCATCTGCGCCTTGGGTATGATGTTCTGCACATCTGCCAGCTAGCAGAAATGCTGGAACGCGGCGGTGGTACATGCCGCCCAGAGTCATTGATTATGGAAGAACGAAGCGCATGGGATTTGGGAAGCAAGGGCTTTCTTGCCATTCAGACCTGTGAGGACGGTTACGACTATACCTTATATCATAAGGACTTCACGGAAATTGACGGTGGACAGATCGACAACCCGGAAATCAGCATGAATGCAGCCAGAGACCAGATTCTTTCGGATTATGGGTTCGGTGGCCGCACCATGACGCGGATTGACTATGATGAACTTTGTGATCGTGCAGAGGAAGCGGAAATCAGCAGACGGGAATCTGTGCTGGGTAAACTCTCGGATTTGTCTTCCAGAACGGATACGCCGGTGAAAGCTGCCAAGGCGAAGGAGGCAGAGCGATGAAATACAAGCTTACGAAGGCAGAGCAGGAAACCGTCATCAATTTTGATAATGAACTGGATACCGCCAGCATTTATACCCATGACAGCCGCCTGATTAAGAAGCTTCGGGAACTGCGAAAACAGTATCCGGAGCAGTTTATTTTGGAGCACCGGGAGCATGGGTCGGTCACTTATACGATTCCGAAACGCTGTGTTGGTATCCGACCGCCGTACAGTGAAAAGCGGCGGGAACAGCAGCGGCAGGAAGCAAAGGAAAACGGCCTGCCGTTTATGGAGAAGGGAGAAATGAACGATGGCAAGAATTGAAAAATGGGATGAAGTGCATGGAAATCAGGCACCGGACGAAAGAATGATGGCATTTCTCGACAGTGCTACCGACCAGTATGCGATTTTGCAGCTTCGCCGCAGCGAGGATACGGTATATGAACGCTTTTCGTCTATGCGCGAACTGGAACGGATGGGGCTGGAACCGGATATTGACCATTATGAAGTGGTTTATACGGCTCCGCTGCTTCCCTACAAGGATCAGAATACGATGTTGGAGGAACTGTATGCGAAATTCAATGTTTCCCGCCCTGATGATTTTACTGGTCATAGTCTTTCTGTGTCTGACATCGTGGCTTTACGGCAGAATGGTGTTGTAAGCTGTCACTATGTGGATTCCATCGGCTTCCAGGAACTGCCCGGATTTTTGAAACCGGAGAACTACCTGAAAGCCGCAGAAATGGCGATGGAGGACGATTACGGCATGATTGACGGCGTAATCAATAACGGAAAGAAGGAAGAACCGGTGGAGAAAGCATCGGTTCTGGATCAGCTGAAGGAAAAGCAGGAGGCTGTGCCGCCTGCGCCGCCTCGCAGGTGCTGCGAAGAAAAGGAGTTATAAATGCGTTTTACGGATGACGAATGGATGCTCATGATGCTTTACAGCCCTGGCACACGGACAGGGCTGATCGAAGAGCTTCAAAAGATGCAAAAAAGTCTGACGGGCAGAGACAGAAACCTGCGCAGGTGGACGGCCTCGCTGCTTGCAAAACTGGCAGAGATGACGGATGCAGAATATGAGGCACTGGATTTGTATCCGGACGAATAAAGGAGAGGAGGAAAAAGACAGATGATGACGAAAACGGCTTATTATATGCAGATGGCGCAGGAAGCTGCGGCACAGATCACTGGCAGCAAAGAACAGTGGACAGCGTTTCTGACCACATCCGCACGGCTTTATAAGTATCCTTTTGCGGAGCAGCTGATGATCTATAAGCAGAGACCAGAAGCGACGGCCTGTGCAGAGTACGATCTTTGGAATGATCGGATGAACCGCTATGTGAAGCGTGGCTCCAAGGGCATTGCTCTTTTGGACATGCGCGGCGAGCAGCCGAAACTGCGGTATGTATTTGATGTGGCAGATACCGGAGAACGGAAGAATTCCCGACCGGTACAGCTCTGGAAAATGAATGCGGAGCATGAGCAGCCAATCATTCGCGCACTGGATGTAGCATTTGATGTTCCTGCCGGTGCTGGGTCTCTGGAAAATCATATCATGGAAGCGGCAGAACGCCTTGCAAGGGATTACTGGGAGGAAAATCGCAGGCAGATCAGTGACATCGTTGCAGATTCCTATCTGGAAGGATATGATGAACTCAACATCGGAGCTTCCTTTAAGAGAGCTGCCGCTGTCAGCATCGCATATTCCGTCTTTACCCGGACGGTGGGCAATGCAGATGACTATTTTGAGCACGAGGATTTTCTGGACATTTTTGATTTTAATACGCAGGCTGCCGCCAATGTGCTGGGAACTGCGGTCAGCGAAATGTCCAGCCAGATCTTCCGGGAAATTGAACGCACGATCCGAACCTATGAAAAAGACAAGCAGGCAGAAAGGAGCCAAAACTATGATGGAGCTGAATTACACGAAGAACGGCGATTACCTGATTCCGGATATCCAGTTGTCGGTGCAGGAACAGAAGCCTCTGGGCAAGTACGGGAGGATGCGCAGAGCGTTCCTGCAGGAGAACAACACGCTGCTGTACAATCACCTGATCCTGACCGAGAAGCTGTATCCGCACCTGTGGGAGATTCAGGAGACCGCGACCGCACGGATGGAGCAGATGATGGCGGAGCTTCTGAAAGCGAATCCGGCACCGGACAAGAAATCGAACCAAATGGCCTGGGTGCAGCACATGAACATGCTGAAAGCGCAGGCAGAGGAAGTCATTCTAACGGAACTTATCAACAGCTAAACTTTATGAGCCTGTTTCAGTCCGAGGCAGAGCAGATTCAGAAAATTGATGCGGCGGCAGAAAATGCAGCCAGAGAAGCGGAGAGCGAAAAGCCCTCCGCTTTTGTCATTTCTGAGGATGAAATCGACCGGATGTTGCGAGCAGGTTCTAATTTTGAGGGCGGAAAAATCCGTATTTATGCGCTGTATCAGCAGCAAGGGGACGCGAAAGAACGAGCTGCATTTCTGAAAGCGGAATACGGTCTTGGCGGTCACAGCTATACCTTTATGGATGGCAGTCGTGGTTTTGCAGATTATGACGGAAAAGGTATTCTGCTTCGCAATTATGGCCATGATCGGGAAGTGCGACTTACATGGTCGGCGGTGGATAAGCGGTTAGACCGGCTTGTGGTAAATGGTCAATATCTTACCGCACTGGAAATGGAAGAGTATCGGAAGCTGGAGCAGGAATATGGTGCACCGCTTCCTATGCCGACTGCCGCCCATGTATTTCCGCCAACACCACCGGAACACTACGATACCGGAAATGAGCATGTGGACAACTTGCTGAATACGGCTGCGGATGTATATGCCCGGAGTGAACTGGCAGCACCCCAGCGGTTTACCGTGATGGAGACAGACGCTGGCTATGCGGTCTGGGATGATATTCAGGACGGCATTCATGTAGAGCCGGATGGTGTCAGCGAGGAGTTTACCAGCGAATGGGAGGCAGAGACCTACCGCCAGCAGCTGATTGAAAAAGTTCAGGAACGGGAAGCAAAAGACTGGCTCTATGTTGAACAGAGCAAGCAGAATTTGCAGCAGGACATTCCATTCCCAGATGTGGAATCCGAAGAAATACAGGAATCGGCTCACGCAGAGACAGATCCTCTGGTACTGGAAATGCAGGAACACGCCAGAGAACTTGCCAAAGAGTCTGGCTATGCGCCGGATGAACGGTTTGTAGTCACGATGACCGGCGAGAACTTCCCGGATTCTAAGGATGCGTTTGCCATCTGGGATTATGTCAAAGAAGAGTATTACGGATATTCGGACGGAAAAGTGCAGACATTTGCCGATTATGTGAGTGCATCAGAGGCGTTGCAGGAGATTCGCGGCAGGAATATGGAGGCTGAAAAAGAGCCTGCAACTGTGCAGCCAGAACCGGCAGCTCCGGTGCAGCCGGATTATCGTGTCGGCGATACGCTGTATCTGGACGGAAAGGCATTTACGATTGAAAAAGTCGGGCTTTTTGATGTGGAGCTTCGGAACCCGGATTCCGTGTATCCGATCTTCCGCTCGGAAAGCAAGGAGAATCTGGCAAGACTTTTGGAGCATGAGGAAAATGTTCACCTGCATAATCTGGTGGTTGATCTGAATCCCGGCAGAGAAAAGCAAAGTGAGGAACAAAAATCGGTAATTCCAGAGACCGAGCCGGAGAACACTCATGCAGAAAACTATCGTATCAACAGCTTTCATCTTGGCGAAGGCAGTCCCAAACAGAAATTCCGTGCCAACATGGATGCTATCTACACGCTGAAAACCTTAGAAAACCAGCACAGAGATGCGACACCGGAAGAACAGGAAACACTGGCCAATTATGTCGGCTGGGGCGGGCTGGCAGATGCCTTTGACGCAGGGAAAGCTGCCTGGGCAGGCGAATATAAGGAACTGAAAGCAGCTCTTACGGAAGAAGAATATGCCGCAGCCAGGGCTTCGACTCTGAATGCGCACTACACCAGCCCTACCGTGATCCGTGCAATCTATGAAGCGTTGGACGGTATGGGATTTGAGAAAGGCAATATTCTGGAACCGTCGATGGGTGTCGGCAACTTCTTCGGTATGCTGCCGGATTCCATGCTGGGGAGCAGGCTCTATGGTGTGGAACTGGATTCCATCACCGGGCGTATTGCGCAAAAGCTGTATCCGCAGGCAGAAATCAAGGTGGCAGGTTTTGAAACCACCGACCGCCGCGATTTCTATGATCTGGCCGTGGGCAATGTGCCATTTGGCAACTACCGTGTCAGCGATAAGCCATATGATAAACTCGGATTTTCTATCCACAACTATTTCTTTGCCAAGGCACTGGATCAGGTTCGGCCCGGTGGTATCGTGGCCTTTGTTACCAGCCGCTATACGATGGATTCCAAAAATCCGGACGCACGAAAGTATCTGGCGCAGCGGGCAGAATTGCTGGGAGCTATCCGACTTCCCAACAACGCATTCCGTGCCAATGCCGGTACGGATGTGGTGTCGGATATCATTTTCCTGCAAAAGAGAGACCATCCCATTGATATCGAACCGGATTGGGTGCATCTGGGGCTGACATCGGAGGGTATTACCCTCAACGGCTACTTTGTTGACCACCCGGAAATGGTGCTGGGTGAGATTACAACGGAAAGTACCCAGTACGGCAAGGAAGAATGTACGGTCATTCCGATTCCAGGTGCGGATCTGGGAGACCAGCTGCATGAGGCGGTGCAGCACATCGGCGGTCATTATGAAGCACAGGAGCTGGCACCGGAGGAGGAGTTGTCCTTGCAGGGCGAAACTATTCCGGCAGACCCCAATGTCAAGAACTTCTCCTATGCCGTAGTGGATGGGGATGTCTACTTCCGTGAGAACAGCATTATGCGGAAGGCTGACCTTTCTGCGACAGCCACCGGCAGGATCAAAGGCATGGTGGAGCTTCGCACCATTGTGCAGGAACTGATCGACTATCAGCTGAACGATTATCCGGAGGACGCGATTGCCCAGAAACAGCGGGAACTGAATGTAGCCTATGACCGATTCGCAGATCAGTATGGGCTTATCAATTCCCGTGCAAATGCACAGGCTTTTTCGGAAGATTCGTCTTATTATCTGCTCTGCTCTCTGGAAAATGTGGATGAAAACGGCAGGCTGGAATCCAAGGCGGATATGTTCACCAAACGGACGATTCGACCGGAACGGGCTGTTACCAGCGTGGATACTCCGGCTGAAGCTCTGGCAATCTCCATTGGAGAGCGCGGCAGAGTGGATTTGCCCTATATGTCGGAGCTTTTAGGTACACCAGGGGAATATGAAAAAATCCAGCAGGAACTGCATGGTGTCATTTTCAAAGACCCGATGACGCAGGGCAGCGAGGAAACCGGCTGGGTAACAGCTGATGAATATCTGTCCGGCAATGTCCGGGAAAAGCTCCGCGTGGCAGAGTTGGCTGCGGCCTCTGACCCTGCCTTTGCGGTGAACGCGGAATATTTGAAGAAGGCACAGCCAAAAGACCTGGATGCTTCGGAGATTGATGTGCGTCTTGGTGCCACATGGGTCAATCGGGATTATATCCAGCAGTTTATGGAAGAAACCTTTGAACCGCCGTTCTATCTGCGCCGAAATATTGAAGTGAAATTCTCTCCCATGACGGCAGAATGGCAGATTACCGGCAAGAGTACACCGAGCCGGAACGATGTCCATGCCTATATGACCTACGGCACCAGCCGTGCCAATGCCTACCGGATTTTAGAGGATACGCTGAATCTGCGGGATATTCGTATCTACGATACCGTGGAGGATGCAGACGGTAAGCAAAAGCGAGTTCTGAATAAAAAGGAGACCACCCTCGCCCAGCAGAAACAGCAGGCCATTAAGGATGCGTTCCAGAATTGGGTGTGGAAAGACCCTTATCGCCGTGCGGAACTGGTGGAAAAGTATAACGAGCTGTTCAACAGTACCCGTCCTCGTGAGTACGATGGTTCTCATATCCGCTTTGGCGGTATGAATCCGGAGATCCGGCTGCGTGAACATCAGCAGAATGCCATTGCTCATGTGCTGTACGGCGGCAATACGCTGCTGGCCCACGAGGTAGGTGCCGGTAAGACCTTCGAGATGGTAGCTTCTGCTATGGAGGCAAAGCGGCTGGGACTGTGCCAGAAATCCATGTTTGTCGTTCCGAATCATTTGACCCTTCAGTGGGCAAACGAGTTCCTACGCCTGTATCCGAGTGCAAAACTGCTGGTGGCAAGCAAAAAGGACTTTGAGACTGCCCGCAGAAAAAAGTTCTGCGCACGAATTGCCACTGGCGATTACGATGCAGTTATCATCGGGCATTCTCAGTTTGAGAAAATCCCGGTGTCCGCAGAACGGCAGGAGCGGATTTTGACTGCCCAGATTGATGAAATCGAAAATGCTATTGCTGAGATGAAATCCCAGAATGGCGAGCGTTTCTCCATCAAACAGATGGAAAAGACCCGGAAAGGATTGGAGGCGAGATTGGAGAAACTCCGGGCAACCGACCGAAAAGACGATGTGATTACCTTTGAGCAGCTGGGCGTAGACCGGCTGTTCGTAGACGAGGCACACGCGTTCAAGAACCTGTTCCTCTACACAAAAATGCGCAATGTTGCGGGATTGTCCACATCGGAAGCGCAGAAATCTTCGGATATGTTTATGAAGTGCCAATATATGGACGAGTTGACAGGCGGGCGCGGCATCATTTTTGCGACCGGCACCCCGGTCAGCAACAGCATGACGGAGCTTTACACCATGATGCGGTATCTCCAGTACGGCACGTTGCAGCAGAAAGGGCTGACCCATTTCGACAGCTGGGCTTCTACCTTTGGTGAGACCACCACAGCCATTGAGCTGGCACCGGAAGGAACCGGATACCGGGCAAGAACAAGATTTGCAAAATTCTTCAACCTGCCGGAGCTGATGAATATGTTCAAGGAAGTGGCAGATATCAAGACTTCCGATCAGCTGCATCTGCCGGTGCCGGAGGCAAAGTTTGAAACTGTGGTGGTGCAGCCTTCGGAGCATCAGCAGGCGATGGTGGCGGAGCTTTCGGAACGGGCGGCGGCTGTGCATTCCGGTGTGGTAGACCCGTCGGTCGATAACATGCTGAAAATCACATCGGATGGCAGAAAGCTGGGACTGGATCAGCGGCTGATGAACCCGCTTCTGCCGGATGACCCCAACAGCAAGCTCAACGCCTGTGTGCGGAATGTGCTTCGGATTTATGAGGAAGGACAGTCGGATAAGCTGACCCAGCTGCTGTTCTGCGACCTCAGCACACCGAAGAACGATGGAACCTTCAATGTCTATGAGGATATCCGCGCCAAACTAATTCAGTCCGGTGTGCCGGAAGAAGAAATCGCATTTATTCATGATGCCGATACTGAGGCAAAAAAGAAAGATTTGTTTGCCAAAGTGCGTACCGGACAGGTACGGGTATTGTTAGGTTCGACACAGAAGATGGGCGCAGGCACGAACGTGCAGGACAGGCTGGTGGCCGTGCATCATCTGGATGTGGGCTGGCGGCCTGCGGACATGACCCAGCGAAATGGTCGTATCATCCGTCAGGGAAACCGAAACAAAGAAGTGCAGGTTTATCAGTACGTGACGGAAGGAACTTTTGACGCTTACCTCTATGTGCGACACGAAGTCGCTTAAATCAACTGTCTGGCTATGACCAGACCTGTTATTCCATTAGCAGTAGTCTACTGTCAACAAAGCGGCTGGTAACGGCT
>OHHR01001403.1_pt1 | contig 10626 bp, 7 predicted proteins | sample 1568021 | NCBI WGS metagenome assembly OHHR01 (sample SAMEA3879560, study PRJEB24766) | human gut metagenome | biome: human-associated habitat; feature: feces | place: USA | collected 1985/1987 | reverse complement strand
GGGCCGACTACCTGCAGGAACTCGGCGTTGGCACTGTGCTCATCAACCCGCCGCTCGAGTCCGATAGCCACGGCTACGATACGCGCAGCCTGCGCCATATCGACCGCCGCCTGGGTGGGGATGTCGACTTTGCCGCCGTGTGCGACACACTGCATGCCCACGGTATCCGCGTGGTGCTCGATGCCGTCTTCAACCACGTCGGCCGCGGTTTTTGGGCCTTCCGCGATGTGCAGGAGCGCAAGTGGGATTCGCCGTACAAGGATTGGTTCCACATCAGCTTTGACGGTGACTCGTGCTACGGCGACGGCTTTTGGTATGAGGGCTGGGAGGGCCATTTTGAGCTTGTGAAGCTCAACCTGCAAAACCCCGCCGTGGTCAATTACCTGCTTGAGTCCGTGCGTCGCTGGGCCGAGGTCTTTGGCGTCGACGGCCTGCGCTTGGACGTTGCCTATATGCTCGACCGCGACTTCATGCGCCGCCTGCACGCTTTTACCCGTGAGCTCAAGCCCGACTTTGTGCTGATCGGCGAGACGCTCCACGGCGACTACAACCAAATCGTCAACGACGAGATGCTCGACTCCTGCACCAACTACGAGTGCTACAAGGGCCTGTACTCCAGCTTTAACTCGGTCAACATGTTCGAGATCGCCCATTCGCTGCACCGTCAGTTTGGCGGCGACCCTTGGTGCATCTACCGCGGCAAACATCTGCTGTCGTTTGTCGACAACCACGATGTGCCGCGCCTGGCGAGCATCCTCACCGACAAGTCCTGTCTGCGTCCCGCCTACGGCATGCTCTTTGGCATGCCAGGCATCCCGTGCGTCTACTATGGCAGCGAGTGGGGGATTCCTGGCGAAAAGGGCGGCCCCGATGGCGACTGGGCGCTGCGCCCTGCGCTCGATGAGCCTGCGCCCAACGAGCTGACGGCCTTCATCACGCAACTTGCGCACCTACGCTCGGCCGATGACGCGGCAGCCCGTGCCCTCAACTACGGTGCCTATCGCAACGTGGTAATCCAGAACAAGCAGCTGCTGTTCGAGCGCGCCTGCGACGACGCGACGGTGCTCGTGGCGGTGAACGCCGTGGACGAGCCTTACACCTTTGGCGCCGGCGAGCTCAACAGCTCCTTTGTCGATTTGCTTGCCGACGATGCGCCCACGGTCGAGCTGACGGGTACCCTTGAGCTCGCACCCTACGAGGTGCGCTATCTGTTGAGAGCCTAGCCCATGGCCGTATCTGACGAGGGCTATCAACATATTGAGCATGGGTTTGAGCCCGTGTTTGACGAGCACTCGCGCGTTTTGGTGCTCGGGTCGTTTCCCTCGGTGCTTTCGCGCGCCAATGCCTTTTATTACGGCAACCCTCAGAATCGCTTTTGGCGTGTGATGGCCACGTGCCTCGGTATGCCTGTGCCGCCCAACGAGGGCGATCCTTTGGCAAGCGGTGAGCCCGCGACGCTCGATGCTTCCATTGCCGCCAAGCGGGCCATGCTGCTGAACGGCGGCGTGGCCCTGTGGGATGTGGTCGAGAGCTGCGACATTAAGGGCTCGAGCGACGCGAGCATCCGCAACGTTGTGCCGGCACATATCGAGCGCATTACCGGCACAGCTCCCATTGGGCGGGTGATATGCAACGGTGGTACAGCTGGCCGGCTCTACAAGCGCTATCTACAAGAACGCACCGGGCTGTCCGCCATCGTCCTGCCCTCGACAAGTCCCGCCAATGCAGCGTGGCGTCTGGAACGTCTTGTTGAGCGTTGGCATGCAGCCGTTGACTGGGCCGCTCTCTAATTTAGATATTGGATTGAGCATGGGTGCTGAGGCGTTTGATGATGGTGCGCCAGATCGGCGCGGGCAGCGCGGGCTCGACACGCACCATGCCGTCGGCGTCGACACTATCGGCATTGCTACCTCCAAGCAGCTGCGCATGTTCAATGGAGCAGCCCATGCGCACGGCGCCCACAAGCTTATCTATCGCTTCCGAAAATGGTCGGCGCAAGAGGCCCATGCGTGGGGAATGGCGAAGCGCCGCGATGCCGCTGCCGGCACAGATGACAACGCCGTCGCACCATGGCAGGTCACGTAGAATACATGCCCGGTACAGGCGGTCGAGGACTTCGTCCGCCTGCTTATTGTTTTTGGACAGGGCCTGGACGACGACATAGATGCGTGTCTCTGTATTCCCAAGGCGATCGAGTATCTGCTTGACAGCGATCATCGCCTCATCATCAAATGCATCATCAACAGCGAGCACCATGCCATCGACTGCGCCGGCATCATCCGCCTCCAAGTCAACCGGGCGGGGGAGCGCGGTGCCGGAAAGCCGGGCATAGGCGGCGATGGCATCCTGCAGGTCCCAGAGCAAAAACTCAAGATCGGCGCTATTGGGAATGTTGATATACGCAATGTTTTGCAGCGTTTTTGGTACATCGCCGCGCGCGGTCGGCTCCATGCTGCCTCCTTTCCGGTTGGTTTCCGTTTAGGTTACACCGTCCGGCGGCGCCCCGCCGCGCTATCCTAGTGCAACCCTTACGAAAGGAACGCCATGCGTCTGCCCATGAATACCTCGCTTGCCACGCTCAAACCCTCCGGTATCCGCCGGATTAACGCGCTCGCCGCCCAGCATCCGGGGTGCATCGCGCTCGCGCTCGGCGAGCCCGATTTTCCCACGCCCGATGTGATTAGCGCCGAGGTGACTGCTTCGTTGGGCCGCGGTGACACGCACTATCCGCCCAACAACGGTCGCCCCGCCCTGCGTGAGGCGTTATCTGCCTACATGGGGGACGCGGGCCTTACGTTTTCCGCCGATGAGGTCATCCTGACCGACGGTGCGACCGAGGCGCTGTCGGCAACATTCATGGCTATGCTCAACCCCGGCGACGAGGTCATTATTCCCACGCCGGCCTTTGGTCTGTACGAGAGCATCGTCGTGGCCAATCACGCCAAGGCGGTCTTTTTGGATACGGAGCCTGCGCAATTCCAGATTGACGAGGACGCACTTCGTGCTTGCGTGACGCCGGCGACCAAGGCTATCGTTATCTGCTCGCCCAACAACCCCACGGGCTGCATCCTCAGCGCGGCGTCACTCGACGCCGTGGCGCGCGTGGCAGAGCAGACGGGCATCTACGTGGTCTGCGACGACGTATACAACCGTCTAGTCTATGTGGATGGCTACGAGCGCTTTGCCCAGCGCCACCCGGCGCTTCGCGATCAGACGGTAGTTATCGAAAGCTTCTCCAAGCCCTGGGCCATGACCGGCTGGCGCCTGGGCTGGCTCGCAGCGGCAACCCCCGTCATCGCCGAGATCGCAAAGGCCCACCAATACTTAGTATCGAGTGCTGTCTCCTTCGAAATGGACGCCGCAGCCCGAGCCCTCACCGTCGACCCAACCCCCATGCTAAAAGTCTACCGAGCCCGCCGCGAGCGCGTACTCGAAGCCTTAAACGCCATGGGCCTCGACGTAGTAGAGCCCGCAGGAGCCTTCTATACTTTCCCGAGCATCAAAAAGTTCGGCCTAACCAGCGAAGACTTCTGCATCAAAGCCATCAAAGAAGCAAACGTAGCCCTAGTCCCGGGAGACTGCTTCGGAACCGAAGGCCACATCCGCCTCAGCTACTGCGTTTCCGACAAAGACCTGGACGAAGGTCTCCGCCGCCTGTCCACCTTCATTTCAACCTTGTAGCCCTCAGGGATGCAACACATCAGCCCACCGACCCAAGCATTATGAGTGGGGCGCGTCGCTCAACGGACACGAGGATTCGCAGCAAAGGCAACGTAGCTCCGGCCGGGAGGGGCAGGGCGAGTTTTCCGTAGATTCCGCACGAGCCGAAGGCCACTTAATGTGCTCTTCGTGCGAGCCAGGACTTGACCGAGCGAAAATCTCAACCCGGCCCCTCGGACCGGAGCGTATGCAGGGTTTGTGTACGAATCCTCGCGCCCGTTGACCGACGCCGGGGTCCCCGCCATAATACTTTCGGTTCACGCACGAATCCGCTGCCAGAGACAGCCGGCGCAAACGGGTCTTACCCGCGAGCTTAATGGGACTTCCCGCCAGCCGAGGTGGTCGAGTAGATATGTCTTCTCGCCCCCGTCGCTCATGCAGCGCGGGGGCTTTCTTTTTGGACATGCCCCCGTCACGTCCTTGTGGCGGACCGTGCCCGGAAAGAATTCGAGGAGGTGTAATTCATGCCCCAGCAGTACAAAATCGACAAGGTTGCAGAGATCGAGTCCCGTATCGCCGAGAACGCCGGTCTGTTCGTCGTCAACTACAACGGTCTGACGGTTAAGCAGGCTCAGGAGCTGCGTCATCAGCTTCGCGAGTGCGGCGCCGAGATGAAGGTCTACAAGAACAACCTGGTCAAGATCGCTCTCAAGAACCAGGAGCAGCCCGAGCTCGACGAGATCCTCGCCGGCCCCGTCGCTTATGTGTTCTACGAGTCCGAGCCGGTCGAGGCCGCTAAGGCCCTTAAGGACTTCTCCGCTAAGTCCAAGGGCGTCCTTGAGATCAAGGGCGGTATCTCCGACGGCAAGGCCGTTTCCGCTGATGATGTTAAGGCTATCGCCGAGCTGCCCACCAAGGATCAGCTTCTCGGCCAGATCGCCGGTCTCATCTCCGGTTTCGCTCGCGACATTGCTGTCTGCGTCAACGGCGTTTCCTCTGGTCTCGCTCGTTCGATCCAGCAGGTCTCCGAGCAGAAGGCAGCCTAGTCGCTGTTTTCACCCGCGGCGGCAACGCCGCACCCCTGGCGCATTCGCGCCGTGTTTTAACTGATCTCCGTGCATCCGCACGGAAACCGAAAGGACTTAGAAATGGCTAAGCTTACCACCGATGAGATCATCGATGCTCTTAAGGAAATGACCCTTCTCGAGGCTTCCGAGCTCGTCAAGGCTATCGAGGACACCTTCGGCGTTTCCGCCGCTGCTCCTGCCGCTGTTGTCGCCGCTCCCGCTGCTGGCGCTGCTGAGGCCGAGGAGAAGACCGAGTTTGACGTCGTGCTCGAGGGCTTCGGCGACAACAAGATCCAGGTCATCAAGGCCGTCCGTGAGCTCACCAACCTTGGCCTGAAGGAGGCCAAGGAGGTCGTCGAGGGCGCTCCCAAGGCTGTTCTCGAGGGTGCCAAGAAGGAGGACGCCGAGGCTGCCAAGGAGAAGCTCGAGGCTGCTGGCGCTGCTGTCACCCTCAAGTAATCAGGCTTTCTCGCCAGATTTCTTTGCAGACGGGGTTCGCATTGCGAGCCCCGTCTTTTTTGTTTTTCGGTCCCTCGACGTCGGTTGCTCAAACTGCCATGTTCTGTGATTTGCGTCGTATCGGGTGCCCTGCCGTTGGGCAATAAAATTGCACCATTCGAGCAATAATTTGCGTTGACCTGCTGAAGAATTGTCTCTGCCTTGTAGCGACATATAGTTCCAGCGGTAAGATGCTTGGGTATCGCAATTTGGTCTGCGGCCGCCGTGCCGCACGCACAGGGCGCATCTTGCGCCTGCGAAAGGATCTTTGAATAACATGAAAGCAATCATCCCCGCCGCCGGTCTTGGCACGCGTTTTCTGCCTGGCACTAAGTGCACGCCCAAAGAGATGCTGCCGGTGCTCGACAAGCCCGTCATCCAGTACGTCGTCGAGGAGGCGCTCGATCCCGAGGAGGTCGACGATGCCATCATCGTTACTTCTCCCGGTAAGCCTGAGCTACTGAACTACTTCCAGCCCGATCGCTCGCTCGAGAACCTGCTTCGCGAGCGTGGCAAGGACGCCTACGCCGACGCCGTCGCCCATGCTGGTGGTATGCCGGTCGACTTCCGTTATCAGTACGAGCCCAAGGGCCTTGGCCACGCCATTCGCTCTGCCGCCGACGCCGTGGCAGGGGAGAACTTCCTGGTTCTTCTGGGCGATTACGTTGTGCCCAACCGTGACATCTGCGACAAGATGCTTGCCGTCTCCAAGGAACACGGTGGCGCTTCTGTTATCGCCGTTGCCGCGTGCGCTCCCGAGGAGGTCAGCCGCTATGGCGTTATCGCCGGCGATCGCGTGGGCGCTCTCGAGGGCTTCGAGAATGCCGCCGACGACGAGCCCGGTGCCGTTTGGCGTATCGGCGGCCTGGTCGAGAAGCCCGCTCCCGAGGCGGCTCCGTCCAACCTGTACATCGTCGGTCGCTACCTGCTGAGCCCGTTGGTCATGGATCTGCTGGCCGATCAGCAGGCCGGTAAGGGCGGCGAGATCCAGCTGACCGACGCCATGGCCCGCTCGCTCGACCGCGAGGCCATGTATGCCGTCGTCATCGACCCGCTGTCGGGCTACGATACCGGTACCCCGTCTGGCTGGATGGCCACCAACGCCCTCATGGCTGCAAGCGATCCTCGCTTTGCCGGCGCCTTCTGGGATGCCATCGACGAGCGCGGCGGTTTGATGCGCAAATAAGCCTTTCGGGCATCGACATTTACGGGTGCGGACTTCGGTTCGCGCCCGTTTTTTTATAAGAGCTGCGATTGCCAGCCCTCTGTTCACAGAAAATATATGAACAGGTGTTCGATACACATACATTTACCTGCGCATTTTCTGTCGAAAAACTTTGCTACTCCAAAAACTCAATCGCGTCAAGGCTTTTCTTGCTCAACGGTCGGTACCTGATAAACTATTAGGTTGCGACAACTGGCGAAGCTATGCCTCGCCAATCCACCGAGCATTTCCGTGAAGGAGGAAAAACCTGGTGACCTACGCATACACTGCCACTGAGCGCAAGCGCGTCAGCTTCGGGAAAATCCCGGAGGCCATGGAGCTCCCCAACCTTATCTCTGTTCAAAGGGAATCCTTTGAGCGTTTTAAGGACGAGGGCCTTCGTGAGGCGTTCAAGGAATCCAGCCCCATCCAGAGTCAGAACCATGTTCTCGAGGTTACCTTCGGCGAGCATCAGTTCGGCGACCCCGCGCACACCGTCGAGGAGTGCCGCGAGAAGGACATGACCTATCAGGCCCCGCTTCTGACTGACGTCCGTCTCACCAACAAGGAGACCGGCGAGATCAAGGAGCAGCTCGTCTTTATGGGCGACTTCCCCATGATGACCGATCAGGGCACCTTCATCATCAACGGTACCGAGCGTATCGTCGTCTCGCAGCTCGTCCGCTCCCCGGGCGTGTACTACAGCTCCGAGATGGATTCGGGCAAGCAGATCTACAAGGCTCAGATCATCCCGTCCCGCGGTGCCTGGCTCGAGTTTGAGGTCGACAAGCGCGACCAGCTCATGGTCTCCATCGACCGTAAGCGCAAGCAGAGCGCCACGATGTTCCTGCGCGCCCTTGGCATCGCCGTCACCAACGACGATATCATCGAGCTGCTCGGCAACTCCGATGTGATCAAGCGCACCCTCGAGCGCGATACCGCCCTCACTCGCGAGGACGCCCTCATCGAGATTTACCGTCGTCTGCGCCCGGGCGAGCCTCCCACCGTGGATGCTTCCCGCAGCCTGCTCGAGGGCCTGCTCTTCAACCCGCAGCGCTACGATCTGGCCCGCGTCGGTCGTTACAAGGTCAACAAGAAGCTCAACCTCACCACCGAGGAAGAGGTCACGGTGCTCACCGACGAGGACATCGTCGCTACGCTTCGCTACCTGCTGTCCCTCGCTGCCGGCGAGCAGGGCTTCAAGGTCGACGACATCGACCACTTTGGCAACCGCCGCATTCGCACCGTCGGCGAGCTCGTCGCCAACCAGTTCCGTATCGGCATGAGCCGTATGGAGCGCGTCGTCCGTGAGCGCATGAGCTCCCAGGACATCGACGAGATCACCCCGCAGTCGCTCATCAACATCCGTCCGATCGTGGCCTCTATCAAGGAGTTCTTCGGTTCCTCGCAGCTCTCGCAGTTCATGGACCAGGCGAACCCCCTGACCGGTCTGACTCACAAGCGCCGTCTGTCCGCACTCGGCCCTGGTGGCCTTGCCGGCCACAAGTCGGGCTCCAGCCGCCGCACCAACGTGCCGACGGCCGTCCGCGACGTTCACAACTCGCACTACAGCCGCATGTGCCCGATCGAGACCCCCGAAGGCCCCAACATCGGCCTGATCGGCTCGCTCGCCCTCTACGCCCGCGTCAACGAGTATGGCTTCATCGAGGCCCCGTTCCGTCGTGTCGAGAACGGCGTTGCCACCGACCAGATCGACTGGATGACCGCTGACGAGGAAGAGAAGCACGTCATCGCGCCGGCCAACACGCCGCTCGATCCCAAGACCAACGAGTTCATCACGACCGATGCCGAGGGCAAGATCGTCCGTCCGCATACCGTGATCGCCCGTACCCGCGACTTCGACGGCTCCTTCGGCGCTCCCGCCGACGTGCCTGTCGAGGACGTCGACTACATGGACGTCTCGCCGCGTCAGATGCTCTCCGTCGCAGCCACGCTGATTCCGTTCCTCGAGCACGACGACGCCAAGCGTACGCTCATGGGCGCCAACATGCAGCGTCAGGCCGTGCCGCTGGTTCACCCCGCCGCTCCCTATGTCGGTACCGGCATGGAGCGTCGCGCCGCCCTGGACTCTGGCGAGGTTACCCTGGCCAAGAACGCCGGCGAAGTCATCTATGCCGACGCCTCCAAGATTATCGTCAAGCACGCCGGCGGCATGGACGAGTATCACCTGGCCAAGTACCAGCGCTCCAACCAGTCCACCTGCATCAACCACCGTCCGCTCGTGCGCGTCGGTGACACCGTTGAGCAGGGCGAGCCTCTGGCCGACGGTCCTTCGACCGATCATGGCGAGCTCGCACTGGGCCAGAACCTCACCGTGGCATACATGCCGTGGGAAGGCTTCAACTACGAGGACGGTATCGTCGTGTCCGAGCGCCTGGTGGCCGAGGACCTGCTGACGACCATCAATATCACCCGTCACGAGATCGACGCCCGCGACACCAAGCTCGGCCCCGAGGAGATCACTCGCGAGATCCCGAACCTCTCCGAGGACATGCTTGCCAACCTCGACGAGGACGGCATCATCCGCATCGGCGCCGAGGTCGGCCCTGGCGACATCCTGGTCGGCAAGGTCACGCCTAAGGGCGAGAGCGCTCTGACCGCCGAGGAGCGCCTGCTGCGCGCCATCTTCGGTGCCAAGGCCCACGACGTTCGCGACACCTCCCTTAAGATGCCTCACGGCGCTTATGGCCGCGTCATCGACGTCGTCCGCTTTAGCCGCGAGAACGGCGACGACCTCGCCCCCGGCGTCAACGAGCAGGTGCGCGTCTACGTCGCCCAGCGTCGTAAGATCCAGCAGGGCGATAAGATCGCCGGTCGCCACGGCAACAAGGGCGTTATCTGTAACGTTCTGCCGGTCGAGGACATGCCCTACATGGCTGACGGTACCCCGATCGACGTTATCCTCAACCCGCTGGGCGTTCCTTCGCGTATGAACGTCGGTCAGCTGCTCGAGTGCCACCTTGGCTGGGCTGCTGCCTGCGGTTGGGATACCGAGGATGCCGACTCCGACAAGTATGTCCCCGGTCCGTTCTTCGTCTCGACGCCCGTCTTCGACGGCGCCAAGGAGGACGAGATCGCCGAGGTCATCCGTCGCGCCAACAAGAACATGCTCAACAAGGCCACCGCTGCCTTTGGCGATCACATGCGCCCCGAGTTTGTCACCCAGCTTGACGAGCGCGGCAAGACCCGCCTGTTCGACGGCCGCACCGGCGAGGAGTTCCGCGAGCCCATTACCGTGGGTACGTCCTACATCCTCAAGCTCGGCCACATGGTCGACGACAAGATCCACGCCCGTTCGACCGGCCCTTACAGCCTGGTTACCCAGCAACCGCTGGGCGGCAAGGCTCAGTTCGGCGGCCAGCGCTTCGGCGAGATGGAAGTTTGGGCACTGTACGCATACGGTGCTGCCAACGTCCTGCAGGAGATCCTGACCGTCAAGTCCGACGATACCGTGGGCCGCGTCAAGACCTACGAGTCCATCGTCAAGGGCGAGAACGTCCCGGTTCCGGGTATCCCCGAGTCCTTCAAGGTTCTCGTCAAGGAGATCCGTTCCCTCGCACTGGACATCGAGCCCATGCACGATGCCGACGAGGACGCCTCCGCCCCTGTGACCGCCGAGGAGACCTCTGCTCTCGACGACCTGGCTGCGCTCGCCGGCGTTGACACCGACGTCGAGGCCCAGGATGCCGAGACCGCCGAGGCACCCGAGGCTGTCGCCGCCACGACCACTGATAAGGAGTAGTTGACTGTGGCAGATTTCGAAGCTACTGATTTTGACTCGGTAAAGATCTCCCTTGCCTCCGCCGACCAGATCCGTTCCTGGTCGCACGGTGAGGTCAAGAAGCCGGAGACCATCAATTACCGTACCCTCAAGCCCGAGAAGGACGGCCTGTTCTGCGAGAAGATCTTCGGTCCCGCCAAGGACTGGGAGTGCTCCTGCGGCAAGTACAAGGGCATCCGCTTTAAGGGCATCGTCTGCGAGCGCTGCGGCGTCGAGGTCACCTCGGCCAAGGTTCGTCGCGAGCGCATGGGTCACATCGAGCTCGCCGCTCCCGTGTCCCACATCTGGTACTTCAAGAGCCCCACGAGCTTCCCGATGAGCCGTATGCTCGACATCAAGTCCAAGGACCTCGAGAAGGTTCTGTACTTTGCCAGCTACATCATCACCGAGGTCGA
>OHHR01001397.1_pt1 | contig 10691 bp, 6 predicted proteins | sample 1568021 | NCBI WGS metagenome assembly OHHR01 (sample SAMEA3879560, study PRJEB24766) | human gut metagenome | biome: human-associated habitat; feature: feces | place: USA | collected 1985/1987 | reverse complement strand
GCATTCATTTTTTATGTTTTTAATCACCAAAACTGATTCCGATACGTTTTGCTTCCTGAATCATCTGGCAGTCCGGATCAACGGTTTTCAATTTGCCGGAAACCTCTGCCAATGGCACACGTTTTGTCTCTCCATTGATCATTGCAATCATGCAGCCGTAATCTTCCTCAATGATTGCCTGTGCTGCTGCAGAGCCAAGTCTGGTACAGAGCACTCTGTCATATGGACATGGGCTTCCGCCCCGCTGTGTATGTCCCGGAACCGTAACACGGACCTCAACGCCTGCTGCTTCATAAATCTGATCCGCAATCTCATAGGAAACGGACGGATATTTGCGGTCGGCCACTTTTGCCTTGTATGCTTTCTTTGTCAGGGATGAATCCTCCTTGGAAATCGCACCTTCCGCAACTGCAAGAATTGTAAATCCTTTTCCTGCTTTTGTTCTCTTGTTGATAGCTCCTATCACTTTATTGATATCATATGGAATCTCCGGAAGCAGGATAATGTCCGCACCACCGGCAATTCCTGCATATAACGTCAACCAGCCGACTTTGTGTCCCATAACTTCCACGATAAATACACGGTTGTGAGAAGCTGCTGTCGTATGAATGCAGTCGATTGCCTCTGTCGCAATGTTGATCGCGCTCTGGAAACCAAAGGTAACATCGGTTCCATAAATATCATTATCGATTGTCTTTGGAAGATGAACCACATTTAAGCCCTCTTCCCGGAGAAGGTTTGCCGTTTTCTGCGTTCCATTGCCGCCAAGGATCACAAGACAGTCCAGATTTAATTTATGATAAGTCTGCTTCATTGCCTCTACTTTATCGAGACCATTCTCATCCGGCACACGCATCTGTTTGAATGGCTGACGGGAAGATCCTAAGATTGTTCCACCTTTCGTGAGGATTCCAGAAAAATCTGCTGAAGTCAAAAGACGGTAATCTCCATAGATCAGCCCTTTGTATCCATTGTGAAATCCGTATATCTCAAGTTCATCAACATTTTCACTCAAACCTTTTACCACACCACGCATAGCAGCATTCAGTGCCTGACAGTCACCGCCGCTTGTCAACATTCCGATTCTTTTCATACGTAAACAGTCCTTTCTCATTACTATATTAAATGATTCCATTGCTAATCTAGATTATAATATATTTTTTTAACAGGTACAACTATTTCAAAGCTTGCAGATTATAGAAAATATGGTATACTAAACAAGTATTTTTATACAAAAAGAAAAGCGTATCACGTTTTTCTATGGAGATATACCCAAGTGGCTGAAGGGTCCGCACTCGAAATGCGGTAGGTCGGTAAATGTTCCGGCGCGCGAGTTCAAATCCCGCTATCTCCGCTAAAAAAGGATATCGCATGGTAATTCCATGCGATATCCTTTTTATATTAAAATTTGCTTTCGAAAATACTTTATTTCACATCTGTCACTTCGTAACCTGCATCTACAACTGCCTGTTTTAATGCTTCTACAGAAGCATCGCCTGTTACGACTGCATTTTTGTTTTCAAGGCTTACGGTAACTTCTGTTACGCCTGCGACCTCTTTTAATGCTTTCTCTACATGTGCCTGGCAATGGGCACACATCATGCCTTCGATTGAAATTGTTGTTGTCATAGTTGATTCTCCTTTATCATTGTTTGTTGATTTTATATTATTATCCAGTGCATTGTGCTGGTTAATATCTGCAATTGTACTTGCAGCGACATCCTGATGCGGTTCACTTTGTGTCTTTTTCGCATCATGCAGTTTTACCCATCTTAACCGGAGTGCATTACTTACCACACATACGCTGCTCAGACTCATGGCTGCTGCACCGAACATCGGGTTCAATTTTATCTGGAAAAGCGGATACAAAACACCAGCTGCAAGCGGGATTCCGATACTGTTGTAAAAGAATGCCCAGAACAAATTTTCTTTGATGTTGCGGATCACGGCTTTACTTAATTTTACTGCACCTACAGCGTCAAGTAAATCGTTTTTCATCAGTACGATATCAGCGCTCTCGATCGCTACGTCTGTTCCTGCCCCGATCGCAATTCCCACATCTGCGGAGGCAAGTGCCGGCGCATCGTTGACGCCGTCACCGATCATCGCTACTTTATGTCCTGCCTGTTTTAAGGCTGAGATTTTCTTCTCTTTCTGTGTTGGCAGAACCCCGGCGATCACCTCATCGATACCAACCTGCTCCTTGATCGCCTGTGCGGTCACTTCGTTGTCACCGGTTAACATAATGACATGGATGCCATAATCACGGAATTTCTGTACCGCCTCTTTACTGGTCGGTTTTACCACATCTGCAACTGCCACAATTCCAAGAAACTGTTTTTCATCTGCAAAAAGAAGTGGTGTCCTGCCCTGTTTGGCAAGTGCCTGGATCTGGTTTTTCTGTTCTGTGGAAAGGCTGATTCCTTTCTCTTCCATCATCTTCTCATTTCCGGCATAGTAGTGTGTACCGGACACTGTACCTTCGATTCCTTTTCCAAATAAAGCGTTGAAATCTGTTACTTTTTCCAGAGAAATATTGTTTGTCACACAATAGTTTACAATCGCCTCTGCAAGCGGATGGCTGGACATTTTTTCCAGAGAAAAGGCCAGCTGCAAAAGCTCTGTATACGCCTGCGTGTTTTCACCTGCTGCTTTTCCGTCTGCTTCCAGCGCGATCACGTCTGTCACAACCGGCTTGCCCTGGGTTACCGTGCCGGTTTTATCCAGAACAACCGTATCGATGCTATGTGTAATCTCCAACGCTTCCGCAGATTTGATTAAAATACCCTTCGCCGCATCCCGTCCGGTTCCCACCATGATCGCCGTAGGCGTTGCCAGTCCGAGGGCACACGGACAGGAAATTACCAGCACAGAAATCGCAACAGAAAGTGCAAACTCAAAGCTCTGACCGGCAAGCAGCCAAAGGATTGCCGCCAACAGCGCTATTGTAATGACAACCGGCACAAACACACTGCTGACCCTGTCCGCCAGCTTTGCAATCGGCGCTTTGGAGGATGTCGCATCATCTACCAGCTGAATGATCTTTGACAGTGTCGTATGTTCTCCAACCGCAGTTGCTTCCATCTGAAAATATCCGGTTCGGTTGATCGTACCTCCGGTCACAGGATCTCCGGCCTGCTTGTCCACCGGAAGACTTTCGCCGGTGATCGCAGATTCATCCACAGAAGCAAAGCCTTCTGTAATTTTTCCATCCACCGGAACCGTATCACCATCCCGGACAACCAGAATATCTCCATTCTGTACATCGTCTACGGAAATTTCTTCTTCCTGTCCATTCCTTAATACCTTCGCGGTCTTCGGTGCCAGATCCATCAGCTTCGTGATCGCCTCGGACGTCTTGGATTTTGCCCGGGCCTCCATGAATTTTCCCAGAGTGATCAGTGTCAGGATCATCGCCGAGGATTCAAAATACAAATTCATGCCAAATGTCTCGACCATATCCATATCTTCGATGGAAAAGCCCCAGGCGATTTTGTAAATCGCATAGATGCCATACACAAACGCCGCGCCGGAGCCCAATGCGATCAGCGAATCCATATTCGGAGAGCGATGCCACAGATTTTTCAATCCGTTTTTAAAATAATGTCCGCCTGCAATCAAAACCGGCAGCACCAGCAAAAACTGGGTAAATGCAAAAATCATATGATTTCTTGCTCCCAGCAGCCACGACGGCAGCGGCCAGCCAGCCATATGTCCCATCGAAATGTAAAACAGCGGGATCGTAAAGACTAACGAAACGATCAGTCTCTGCTTCATCTGCTTTGCTGCCGCCGCTGCCGCATCTGTTGCACCGTTTTTTTCTCTGCCTGATGCTCCTGTCGTTTTGCTGCCCTGTGTCTGGTGCAGCGAAGCGCCATAGCCGATGTCTTCTACCTGATGAATAATTTTCCCGGAATCCAGTTCGGCTTCATCATAGGAAACCGTCATGCTGTTTTTCAGCAGATTGACACTGCATTGCTGCATGCCCTCCATTCCGGAAATTCCTTTTTCAATTCGCGCTGAGCATGCCGCGCATGACATGCCGGTAATATCATAGGTTTCTTTTTTCATATATCTCCATTCTGCAGCCGTCCTGTATAGTCTTTCCTGCTTTACAGCTTTTAAAGGCTGCCCTTAAAGAACTCATCTTGTCTTTTTTTCTATCCTCTGCTACCATTATAACAATTAGGCACAAAAAATAAAGAATGCACTATTTTGTAATATACTACCCAAAAGGATAGTGTTCACCTCACAACAATAGAATGCACGCTCTGCGAGCATTCTATTGTCATGAATAAGAATGGAGAAATCGCTATGGCTTCAAAAGAAAATCCCTCGGTCAATAAAAATTGCCCCGTTTCCGCTACAATCCGCTTAATCGGCGGCAAATATAAAGCGCTGCTGCTCTGGCATCTGACCGGTCAGACGCTGCGCTTCAACCAGCTGCACCGTCTCGTCCCCGAAGCGACGCCTAAAATGCTGACCCAGCAGCTCCGCGAACTGGAAGAAGACGGTCTGATTTCCCGCACAGTTTATCCTGTCGTTCCGCCCCGCGTTGATTACTCGCTGACGGCGCTCGGTGAAAGCCTTTTCCCGATTCTCGAAGCGATGTATCGTTGGGGCAGCGCCCTGATGCAGGACGAAGGGCTTACGCCGGCATGTACGATGACCGACAGCCATGCTATGGCTGCATCCTCTACAGCTTCTGCACCAAATGCCGTGTTGCAGAACACTCCGTCCGCGGCATGCTGCGAAAGCGACAACGTTTTGTCCCGCCGCAGCACGACAAAAAAAGAACAGGAGAGCTGTCCCTCCTGTTCCTGTCATGCACGTTTAAAATCCTGAGCTACACCTTGGCATGCCGGACAATTCCAATCCCGATGGGATACGGTCCGGTATGCACTCCAATTGTTGCACCGATCTGATAAATGCCGATTTCTTCAATTCCAAGCCGTTCCCGGATCAGGTCCTTCAACATCTCCCGGAAGCCGACAGCCTCTTCATAGTCATAGCCATAGCCGATACAAAAGCTGTATTCTCCCGGCTTTGCCTGTACCTCATCCAGGTATTTTTCCGTCATCTCCACAACCTTCTGCATCGATTTCTGACGGCTTCTGGTAATGCCGGAATTGAAAATTTCTCCCTCTTTCAGTGTGATGAGAGGTTTGATTTTCAACGCACTGGCCGCAATTCCCGCAAGCTTTCCAATGCGTCCGCCATGCTTTAAGTAATCAATGCTGCCGATCGTAAAAAAGATCCTGCCGCTCTCCCGGATCGAAAGCAGAGCTTCTGTAATCTGCTCATATTCCAGTCCGAGATCCCGCAGTCTGCACGCTTCCAGCACAAACAGTCCCTGCAGTACCGTATCAAATGTCGAATCAATGACCGCAATCTTTGCCTCCGGATACTCCTCCAGGATCATATCCTTTGCTGTAGTTGCCGACTGCAAAGAGCCACTGAACTTCGCCGTGATGCAAATGCAGATCACCGGAATATTTTCTTTTACAGATTTTTCAAACACCTCATAAAAATCCTGTACAGACGGCATGGATGTCTTCGGGAACACATCCGGATGATCCACCATCTGCTGATAAAAATCGCGTACTGTGATCTCTTCTATTTCTTTATAATAGTGTTCCCCGTCAAACGAAACATAAAAGGGAACAACCTCAATATCCTTTTCTTTGGATAACTCCGACGATAAATCCTGAGAACCGTCACTGATGATCTGTACCTTTTTCTGCATAAGCCCCTCACACAACATATGGTTTTAAAAACTACTTTTTGTAACTGTATGATTATATCACAACCTTCAGGAAAGATACAAGTCATTTTCAGTGGTTGCTTCCTCTTTTCATGGCAGATGGTGTTGCTGCGCCACGCGTACCATTTTCAAAACCAAAACTTTACTTTAATATTTCTTCCATCTCATATTTCTTTGTCATCGCTTCCATCACCTCTTTTTCCGACAAACGGACAATAAATTCTGCATCTCCACCTGCCGCCATCCTGGAAATCAGCTCCAGCAAACTCGCTCTTCCCTCATTTCTACACTCCTCTGCCCAGTCTTCCATAGCCTTACACATATCATATTCCTCGCTTTCTTCCTTTAAATATTTCGTTTTCTTTTCCAATAAATCTTCCCTGTTTAACATAATACAGATCATATCGTATGCGGACGCGTCCATCCGACTGATCCGTTCTTCATTGTCTTTGCAATATTTCCGAAGCTCTTCCTTGTTTTTCTGTCGTTTCATCAGTCCGATCAGTTCCCGCAGATTTGTATGGAAATACTCTTCCTGCAGGTCTTTTAAACAAAATACATGGATCGGGTAATCTGTGATCAGGCTCTTTAGCTTTTCATCAATCCCCTGCAGCTTGAGCATATCACTTAGCCTCTTTGGCGCATTCCACTCCTCCTCTCCATGGTAAATCACAAGCGTAACGACCGGAATCAACCGATCCGTCCGCCTTAGGCGGCTTAAATATTCTGTGCTGTCTGTCAGCATCCCGCTGTTCTCCTCGTACAGTTTCTTTAGTTGCCTGCTGTATTCCTCCGTGTCGTATTCCATACACCGAAACGGCATCGCAAGGTGCAGATTGTTCTGTGCTTCCGCTGCCAACAGCACCATCATTTTCCGGTTCGAAAACATTTTAATAGCGTCCCGTTCCCGGTGTTTTCTCAGTCCATTTCTGCCGTAGTTCATCAATGTCCTCGAATAGTTTTTCTGCACCTCGCTCAACTGCCCCGGCAAGATCACCTCCTCCCCTTCATACAGGCACCCATTGTACAAGTCTGCCAAAATTTCATCCCGGTTTAAATACCCCACAAATGCGTCATTTTGTCTTCCCATCCACACTCCTCTTCTCTCTTTCCAGCAGAAATCTATCACACCTAAAAATTTACGATACCCGGCACATTTAAGAAATTGTAACCACTTCCACACAACCTCCCCACAGTATTCCGTCAAAGTATCCTTTTCAAATGATTCCTCTCCGCTGCGCATTATTCTCTTGTCCCAAACAAATTGAATTCCGGCAGTCCTGCCGTCATGAAGCGCACAGCCCATCTATGCTGTACCCCTGGAAAATGGAAACGCTGCAACCGTTATAAGCCCGTTTCGCATTTTTAATATGAATATAGTGATGATAGAATAGATTCAAAGCGCTCTGCCTTGACAACTTCATTATAACAGCTTTTTTCATTCTGACAAGTCGTGAAAATACGGCAGCAAAAAATCGCCACAGCCCAGTAAATACAAGGGCTGCAGCGATTTTATTTTTACTCAACTGTCAAAGATTGGATTATAGCACAACTTTCAGGAAAGATACAAGTCATTTTCCGTACTCTTCTCAGCCCTCGCCAATCTTATTGACCTGTTCCAGAAGCTCTGCCAGCTGTTTTCTGCTATAGCGTCCCTCTGTAAAGGTTACAAGAGTTTTCAGCGGAAAGTCGCAGATCACACGGAATGCGAAGTCCTCCGCATTTTCTCCCATCTCGAAATCAATACCGGACTCCCGTTTAAAATAATCCATCCTTTCCTCTGCGATCGGTCTGGTCGGCAGATATGCATACAACTCACCAAAGGTTGTATTGGCATGGAAATGCTTGTGGATCTTCGCTGTCGAAGTCACTGTAACGGTCTTTTTCAGGCGAATGTCCCGGCTCGATGCACCGACTAAAATTTCGAACTGCCCGCTCTGCACCAGAAAATCCTTCTGCTCCACATCGTAGTAGGCAAAACTTCTTTTATTCAGCACAAACTCTGCGGTTTTGGTTTCTCCCGGCTCCAGAGAAAGCTTTACAAAGCCTTTCAGCTCCTTTTCCGGACGGATGATTTCATTCTGACAGTCGTGAACATAGAGCTGCACCGTCTCTTTTCCGGCACGTTTCCCGGTATTGGTCACCCGCACCTTAACGCGCAGCTGGTCGGTATCCAAGATGCTCTCCTGATCCGTTTCGATGTTGTCATAGGAAAAGGTCGTGTAACTCAAACCCTCGCCAAATGCAAACTGCGGACGAATTTTTTTCGAATCATAATGGCGGTATCCGACAAAGACACCCTCCCGGTATTCTACCTGATAGCCCTCTCCCGGGAAATTCAGGTATGCAGGAGTATCCTCCAGACGCATCGGGAAAGTCTCTGCCAGCTTACCGCTGGGATTCACCTCTCCATAAAGGATCGATGCCATGGCACCGCTTCCCGCCTGTCCCAGCAGGTAGCCTTCTACAATCGCTTTTACATCGTCTTCAAATGGCATCACCACCGGAGCACCATTGTTCAATACAACGATCAGATTCGGATTATACTGCTTCAGCACACGGATCATTTCCAGCTGTGCGCCGGGCAGATTCAGATGCTTACGGTCAAGTCCCTCCGTCTCATAGCTTTCCGGAAGTCCCATGCATAAAACAACCTTGTCTGCTGCCTTTGCCGCCGCGATCGCCCGTTCCAGTTCCGCTTCATCCAGACTTTCCGCATCCACAGAAAATCCTTTTTCATATAAAACAGCATCGCCGCCGCGCTTTTGCATTTCCTCCAGCAGCGTGTCCAGAAACGTCGGGTTGATATGGGAGCTTCCCCCGCCCTGAATCCTGCTCTTTACCGCAAACTCACCGATCAGCGCTATTTTTTCCGTTTTGGCAAGCGGAAGCTGCTGTTCTTCATTTTTCAGAAGCACGATACATTCCGATGCGATCTTCTGTGCCAGTTCATGATGGGTTTTGGGAACAAACGGCTCTACCGGCGGCTTTTCATCTGCCTTTGCGATCAGCTCAAGCAGACGGCGAACCGAAACATCCACCTGTGCTTCGGTAATTTTTCCTTCCTGCACAGCCTCCAGTACCGCACGGTCATTGACGCCTCCCGAAGACGGCATTTCCAGATCCTGACCGGCCTCCAGTCCCTTGACGCGATCGTTCGTTGCGCCCCAGTCTGTAACGACCAGACCTTCATAGCCCCATTCATCCCGCAAAATATCATTCAATACTTTCTTGTTTTCCGAACCAAACTCACCGTTTAACCGGTTATAGGCACACATGACCGTCCAGGGCTTTCCTTCTTTGATCGCAGTTTCAAAGCTTGCCAGATAAATCTCCCGAAGTGTCCGTTCATCCACCTTTGCATTGACCGTCAGGCGCCTCGTCTCCTGATTGTTCGCCGCAAAATGCTTGATCGAAGCGCCGACTCCCTTGCTCTGCAGCCCTGTGATATGTGCTTTTGCAAGTCGGGAAGCCAGATACGGATCTTCGGAAAAATATTCAAAGTTCCGTCCGCACAGCGGCGAACGTTTGATATTCGCCCCCGGGCCCAATAAGACATCTACATTTTCCGCCCGGCATTCGATACCGAGGGCTTCTCCCATCTTATAGATCAGCTCTTCATTCCAGGAAGCTGCCAGCGCTGCTGCCGGCGGAAAACAGGTTGCCGGAACGCTTTTATTCAAGCCCAGATGATCTGCATTCTCTACCTGCTTACGCAGACCGTGCGGTCCGTCCGTCAGCATCAGCTTGCGGATGCCAAGACGCTCGACTGCCTGCGTATACCAGAACGCAGAGCCTGACAGCAGACTGCATTTTTCTTCCAAAGTTAGCTGTCCAAGTAATTCTTCTATCGCCATTGCTGCTTTCCTCCTGCCAATATGCCCGGCTGTAGTGTGCGTCACCACACCATCGGCTGCCGAGTTTTTTCTCCTTCGCGGCTCCCGCAACAGCTGGAGCTGCGCTGCACCCGAAAGGCTTACTCCTCCCAGGTTTTATAATACCAGCCGTAGCCATTGCCGGGCAGGATGATATTGCGCAGAACACATTCTCCTTTTCCGAGCAGATCCTGAAACGGCATTTCTCCCATGTCGATCCATGCCGTCTGGGGCTCATCCGAGAAGTTGAACACACCGACTACCATCTCGTTTTTCAGCTGTCTGCAGATGCACAGCACATGGCTGTTATAGGTATCATAGGTCCATACAGCAGCCTTTCCGGAAAACGGACCACATGCAAAGCGGGCTTTTTCCATCTTCTGCATGCCCTCAAAAATACGGTTCTGGACAGTGCCCTTTTCTGCTCTTTTCTTTTCCAGCTCCCAACGGAAATGTCCTCTGTGTACATAACGGGAATCCGCCGCACGGTCTGCGTCCGGATCATCCTTATAGGAATAATCATTGAGCTGACCAATCTCATCTCCGCTGTAGATAACCGGAATGCCGGACTGAATAAACAGATAGGCGTTGAGCATCAGGATTTTCTGAATGGCACGCTCAATTCTCGCCGGGTCCTTTGCCTGCAGCGAAGCCTCCAGACCGCACAGGGATGCCGTCGTTCCGCAAAGTCTCGCATCCTGCAATACAGGATCATCATTATACAGCTCTCCCCGCGCATCGCTGCCTGCTGCCATGCCCCGGAAATATTCATTCAGATACTTCTTATGCGGAATCTCCTGAATACCGGAGGGTTTTAAGAAATCATAGTCCAATCCCCAGCCGATATCGTCGTGACAACGCAGATAATTCAGGAAAACATATTCCTTCGGAAGGCTGTTTACCACGTCCATCTGCTGTTTTAACAGCGCAACCTCTTTTGTTGCAACAGTATGCCAGGTTGATGCCATCGTCGTTACGTTATACAGCATATGGCATTCCGGTTTTTCGGGCGTGCCGAAGTACGCCGCAAGCTCCTTGGGTGCCATGACCAC
>OHHR01001377.1_pt1 | contig 10793 bp, 10 predicted proteins | sample 1568021 | NCBI WGS metagenome assembly OHHR01 (sample SAMEA3879560, study PRJEB24766) | human gut metagenome | biome: human-associated habitat; feature: feces | place: USA | collected 1985/1987 | reverse complement strand
AAACGGGAGACGCACCCTGTTCCTGATGTCCGATGTCGAAGCGGCAATGATCCCCGTAAACGCATAGGCCCTATGGAACAGGTTGTAAAATCTCCGGCGGCGGTTCAGACTACCGCTGTCGGAGCGAAACAAAATGTATTTCCGTTCGAGGACGTTTTTCCCCGCCCGCTGGCCGAACTGATTCTTGCCCTGCACCGCGATCTGGGATTTCCGGTCGATTTCAGCGCCACGGCAATACTGACGGCTTTTGCTGCGGCAATAGGAAGCACGATTCAACTGAAAATGAAAAACCTCTTTACGGCAATCGCCTCGCTCAACTGTGTGCTGGTCGGCAATCCCGGAACCTGCAAGAGCCATCCCATCCAACGGGCATTCGCACCGTTCGAATTGATTCGCGCCCGGCGTTTTGCTGCCTACAAAAAGGAGATGGCCGAATACCGACGTCGCAAAGCCGAAGGGAACCCCGGCCCGAAACCGGTTCTGCGTACTCCGATCCTGAATGAACTGACGCTGGAAGCGCTCTACCGGAGCATGGAAGCCAACCCGCGCGGCGTGGCGATCGTAGCCGACGAGATGAACGGTTTTCTGGAAAACATGAACCGCTACAACACCGGTTCCGACGCCGAAGCGTTCAATACGATCTGGTCGGGACTTCCGCAGTCGATCAACCGGGCTTCGGTCGATTCCCGTTACATCCATCGGGTCGCCGTGTCTATCATCGGCACGATGCAGACGGCGATCATGCATAAATTCTTCACGCGCGACAAAGCCGGTAGCGGATTCTCCTCGCGCTTTCTGTTCACCGCTCCGGAGAACCTGACCATGCCCAACTGGTCGGCCTCGGAGATCGCCCCCGCATTGACCCAACAGTATGAAAAAGCGATCCTACGACTGCTCGACCGTGAAATGGAAAAGGATGCCGATGGAATCCCGCAACCTACCGAGATCGGATTCACTCCCGAAGCCCTGCAACGTATGCTATCGTGGCACAATGACGAATACCGGCCCCGGACACAGGAGGAGATGGGCGACACCTACGCCGACGCATGTTGTAAGTTGGATACCTATGCGCTGCGTTTCGCTCTTATCTTGGAGGTAATGCGGGCCGCCCTCGAAGAGCGTGAGCCAGTTGCGGTCGGGATGGATTCGGTCGAGGGGGCGATCCGACTGGTGGAGTATTTCCGGCAGGAGGCAATCAAGATTCACAAGCTCGTCTACGGCAAGGATATCCGTATCTCGATGACAGAGCAGCAGCGCAAAGCCTACGATGCACTGCCGCCCTCGTTCCGAATCGCCGCAGTTTACGAACTGTTAGAGAAAAAGGTAGGATTCTCGAAGGTTCGGTATTTGTAGGTAACGGAATATGCAGGAAAGAGTAAATATCATGTTTACAGGTATTTAATTCCCTGTTCTGCATCTGTTCCGAGCAATAAAAAAGCAGAATCGGGCAGGTTTGACGGTGAGTTTTGTTACTTATCCGTTACCTGCCCGAAATGCTTTTGTTTGCATTAAGGCGTTTGTTTTCAGTTTGTTGCATCGGATTTCCGCATAACAAATAACTTGACTTAACGTTTAACCCATCCACAAAGTTCAAGTTATTATGCAACGCAGCACTTTCAAAGTCCTTTTCTATGTAAAAAGGCAGTCGGAAAAACACGGTCAGGTTCCCGTTATGGGCCGTATCACGATCAACGGTACGATGTCGCAGTTCAGCAGCAAACTCTCCGTTCGTTCCAGCCTTTGGGATGCCAAAGCCAACAAAGCCTCCGGCAGAAGTCTTGAAGCCCAGCGTCTCAATGAAAAGTTGGAGAACATCAAGACCAATATCGGCAAGCAGTACCAACGTCTCTGCGACCGTGATTCATACGTTACGGCCGAAAAGGTCCGCAACGCTTTCCTCGGTATGGGTGACGACTGCCGCCTGCTGTTGCAGACCTTCGACGAATATCTTGCAGATTTCCGCAAGCGCGTGGGCAAAGACCGCGCTTATTCGAGCTATGACAATTACCGCAAACGCCGTAACCGGCTTGCCTCTTTCCTCGAATACGAATACCGTGTAAAAGATATTCCTTTCAAAGAGCTGAAGCGGGATTTCATCGAAAAGTTTGTGGTCTACCTCTCCTCGGTACAAGGGATGCGTTCCGGGACGATCCATTCGACTATCAAGAAACTGAAGCTGATGACCTACACGGCGTATAAGAACGGCTGGATTGCCGTCGATCCTTTCGCCGGGTTCTATGTCAAAGCGGAATACGCTGAACGACGTTATCTATCCGCTTCGGAATTGCAGGCCGTGATGGATGTCAGGCTCCCCAACTACCGGACGGGCATTAACCGGGATGCCTTCGTTTTCTGCGCCTTTACGGGCCTGAGCCATGCCGACGTGGTGAAACTCACCCATGCGGACATCCATACGGACGACAACGGAGAGCGGTGGATTATCGACAGACGCCAGAAGACGGGTACGCAATTCCGAGTCAAACTCCTTCCCGCCGCTGAAATGCTCTACAAGCGTTATAAGGATACATATCGCACAAGCGAGAAGGTTTTTCCGCTTAAAGGCACTTATAAAACACTGAACATGTCCTTGCGGCATGTTGCCAGACATGCCGGTCTGTCGTTCAACCCCACGATCCACCTCGCGCGGCATACCTTCGCCACGACGGTTACGCTCACGCAGGGCGTACCTCTGGAAACGGTCAGCAAGATGCTGGGACATAAACATATCACCACGACCCAAATCTACGCTAAAATCACCAATGATAAGATCGGGCAGGATATGGCGGCATTGAGCGAGAAACTCGACAGCGTCTTCAAGGTCGCACGGTAATGGCCTCCTATCTTACAGCTAATTCGATTCCCGATCTTACTTCGTCAATAGCAGGGTAATTTTCGATGTAAGTTTTCCCGCCGGCAGGGAATTTATCGCCGGAGATGGAAATACGCAAGGCCATGCGAATCGCCCGAGGGGCGAGCCTTGCGTATTTCCATCCCCGGCGTTTTGCTGGTCGCATGTAGATTTGCAGCGTGATGTAATCACAGGTAATTTCGATATGGAGTCGCAGTGAACCGGGGCTTGTCGTAAGCTTTGAGGCTTGGCGGTAGATTTGGACTGCGACTCCATTAACCAGAGAGAATGGCTGTTTAGAATTGTAGGTTTGAAGACCTGGTACATGTGATAGCATACGACTCTCACAAAACTAACAAGTTATGCACTATTTGTATTATGTGGGTCTGGATGTGTCGAAAGAGACTTTCGATGCGTCTTTGGTCGCCTTCGAGGATGCAAACGAGATGGCTCACCGCAAATTCGCCAACTCCCGAAAAGGGATCTGCTCGTGTCTGCACTGGGTTGAGAAGCGGCATGGTATTCGGCTCGACGATGTGATTTTCTGCGCCGAGGATATGGGGAGCTACATATCCGAGATGGCGGTTTGTGCTTCCGACAGGACGCTGACTTTCAATTTTTCACTGATCTCGCCGTTGGTAATCAAGTATTCGATGGGTATTGCCCGTGGCAAAACAGACAGAGTGGATGCCCGGCGTATCGCCGAGTATGCGATCACTCACTATCGGAAGATAGCCCTTTATCTGCCGGCAGAGAAGGAGCTGTGTCAGTTGCGCACATGGCTGATCTTAAGGGCTCATCTGGCAAAACAACGTGTAGCGAAACTGGTGTTGCTCGAAAAATTAGACTACAAAGAGAAATTCGCGGATGTATCTATTCAACGTTCCATGCTCCAGGAGGAGATCGCGTATGCAGAAACTCATATGAAAACCATCGAACGGGAAATGAAGGAACTGATAGCCGCCGACAGCAACATTTGCCGGAACTACAAGCTGCTGACCAGCATCAAAGGTGTAGGGCCGATCACGGCCATTGTGATGCTCTGTTCGACGCTTAATTTCACCAAAATCACAGACCACCGCAAGTTTGCCTGCTATTGCGGGCTGGCTCCGTTCGAACATAGCTCCGGCACAAGCGTTCGCGGGGGATGCCACACATCGAGCATGGCGAATCGAGACATTAAAGTACAACTGAACCGCAGTGCACTGATTGCCATCAGGTGTGATCCGCAACTAAAGGCATATTACGAACGCAAAGTGGCTGAAGGTAAACATAAATTCAGCGTCCTGAATGCTGTGAGGGCCAAAATCGCCGCCAGATGCTTTGCCGTCGTAAGGCGTGGAACACCATATGTAGCGTTGCAGATATAATCCGGCATACATATCTGCCATTCGATAAGATTTTGAGATCATTCAAAATCTCAAAATCTTATTGTCGGAACAGTCCGTCTAATTGGGAGCCGAACCTACTCATAATTAATGTATTGTCATTTCCGTACTCCGCAAATTAACGATTCTGACTATGGGATGCAAGGCTATACAAGCGCTTCGCGGCCTTGCATCCCATAACCAGAATCATTTTGCTAAACGCTACGACAAAAAATGACAATTTCCGGGCATGAAACTTTTTGCAGCTTTTATTTGGTTTTATCTTAGAATTCTACCGTCGGAATAGGCGGCTTTCTGCGGCCCGGACGCTACCCTGCGGACTGCCCCTCCAATAGCCATAATCCACGACACGCACGTCATATACCCCAATAGGCATAACAACCGCTCCCGACGTTTCGTTCAGCTGTCCGTTATAATTCGCATTGTCTGTTCAAAACGGTCGTCTGTTGTTCTTCTTCTCGTGGAGATAATTCAGCTCACCGCTGTAAATGTCCATGACAAATCGCAGCATATTGTCGACCAAGGCCGTAAGCCTTGTACTCTCATTCCCTAACAGGTGGAGTATTTCCGATACTTTGTGCTTGGTTCGGGTACTGACATAGATCGCAGAGCGGTTGCGGCAATCCACCGGAGCGAAGAACGTGCGTTCAAAATCCGGTAGCGTGAGCTTTTTCCGACGGAAACCGGAATGTTCTTTTACGGTACTCGCAGTGGAGTCTATGCCTGTTTTCTCAGCAGTCGGTGCCGATGCTCCGGATACCGTTTCCGATGTGTTTTCCTCAAGAGCGTTCGTATCTTCCTCTTCCGGCTCGGGAATCCTGCGGACGACTTCCGAGTCCAAAGGGGCTTGTCCGGCGATCATCTGACGCATCAGTTCCTCGTCGACTTCGATACGGGGACGCTTAGCAGGATTGGGTGCGGGGTTGTCTTTTTCCTTTAATGAATCCATGGTGCAACGTTTTTGAGATTGATTGTCAGCCATACGAGCATAGAGTATGTATGTCTGGTTTATTGGGTTAAACCATTCAAAATACCGTTTTCTATTTCATGCAGTTTATATCGGGATAATGAACGCAATAAGAAAATCGACCTTTCATGCTGCAAGATACAACTGGGTGAAATACCTCGGTTCCGATGTCCGCTCCAGACCGCTCCAGTCCGTACCGAGGGTTTGTTTTGGCGCCCGCATGGTTGTAATATTGCAGAGGGAAACGACCCACCCTCGGAAGCCGTAGCGGAGGTTTGGCATAGATTTTTCGAAAATTTTTCCGCCGCGGATTTTTCGCCTCACTTGAGGCGAGCGAGCTGTACCTTCGTATGCCGAAAAAATTTTCGGCATACAAAAGGTGCTCGCTCTGCGAGGTTGGGTGTTCTCCCCAGTCGAACGCCTTTCTAACCCAAAACTATGGATACTAACCAAAAAAGAACACAGCAGCCCAAAACTCCGAGTTACAAGTATTCTTTTTCGCCTCAATGAAGAGCAGAATATCCGCTTCAACGATTTGCTCTGCAAAGCTGGTTTGGAACATAACCGCAGCCGGTTTATCGTCAAAAGAATCTTCGGGGAGGAGTTCGTTGTCGTCAGACGCGACCCTTCGAAAGTGCAGTTTATTGCCCGGCTGAATGACTTTTATTTCCAATTTCAAAAGCTGGGGAATAACTGTGTGCCCGTCAAGGCGATATAATAAATATAGCGATGGCAAGCTATTAGGTAAGTGTTCTTTGAAAATAACCTATCATCAACCGACTTATCTGAAAGGGAAACCGGACAGGGAGTGTAGCATGTCGGGGTAAACCATAAGTCAGTTAGTTACCGAACTGCGACTGAATGGGGTGATGAAAGACAGATATGAGGATAAAATCCGGATTGATTGAATGACAGCCTGAGCGGTACCTGCCGAAACTGTGACGTTAGGGTAACTATACTCGTCATATCGTGATACTCTCATTGTAGTAGTTGTACAGAGAGAGCAAGAACTTATCACGACGCAACTGCAATAAGCAGTAAAAGGCGGACGTCATATCCGACAATCTGTCGTGCCATAGTTATTATATCGTAAACGGGGATTACCTAAACCGGAATGCCGTAAGGCTATTGGACGAAGGTCTATGAATATCCGGTATGGTAACGGAGTCGCCGTAGTAGTCCGAGCGAGGGAAAGCCTCGCACATGACGAAGGGCGGCAGCTAATATTCATTAATACGATTAACGGAAAATGCGAGAGGCATTATGAGAAGTCCCGCAAGAGTATTAAACAGTCTGACAAAGCATAGTCAAACCACGGAATACAGGTTTGAGAGGCTTTATCGTATTCTTTTCAATGAGGAAATGTATTATCTGGCTTATCAGCGAATATATGCCAAGCCGGGTAATATGACACAAGGTGCAGACGGAGAAACCATCGATCGTATGAGCCTTCCCCGCATTGAGAAACTGATCCTTTCGTTGAAAGACGAAAGCTACTCACCCCAGCCATCGAGAAGAATGCACATCCCGAAGAAAAACGGAAAGACACGACCTCTCGGCGTACCCTCTTTCGACGACAAACTGGTGCAGGAGGTAGTACGAATGGTACTGGAAGCTATTTACGAAGGTCATTTTGAAGATACTTCGCACGGCTTCCGTCCGCATCGCAGCTGCCACACCGCATTGAATGCCGTACAGAAGACTTTTACGGGTAAGAAGTGGTTCATCGAAGGAGATATAAAAGGTTTCTTCGACAATGTCAATCATGATATTCTGATTGACATCTTGAAGGAACGTATCTCCGACGAACGGTTCATACGGCTTATCCGGAAGTTCCTCAGGGCGGGTTATCTGGAACAATGGCGATTTCATGGGACGTACAGCGGAATGCCGCAAGGCGGAATTATCAGTCCGATATTGGCCAATATCTATTTGGACAAACTGGATAAGTACATGAAAGAATATGCCGCCGGATTCGACAGGGGTAACAGGGTAAGAGCGTACCGTGAATACGAAGTTCTCACTTACCAAAAGAGGCTGGTTATGCGTGAACTCAAAACAGCGACAAATAATGTAGAAAGAAAAGTGCTCGTCAAACGGCTCAAAGAGATAGACAAAACCCGATCCGCGATGCCGTGCTTCGACCCTATGGACGGAAACTTCAAGAGGCTTAAATATGTGAGGTATGCCGACGACTTCCTCATTGGAATTATCGTAAGTAAAGTAAAGATCAAGGACGATATAAAGCGTTTCCTTGCAGACAGACTGGCATTGGAACTATCGGATGAGAAAACGCTCGTCACTCATACTGAAAAGCCTGCAAAATTCCTCGGATATGAGGTGACTGTCCGCAGGTCGAACCTGCAAAAACGGAACAAACGGGGAAGCTTGTCCCGTGTGTATGGAAACAAGGTCAGATTAAAGGTGACGACCGAAGTGATAAAGAAAAAGTTGTTGGAACTCGGTGTGCTGAAATTCAGCTATCATAACGGGCACGAGCAATGGATTCCTAAACATAGGTCGGAACTTATCAATAATGACGACCTTGAAATCCTTGACAGTTACAATGCTGAGATCAGAGGGTTTTACAACTATTACTCGATAGCTAACAACGCTTCTGAACTGAACACTTTTCACTACATCATGCAGTACAGTATGTACAAAACCTTTGCCGGGAAATACCGAACCACGGTAAGACGAATCTGCCAAAAATACAAACGCAACGGAGTCTTTACAGTCGGGTATACGGTAAAAAACGGCAAAGCAAAAGAACGTCGCTTATACAATGAAGGGTTCAAAAGAAAAAGACCTTCTTATGATCGGTTGATTGATAGATGTCCGAATCCAATGCCCGGCGTCAGCACCACAAGCCTTATAAACAGGCTGAAAGCTCAGAAATGTGAGTTGTGCGGTGCTACGGATAATCTGGTTATGCACCATGTGCGTAAACTCGGAGAACTGAAAGGCAAGGAGAATTGGGAAAAACTGATGATTGCCAGACGGCGTAAGGCTATGGCCGTTTGCGGAAGCTGTCATCAAAAGATACATCATGGAACGTTTTAGACTGACAATATTAGCGGAGAGCCGGATACGCTGGAAGGTGTACGTCCGGTTCGGAGGCGAGTATTGGGAAACCTATCTTGGAAATAAGACAAGGCGCCGGGTACTTAGCCTGCATAATCAGGTCGTAAAGGTCGTCAATTCGCACTTTTCCAACGTCGCAATCCCGCATCAGATCGCTATGTTGGAGCAGCGAACAAGAGAATTAAAGGCTCTGAGTATCGAGATTCTCAACCTTGCAAACAGGCAAAGGAATGGTTGCGAATATAGGATCTGGCTCCCCGCCCGGCGGAGCGTTGTACTGTAAAAGGGAAAAGATCGACATGATTATCCGCATAATATCCGTTTGCAGATTCCGGACTTGAATTCGGTGCCGCTGGAGATAGCCGTCTTACGAGTCTGTCGGATGGCTTTTCCCAAGGTAACGTCTGCCGAACTTACAACAGACACTGTCCCGATGAGAAACCCTTTGGCAGGCATGGCTTTCGCGACTGTCAACTATAACACAGGCTTTAGGTCAAAGGTTTATAATATAAATGGACATTATTGGGATAATCATATAAAATGTCGATGAGGATGAAGCCGGGATGATCTTCCAGCAGAAGCTGTCGGAGTCGTCCGATAACACGGACGTATGGACAGCGACGCCTGCAAGGAGGTTTTTTTGCCGTATCTCGAAGCGAGCGCTGGACTGAGAACACGGTCTTCCACGCCTCGTCGAATCCCTCGCCGGAAAGACGGATGGCTCCGGGAGATTGCAGGTGAAGCATATGGGCTACGCGGCCAGCCCCATATCGTCTTCAAACATAAGGATATCGATCGGGCACCTCCATGTGCATGTAATGTAAAATGTATCGGTCGCGCAATGCCGGGTATAAGTTTGCAGGCCCGCCGTGGGCCGGTCTGTCTTGAACGTGTCGCCTGTCGGGGAATCCACGCCGTGTTGGCGGCAGGACGCACAGGTGGAAGGAGGAATATGAGGGAGGATAGGACCCATACCGGTTGAACGGTATTGAAAGGCGACTGGAAGTGCAGTAGACGGATAAAGCCGGTCGCGGCGCAAATGGCCTGAGCGGCCAGGAGAGGAGACTATGAAAACGGCGGTCCGGGATTCCGAACCGCCGTCTGTTTTCGGGCGGAGGAACCGCCTATCGGTTGAGTTTTCCTTCGAGCATCTTGATGCAGTAGCCTCCGACAACGGAACGTGCCTGGAATCCGACTTGCCGCGGGGTGTCGGTGTAGACCCAGTCGGACATCGGGACGCGGTCGGTGGTCTCGTTCATGAAGCGGTAGACGGGCTCGACGAACTGCTCAAACTCGCCGGGCTTGTCTGAGAGTGTGGCGGTCCACATGATCCAGTCGGTCTTGGTGTAGGTTCGACGGTTGTCGAGTGGGAGTCCGTAGGGGTTCTGCTGGGTGTGGTAGTAGGCGAGTTCGGTCCGGGCGATCTCGGGGTCGAAAATCTCCAGCCCGAGCAGTTTGTCCCAGACGAGGTTGTACTTCTGGCTCCAAGTGCCGGGTTTGTCGAACGTCAGGCGGTAGTGGTCGCCGTCGGCGGCCATCTCCTTCCATTTGGCGGCCATTTCGCGTGCTTTGGCATAGGACTCCCCAGCGAGATCCGGCATGGAGAGCATCTCGGCCAGCATCCCGTAGGATGCGATGCCCATGATGGCCTTGATGGAGAGGTTCGCGTTGTGGGCGAAGTGGCCGGCGAAGTCGTCCGTGCAAAGTTGGTTTTCGGGGTCGAGACCGTGTTTGAGAAGGTAATCCTTCCAGGTGGTCAGCACCTCCCAGTGTTTTTGTGCATACGCTGCATTTCCCTCGACCGACGCCAGCGCCGCCGTCAGGATGAGCATGTTGCCGCACTCCTCGACGGGCATGTCGCCGCCGTAGGTCTGGCCGTTTGCCAGGGGATAGGTCCCGATGTCGTGTGCAGCGAAGGGCTTGGTCCACTTGCCGCTCTCACTGTAATAGAAGATGTGGTTGAGCATCCCCTTCACGAGCTCGGGGTTGTAGAGCAGGAAGAGCGGGGCGGAGGGATAGGAGATGTCGACCGTTCCGATTGAGCCGTTCGAGAAATTCTCCTTGGAGAACCACAGCAGCTCGCTCTGGGGCGACTCCACGAGCTTGTGTGCGGCAATGGCCTGCCGATAGGCCAGGGCGCAGAGTTCGGCATAGGAGCGGCCGCCGGCCTCCTCCGTTTCCTGCATCATCTCGCGGTCGAACTCCTCGCAGCGCTTCAGCAGGGTGTTGTATTCATCGGCTGCGGCCTTGAGTTCGCGGCAGATGCTGTTGTCGCCCTTCCGGTTCCAGTAGGGGCGGAGGTTCTCGCCGAAGTACTGGATCGAGTAGATGTCATCGTATCCGAGCAGCACGTAGTCGCAGACGGGGTCGGATCCCACCTCTCCGAGATCGTTGACATAGGCCAGGGCTACGGGCTCCTTGAGCATGTTTTCAGTCCGAATGCTCGGAGCACCTTCGGGCAGGGTTCCCGAGGCGGTGAATGCCTCCTTCGAGGCGTAGTAGTCGG
>OHHR01001361.1_pt1 | contig 10900 bp, 7 predicted proteins | sample 1568021 | NCBI WGS metagenome assembly OHHR01 (sample SAMEA3879560, study PRJEB24766) | human gut metagenome | biome: human-associated habitat; feature: feces | place: USA | collected 1985/1987 | reverse complement strand
AAAGTTAGACCTAAAAAATCTAACTTTTGGGGGTCGGGTCACAGGACAAAGTATCTGCCCTTGATTATAATTTAGTCAAGGGCAGTTTTATTTTTACAAATTATTTTGTTCAAAATCGATTACGATGATTTTGCTCTTGCTTTTTGATTAAGCCTTACAAACACTTTGCATTGTTCAATACACACTTCTTTTTGCTCTGCTGTAAGACTGCGAAATACTCTTAATAGTTCATCCTCCTGACGAGAAGAGGCTTTGTTGGTTCGACACCCCAAAAGATAATCTATTGAAACACTAAAATAAATTGCAAGAGATTTTAATGTAGCAAAATCGGGTTCACGGGTATTCTGAACATAACTGCTTACTGTTGAGGGAGCTATATTTAATTGTGAAGCTAATTCTTTTTGTGTAATGCCTCGTTCGTCAATTAAAATCCTTAATCTATCACCAAAATTCATTAAATCACCTCGTATATATCTTATATGGTATTGACAAAAATTTTTAGATAATAACACGAAATGCGTTGACAGTTTACGAAACGAGTAATATAATGAAACTAATATACTATATTGACACGGAGGTATGAATATGTTACGGCAACAAACAGAACAGCAAACAAATGAATATCAAAAAGTAAAGAATAAGAACAGCAAATTTTTTCAGATACTAAGTGTTATTCTGATTATTTTACTTTTGCTTGGCACAATAGGTTTTGTTGTGTTTAAGGGTGATTCAAAAGTAGAAAACGGACTTTCTGCATATGAATTGGCTGTAAAATACGGCTATGAGGGAACTGTGCAGGAATGGCTTGATTCTCTTTCAGGCAAATCTGCCTATGATATTGCGGTAGATAATGGCTATTCAGGCACTGAAAAAGAATGGACATCTGCACTTGAAGCTTCATCAAAGCAGGATGGTGCAAGCATAAAGACCGCTTCTTTTTCGTCGGATGGTGAATTGCTTATAACCTTGTCCGACAATTCTGTCTTAAATCTCGGCAAAGCTATAGGTGCTGACGGCAAGAATGGCGCTAATGGCAAGGACGGTACAAACGGAATTAACGGCATTAACGGTAAGGATGGCGTCAATGGTTCTAATGGCAAAGATGGCAAAAACGGAACTAACGGTAAAAATGGTGTTGACGGTAAAGACGGAGCAAACGGTTTAAATGGTGCTGACGGCATTAACGGTACTAACGGTAAAGACGGTGTAGACGGAAAGAACGGTACAAATGGTATTGACGGTGTTGGCATTACAAATGCAAGTATCAATTCTGACGGTCATCTTGTACTAAACTTTTCAGACGGAAAAACTGTTAATCTTGACAAGGTTGTCGGGATGAACGGTACTGACGGCGTCAGTGTTTCAAATTCTGAAATCAATTCTAACGGTGAGTTGATTCTTACATATTCAAACGGACAGCGTTCAAACCTTGGTGTAGTTGTCGGTGCTGATGGTAAAGACGGACTTAACGGAACAGACGGTAAAAATGGCATAGATGGCACTAACGGTGTTAATGGTAAGGACGGAAAAGACGGCATTAACGGTGTTGATGGCAAAAATGGAAAAGACGGTAAGGATGGTACTAATGGTATTGATGGTAAAGATGGAAAAGACGGTAAGGATGGTACTAACGGCATTGAGGGTAAAAACGGTACAGATGGTATTAGCGTTATAAAGTCCGAAATCAACTCAAAGGGCGAATTAGTCTTAACTTATTCAGACAATGCAGTTGCTAATCTTGGCATTATAGTAGGTGCTGATGGCAAAGACGGTATCAATGGCGCTGATGGTAAAGATGGAGTTGACGGCATTAACGGCACTGATGGTAAAGACGGCGTCAGTGTAACTAATGCTGAAATCAATTCAAACGGTGAGCTTGTACTTTCCTATTCGAACGGGCAACGTTCTAATCTTGGAAATGTAATAGGTACAAACGGACTTGACGGCAAGGATGGAAAAGATGGCGTCAACGGAACTAACGGCACAGATGGCAAGGATGGTAAAGATGGCACAAACGGTATTGATGGTAAAGACGGTATAAGTGTTGTAAAATCGGAAATCAATTCAAAGGGCGAACTTGTTTTAACCTATTCAGATAATACTGTTTCTAACCTTGGTGTTGTAGTTGGTGCTGATGGCAAAAACGGTATCAATGGTGCTGATGGTAAAGACGGTAAAAATGGAATAGATGGTAAGGACGGCGCTAACGGTAAAAATGGTCTTAACGGAAAAGACGGCAAAGATGGTGTCAACGGTGCTGACGGTCAGGACGGAGTTGGTATTCAGAATATAATAATCAATTCAGATAATGAACTCGAAATTACTCTAACAAGCGGTACACAATTAAATCTCGGCAATATTAAGGGTGCGGACGGCAAGGATGGTACAAACGGTGTTGACGGTAAAAACGGTGCTGATGGCAAAGACGGTACTAACGGAACAAATGGCGCAGACGGCAAGGACGGTATCGGAATTACTGAAACAACAGTAAATTCTGTCGGTGAGCTTGTTATTAAATATTCAGACGGAACATCTACAAATCTTGGTACAGTTGTAGGAATTAACGGTCAAGACGGAAAAGACGGTCAAAACGGTACTGATGGTAAGAATGGTAAAGATGGTACTAACGGTAAGGATGGTATCGGTGTTACAAAATCAGAAATCAATTCTGACGGAGAATTAGTAATAACTTATTCTGATGGAACTTCTTCTAATCTTGGTGTTATAGTTGGTGCTAATGGCAAAGACGGTACTAACGGAACAAATGGCACAGATGGTAAAGATGGTATCGGAATTACTGAAACAACAATAAATTCTGTCGGTGAACTTGTTATTAAGTATTCAGACGGAACATCTACAAATCTTGGTACAGTTGTAGGAATTAACGGTCAGGACGGAAAAGACGGTCAAAACGGTACTGATGGTAAGAATGGTAAAGATGGTACTAACGGTAAGGATGGTATCGGTGTTACAAAATCAGAAATCAATTCTGACGGAGAATTAGTAATAACTTATTCTGATGGAACTTCTTCTAATCTTGGTGTTATAGTTGGTGCTAACGGTAAAGACGGTGTCAACGGTAAAGACGGAGTTGATGGTAAGGTCGGAAAAGACGGTCAAAATGGTGCAGACGGCAAAGATGGCAAAGACGGCATTGGCATTTCTAATGTAGTTATAAATTCAGACGGTGAATTGGAACTTGCTTTCTCCGATTCATCAAGTATTAACCTCGGCTGTATTGTCGGAAAAGACGGCAAGGACGGTATTAACGGAACTGATGGCAAAGATGGTGCAAATGGCGCTGACGGTAAAGATGGAGAAGATGGTAAAGATGGTGCTAACGGTGTTGACGGTAAAGACGGTATCGGAATTGCCAATGTAACAATTACTGATGATGGTGTTTTGAATGTTGAACTTACAAACGGAACAACACTAAATCTCGGAAGTATCAAGGGCAAAGACGGTATTGGTATTTCAAAATCAGAAATCAATGCTGACGGAGAATTTGTACTTACATATACAAATGGTCAATCTACTAATCTCGGAAAAGTTGTAGGAGCAGACGGCATTAACGGTACAAATGGTGCAGATGGTAAGGATGGTATAAACGGCGCTGACGGTAAAGACGGCACAGGCATTGTCAATGTAACGATTTCTGCTGAAGGTGCTTTGAGCGTTGAATTATCCAACGGTACTGTACTTAACCTCGGTAACATTAAGGGTGCTGACGGCATAGGTATTTCTAAGTCAGAAATCAATTCAAACGGTGAGTTGCTATTGACTTATACAAGCGGAGAAACTGCAAATCTCGGTGTTGTCGTTGGTGCAAAAGGTGCTGACGGAAAAGACGGAATTGGTATTAAGACTGTTACTTTGTCAGCTGATGGTGAATTGAGTATTCTTCTCACCGATAACACAGTGTTAAACCTCGGTAATGTCAAAGGCGAAAAGGGTGACACAGGAGAAAAAGGTGAAAAAGGAGATAAAGGTGCTGACGGCAAAGATGGTGTTGATGGTAAAGATGGCAGAGGTATTGCCGATATGGCAATTATCAATGGAGAAATTGTTATAACTTATACTGACGGAACAAAATCGGTTATTGGAAAAAGTGATGATGTTATTTTAAATGAAAGTGATACACTTGAATTCACTCTTCTTTCTGACGGAACTTATGCCGTAACAGGATGTTTGGTTGATAATCCAACAGAAATCACAATACCATCAAAATTTAACGGTAAATTTGTTACCAAGATATATAGTAATGCATTTGAGAATATTATAACTTTGAAAACTGTTAATATTCCAAATAGTATTCTTAGTATCGGCACCCGTGCCTTTTATGGTTGCAACACTTTAAAAAATGTAAACATCAGCACTGACAGTGAATTGCAGGAAATAGCAGGCTATGCTTTTTATGGTTGTTCTGCATTAACAGATATTTACTTCCCAACTTATGTTGATTATATCGGAGCTTACGCATTTTATCAGTCGGGATTAACAACAGCCGTTTTTGAGTGTCCTACGAATTGGAATTTATTTGGTAAATGGAATAATGGTTATCCTGCACATTTATCTCCAACAGATTCAGCAAATGCTGCAAAAGCTTTATCAACAAATTATACTTCTCACACATCATCGGATTTTTACAAAAATGCATGGATACGAAATGACTCATATTCTAACGGATCAATTGTTGGCACATATGAGCGTGAACTATAATAATAAAAAGTAAAAAAGAGAAATAAAAAATAATAAAACAGCCTGAGTATTTTTGTCTTGGATACTCAGGCTATTTTCATATCATATTCAAATTGTAAATCAGTATAATATCACGAAAAATCAGGTCATCCGAGGGAAATTCAGGGGAAATATGTAAGAAAACAAATATTGAACATAAAAAGAAAAACGGCAAAACCTTAGTGGTTAAGCCGTTTCTTAGTGGTTGCGGGAGCCGGATTTGAACCGACGACCTTCGGGTTATGAGCCCGACGAGCTACCGAGCTGCTCTATCCCGCGATATACAACTCTGCTGTTTTTTACAGCTTTATTATTATAGCATTATGTAAAGGTTGTGTCAATAGTTTTTTGCATATTTTTTTATTTTATGCTTTGTCCGGCTTTTTTGACTGAATTTATTTACACTTTAATCTTAGGCTTTTTAACGGGTATGTGTACAATTATGTGGTGGAACAGATGTGACTAAAAGATTTAAATACCTGTTAAAACAAAAGTGAGATTGTGCAAAATAATGATTTATATGTGTTTTGCACGGTGAATTTGATATATTGATTGCGGATTGCTTTTGTGGTACAATTACCGTGTGAATTTGCGGAATTTTTAAATTGCGACAAATACAGATGAGAGGAAATTATGGGAAAGAACAAAACACGCAGTAAATCTGCATTTAAACAAAACAGTGTCACAGCTGAAAACAAAAGGCTCAGCGATGACGGAAACATTAATTTTACTTTTAAAATTTTGTCGGCAATCGGCATTATTATCATAGTTTCGGGGCATTGCTATAACGGCGGTGTGTCGCTGATGTACGATTGGTTTCCGAAGTATTCGTACAATCTTGCCTTGTTTGTTTTCATTTCGGGTTATTTTTACAAGGAAAAGCACGAGGAACATATTTTCAAATATATATGGGGACGGACAAAACGCTTGTTGATTCCAGCATATCTATGGAACATTGTTTACGGAATAATCGCATTCGCACTTACTCAGGTCGGCTATACGATTGCTCAGGGCAAATTTGATCTGTACAACCTTTTTGTTATGCCGTTTATTGACGGCGAAAGTTTTGCCTACAACCTCGGTTCGTGGTTTGTGTATCCGTTGTTCTGTGTTTATGTTTTTAATATACTGTTCCGCAAACTGCTCAAAAAGGTTCACAGGGGCAACGAGTATGTCATTCTTGCCGTGTATCTTGCAATCGGAATTTTCGGTGTGCAATACTGCATTTGGAATCCTGCCCCAAAGGGTGCGTTGCTGTTATTGTTCAGGTCAATGTTTTTTCTGCCGTGTTTTGAGTTTGGCAGATTTTATCACGAAAAGCTTGAAAAACACGATAATCTCAACAGCGTTGCATATTTTGCAATCGTTCTCGGAGTTCAGCTTCTTCTCCTCACATTCTGTGAAAATCTTGAATACACTCCGTCAAAGTGTGTGAAGTTTGACAACGGCTGCGTCATTCCTTATGTAACCGCAATCACGGGCATTGCGTTCTGGCTGAGGGTTGCAAAGCTGATTACTCCGATTATCAAGAACAAAAAGCTTGTCAGGATGATTTCTGACAATACCTACAGCATAATGATTCACCACATTTTTGCCTTTATGATTGTAAAATGGGCGTTCTGGGAATTGAGCGTAATTACACCGCTGTTCAAAGATTTCGATATTTTAAAACTCAAGTCAACAATCTGGTACATTTATCGTCCAAACGGCTTAAATTTTTACTGCATAATCTACCTTGCCGCAGGAATATTCATTCCGATTCTTATAGGAACGGTTACGCACAGGATATTTGAATTTATGAAAGAGCATACCTTGAAGAGTATGCAAAAAAGCAGTCGGACAAGTAAAGTAAACAAAATTAAAAAAGTCGTAAAATAATGCTTTTTTTACAGGCTTTAAAATGAATAAAAAATAAGCTGTATGTGCATTGTTACAAAATAACACAGCTTGTATTGTGCAATATTTGCCTTTAAAGCTGTGCGACTGAACAACTTGCACTAAAAGGTAGAATAATATTTATTCATTTCGCCGTAGCAAAAAACATTAATTTGTGTTACAATATTTCATTATAGTATTTAGCGGAGCAGATATGCCGATATACAGAATAGCTGATTTGAATGTTGAAGTTAATCCAAAATTTAAAATATGCAGGAAACGGCTTGAAAGCTATGCCGTTAAGTCGAATGAATCGGGAAAGACCGACATTGCGATATCGGTTTCGGATGACGAAATCCGTGAGCGTCTCAGGCTTTCCGACAACCTCAGCGAACAAGGTGCGGAGGATGTTTTGATACTCTCAAAATTCTGCAACGCCGTGCTTGACGGATTTGACGGATTCTTTTTTCATTCGTCCTGTCTTGAGCTTGACGGCGAGGGCTATGTTTTTTCGGCAGTCAGCGGAACGGGCAAGTCTACCCACACGGCTCTGTGGCGAAGACATTTTGGCAACAGGGTGACGATGATTAACGATGACAAGCCGGTTATACGAAAATGTGACGGAAAATTTTATGCTTACGGAACTCCGTGGATGGGGAAAGCTGACATAGGAACAAATACAAAAGCACCTGTTAAGGCTGTGTATATTCTTCAAAGAGCAGAAGAGAACACGGCGGTCAGGGTGTTACCGTCACAGGTTATGAAACAGTTGCTTGAGGCAACGGTTATTGATGTTGAGCGGAGCAGAATGGAAAAGCTGCTTGAATTGCTTGATGAGTTCTTTAAGGAAACACCGTTGTTTTTGCTCGGTTGTAATATGGATGAAAGTGCTGTTATGACGGCTTACAATGCCGCAAACGGCGGATAAGGCTATGGAAATTTTAGAAAGCGGAGGAATATAAGATGGAATTTGTTCAGGTCGTTTCGGTTGAAAATATGAGAAAAAGCGACGCAAGGACGATTGCGGAGCATACTCCTTCGGCGGAGCTTATGTACAGAGCCGCACAGGGGATTTTTAATTCGGCAAAGTTTGTGGGCAGGGTTGCCATAGTTTGCGGTAAGGGCAACAACGGCGGCGACGGTTATGCGCTCACCTGTGTTTTATGCAAAAACGGCTTTACACCGACAATTTTCAGAGCAAGCGACGGCTTTTCAAAGGACGGCCTTTACTATTATAAAACCGCAATGTCGCTCGGTGCCGAGGAGATGCCGATGTCACAGGCGGCGGCTTTCACGGGATTTGACATTGTAGTTGACTGCCTGCTCGGAACAGGCTTTTCGGGTGAATTAAAGGGTGAAATGCTTGAAGCGGTTGAGCAGATTAATATGACAAATGCCTATGTTATAAGTGCAGACATCAACAGCGGAATTAACGGTGACACGGGTGTGTGCAGTACGGCGGTAAACTCGGATCTTACCGTTTCAATCGGTTCGTTCAAGACAGGCTTGTTCCTCAATGACGCACCGTATTATATTGGTTCAGTCACAAACTGCGATATCGGAATCAGCCTTATTGAAGATGAATACAAGCTGATTGACTATTCTCTTTTGCATATGTTTGAGGGCTACGGCTCGCTTGTTATGACTGCGGAAGAATTTTTTGAAAAGTACGGCTACGAGCCTTCAAAGTGCAATGTTGCACGCTGTGTTGAGGAAATCAGCCAAAAAGAACGCAGAACAGTTGTAGTAAAAACGGACCATTCTGCGGTAATTGCGGATCTTAAATATATTTATTTTTGCGCTGACTATGTTATTAACAATTGATTGATTTTAATTGAGTTGAGGATGAAACCATGAAGTACAAGAAGGTGTTGTTACCGCCCGAGCCGTATTACAGCGGCAGGGTTACAAGATATCCGGACAGAAAAGTTGCCTTTGAATCGGGACTCAGGTGGCATGGTTCATATGAAATTTCCTATATAAAAAAAGGTAAGGTAAGGCTTAACAAGCTTGATTGTGAAATTATTCTCAATGCGGGCGATGTCTATGTTCTTAACAGTCAGGAGGTTCATTCCTATGAGGACATCGGTGAGGATACTCAGGCTGTTATGCTCAATATCATTCCAAAGGCAATTGCACCGTATGTTGACGATCCGCATATTGTGCCGAGTTTCAAACAACCCGAGGGCGAAGCTCTTGAGTTTATCAGAAAAGCAATGGACATATTCCACGGATATGAAGAGTACGAGAGCAAGCTTATCAGCATGAAGGTAAGAGCGGTGATGTACAGCGTTGCGTACTATCTCATCCGTGATTGCATTGACAACGATATACAATATGTTCACGGTTCTCAGGCTGATGATTTTGACTGCGCCAAAAGTGCTATCAGGTATATGCACGATAATTATAAACACGAAATCACTCTCAATGAAATCGCCAATTATGTAGGCATGACGCCTGCTCATTTTTCAAAATATTTTAAGGATAAAACAGAGGAAACATTTTCAAAGTATCTTCGCCGTGTTCGCCTTGAACACGCTATTGATGATTTGAGAAACAAAAAAATCACCGTCAGACAGGCGGCGATTGAAAACGGTTTTCCGAATGTAAATTCGTTTATCCTGTTCTGCAAGTCCGAATACGGCAGAACTCCTGCGGAACTTAGGAATTACAGCGAGAAGAACTGACGGCGAGCCACCGTTCTCGGTTCGTGAAAACAGTCGCTTCAAGGCGAGAGCTTTTTAAATTGAAAATTGAAAATGGAAAATTGAAAATTGCGGTCGGCGGTGTGCCACCGCAATCTATTCGAGAAAATACTCGGATAAAGGAATTGCATCAGATGCCCGAATACGGCATTGATGCAATTTTTGTTTTATATGAAATTTATTTGTAGCGGCGAACACGGTTCGCCGGCAAGTAAAAGTACAGAATATATGTAAAAACATATTTTATAAATGCTGCAAACCCGTAGGGGCGTTCATTGGACGCCCGCCTTGATGAAATTATCTGTTTTATGTGTATGTTATGATGTGATGAAAATTGTGTATTCCAATGTAGCGGCGAACCGTGTTCGCCAATCGGTTTGGTTGTAAAACCAAACCGAGCATATACACAGTTTTTGTTATATAAAAATGAAATGTTAATAAACAGATAGTTTGTGTTGAGTCGAACCGATTGTACAATCGGTTCGCCGCTACGGTATAACAATTATATTGAGGCATTGATAGAATTATATTTATCATAAATTATGTGCAATTACTTGCGGGCGTCCAATGAACGCCCCTACTTAATTGTCACAACTCCCAACTCAACTTGATTATTGATTCTGGGGATGAATACGGGGTTGCTCAGACCTGCGCAGACAATCATTTTTGTGCCGTCAAGGTCAAATTCGCCTTTGTCATATTTCGGAAAAAGTCCCTGATTCGGAGCGATTACTCCGCCGATGAATGGCAATTGAATCTGTCCTCCGTGGGTGTGACCGCAGACGATTAAGTCTATGTCGGTTTTCTTTGCGTCCTCGGCAATGTATTCGGGCTGGTGGTGCAGAAGAATTGTGAAATTGTTCTTTGCTTTTTCGGCAAATTCTTCCCACAGCGTTCTTGACGGAACATCGTCATCGGGAGTGTAGAACTCATAATAAGGATAGTCGCTCATTCCGCCGATAAGCACACTCTTGCCGTTTTTGTTGAATTTTATGTATTCATTATCAAGCAATACAGCGCCTGTTGAATTTGTTTCGCTTTTAAAATCCGTTCCGAATTTGGCGGCATTGTCACGCTCATGGTTGCCGAGACAGCAGTATGTTGGTGCAATTTTTGAAAGCTTTTCAAGCACATCTTTCATCTTCGTTGTGTCGGGATCGCCACGGTTGACCATATCTCCGCAAACTGCAATAAAATCGGGATTTTGTTCCTTTACAAGCTCTGCAAGGTCTGCGTTCTTTTCTCCGTATTCCTTGTTGTGCAAATCCGTGATGACAACAAATTTCAGCTTTGCGTCGTTCTTAGTATTGTTTACACAGTAATTTGTGATTGCAATTGTGTTGTCACAGTAAACGCCCCATATTACGAGAGTCACAAACAGCACAAGTATTATTGCTCCGAGGATTATCGAAAAATTTTTCATTCAATTTACCGCCCATATTAAGTATGGTATTATTTTAGGCTCGTTTTGTGCGGTTGTCAACAAATGTGTGTCGAACAAGTCTGATTATTACTGCTCCTTGTGCTTTGATTGTCGGATTTTAAGTTGATTTAGGAATTGCTTTGTTTGACATTCCTTTTGC
>OHHR01001351.1_pt1 | contig 10975 bp, 3 predicted proteins | sample 1568021 | NCBI WGS metagenome assembly OHHR01 (sample SAMEA3879560, study PRJEB24766) | human gut metagenome | biome: human-associated habitat; feature: feces | place: USA | collected 1985/1987 | reverse complement strand
ATAATGGATCTTTATCAATTTCAGTCGCCGGATAAGATTGATCTGGCAGAAGAGAAAAAAAGCTGGAAAAATGCGGTTTCAATGTTTATGCATGGTGTAGAAATCGATGTTGATATTGCAAATAAAATCTTTGAGGATAAAGAGATAGATTTTGTGGTTTGTAATAAGGAGTACTATTCTGATTTTTATCTGAGTTATTTAAATCTAAGTTATGTTGATTCTGTAGATGGATATGAGTTGTATCGCTGTATCAGTAATTGAAAGGGGACAAAAGAAGTTGCTTTTAATTTTAAAATTTCTGGCAATGGCATTGATGTGGTACATCGCGCCTGTTGCAGCGGGATATATTGCAGAACAGTTATTGAAAGAAAAAAGAAAACGCAATCTGCATAGATATTTAATGGGAAATATGATTTTATTTGCCCTCTTTTTTTTAATAGCCCAAATAGCAATTTTTTATAAACTGACATTATCTGTACTTACGCGGATATGGATGATTGTCGTGGCACTTGTATTGCTCATTGCTATAGTAATGATGATCCGGAATCGAAAAGAGATCAGATTACTGCCGGATACATCGGAAATGAAAAACATTATTTTGGCTGTGATTGCGATATTGGTACTGAGCGCATTTAGTGTGGTGTGCGTCCCTGCAGATACGGACGATTATACAGTACAGTCTGTTCTTACAATGTATACAACAGATACACTGTATGTATACAGTCCGACATCGGGAAGGACACAGATGCTCTCTGTGGAAAAAGAACTTCTTGATGAGATGGCAGGATCACCGGTCGATGCGTATTATGCGGTATGTGTTGAAATATGCAGGATCAACCCGGCAAAGTTTATTCATCTGGTGATTCCGTTTTTTGTATTTCCAATTTACTTTTGCATTTATGCAGCATGGGCAGATTGTTTGTTTCAAAAGGATACAAAGAAAAAATACCTGTTTATGACGGTGATATGGCTGCTTTATATTACTCCTTTATTTATGGATAAGGCATTTTATTATGGTATTTTTCAACATGGATGGAATGGTCAGACTTTATTTTTCCTTGGAGTGCTGCCATGGACGGTGCTGCAGCTTTTGGGAGAAGAAAAAGAAACACGGTGTTTCAATGAATTTGGTCAGATATTTATGATCCTGACCTATGCAGCAGTGGCGCTTTCAGGTCAGTTGATGTATCGAAAGGGATTTTTTATCGTAACGTTTGTGTGGGTGTCCGTAGTGATTATGGCGGGTATTATGAGGTGGAAAAATGATAGCAGCATTTGAGGCGCTCAGAAGTGAATTCCGCAGTGCGGGAGCGGAGGGAATCAGTCTGGCTCTGGTAGGGTTTGCCATTCTTTTTTTTATAGCTGAAAAAAATCGCATCAATGAAAATAAGAATAAGCTGGTAAAATACGAAATATTATGTTTCCTTCTGATTGCAAATCCGTTTGGTTATACATGTATCAACAGTTTTTGGATGCAGAATGAATATAGAAAGATGTTTATGATTCTTGTTCCAGCGGTTATAGTGGCGGCATTTGTTGTAGAATTGACATCAGGATATCAGCATATATGGGCAAAAGCATTGTGCCTGACCGGATGTGCGGGATTTGTAATTTTAAGTATGTATTTTTTATTTACACAGCCTAAAATACAGGTGATAGAAAATCAATATAAAGTGCCGGATAAGGTGGTTGAGCTGGATTCTTTATTACGCGAAGAAAATCATGATATTAAAAATATGATCGCCCCCAGGGAAGTATGCAGCTGGATTCGTGAAATAAATGAATCGGTGCAGTTGTTATACGGTGAGGATCTGATCAATCATATGATACAGGATGATTATACATTTGAAGAGGAAGAAGAAAAAGAATTTATTGAAGAATGTAAAACAATTGTGGCAGTTCCTGATGCGGTAGAACATCAGTTGGAAGTTGCGGAAAAATATGGCAGCAACTGTATTGTTTTGGAAAAATCCTATGATGATCAGAAAAAAATGCAGGAGGCTGGATACACATATTATGGGCAGACAGATGATTATACAGTATATTTTAGAGAATAGAAAATGAAATGCACAAAGAAAACAAGGAGGAAGATCCAGATGAAAAAAAGACATCAGGCAGGGAAGAAAATTGCCGCATGGCTTATGGCATTGAGCCTGTGTATGACGGCGGTCCCGGCAGAGCAGGTGGTATATGCAGCCGGCGGGCAGAATGAAACAGAAGTGACGGAACTGACAGAGAATCCGGAAACAGCAGAGAACACCGAAGCGCTGGATGATTCTGAAACAGCAGAGAGCGAAGACACAGAGGATAACGGGGAAGAGAACACTTCTGAGGCGGTGGAAACTGACAGTACCGAAAACGAGTCCGAGACAACCGAAAATACGGAAAGTGTGAAGGATACTGAGGCAACAGAAAGTACCGAAGTGACGGAAATTTCCGAGACAACCGAAGGTACGCAGGAAGTGGAAAATTCTGAGATGACCGAAACGGAAAATACAGAATCGGTTATCGGGGATACGAAATCTGAGGACACGGAAACAGAAGAGAGCGAGGAAGTTGTAAGGAAAGACGGGAACGTGACACCGGGAAGTACTTATGCAACGGCGGCATCTATCGGATTAAATACAACTTACAAAGCAACGACATCAAGAAAATCAGTTACACACTGGTATAAATTTACGATGAGCAAGGCAGGTATGGTGCAGTTGAAATTTGCACATGCAAATTTATCGAGTACGAGCAACAGCCCAGCCTGGAAAATTGATTTTATTGCAGATCAGTTTGGCGGAATGGTTTCTGTGAACAGCGGTCTTCAGGATACACAGAATCAGACGGCGAAGATAGGACTGGAAGCCGGTACCTATTATGTGCAGGTTACCGGACGTGGAGTGCTTACGATAGGATCAAGCGATTACAGCTTTAGTGTACAGTATGAAGATATTTACTGTGAAACGGAACAAAATGACTCCATTTCCACAGCAGACAATTATACGAAACTTGGACAGACGATTACAGGAAGTATTTCTTCTACTTCTGATACCGATTATTACAAGATTACATCGGCTGCAAAAGGATATCTTTCATTTCAGTTACAGCATGATAAAGTGAGCAGTAAGCTCGCAACGGATATTTACAGTGTAGCAGTCTGCGATGCTTCTGGAAATACGATCTATACAATGACGAGCAGGACGGATGAGGAGAAAACAGAGTCTGTCAATTTCGGACTTGCGGCAGGAACTTATTATCTGAAAGTGTCGGGCGTAACATATCTGAATGCGTCTGGATCATTTGCAATCTATGGGACAAACGGAGAAACCTACAAGCTGAATGCCTCCTGGACAAACGCAGACAACTGGGAGTGTGAGAGCAATGACACGATCGCTGCTGCGAATAAAATGGAGTCTGGAAAAGCAATCTACGGTAATCTGTATGGGGTAAGTGATGTCGACTATTATGGCATTGAAACTGCAAAAGACGGTTATATTGTGGTCAATTTACAGCATTCTAAAGTTACGGGACGTCAGAACACAGCGATTTATGCAGTCACAGTCTGTGATGTTTCCGGAAACGCCATCTATGAGATGACAAGCAAAGCCCAGGAGGAATCCAGCGATTCTATCAAATTAGGGCTGACCGCCGGAAAATATTTTGTAAAGGTGGCAAGCCAGAATGCATATTACGGCGGAAACTATGTGATCAAGACCAAATTTAAGGCATGCAGTACCTGGGAGAAAGAGAGCAACGATACTTACGATACTGCCAATACGGCTGTTTCCGGTATCACGTACAGCGGCGACATCCGTACCTACAGTGATGTGGATTATTTTAAGACAACACTTTCTGCAAATGGTTACATCAATGTGAAACTGACACATCCGGTTGTAAGTGGTCAGGAGACCACAAATATGTTTGTGTTCAGTGTGATCCGAAAGGTAGATAAAGATCAGTATACAGAAGTTTACACTACAAACATCCGCGGCGGGGATACCAGTGTTTCCACACCGAATCTCGGACTGCCAAAAGGTGAGTATTATGTCAAAATTGCAGGAACCGGAAATTCAGCAGGAACATTATTAAGCGGTACCAGTTATCCGGTAAACTATGACGTATGCATCAAAACAAAGACGGCTGGTGACAGAGAGGTGGAGTCGAATGATTCGGCTGCTACTGCAAACAGTGTGAAGAACGGAAAAACCTATTATGGAAGTATCAGCAGTTCTTCAGACAAAGATTATTACAAGATCAAAATGTCAAAAGCCGGGTATCTGCAGTTGAAGTTCGGACATAAAAACAACCAGAGCACGGCAAGCTGTTACAATGTTGTGCTTTACAATAAGGATAACAGTGAAATTTATAAATTTACAAGCACAGGAACAGAGACATCCTTTACCTCATGTAAATTAGGACTGGCTGCGGGAGAATATTATGTATGCGTCAGCCAGGCATCTACACTTTATACCGGCGACTATACGATCTGCATGACACAGAAAGCGGCTTCCGGTTGGGAGACAGAGAACAACGGTGACTGGGCTTCGGCAGATAACATAAAAGTCGGCAAAGCGGTAAACGGTGTGATCACAGGATATACGTCAGATGAAGACTGCTATCGCTTTACACTCACAAAAGCGCAGTATATCAATTTCAGCCTGGCACACGAGAAGATCAATGATGCGGGAAGAAGCTGGTATGTGACACTTTATAATGCAAACGGCAAGAGAGTGAGCAGAAAAGATGATGATCATATCTATTCCTATGCCGGCAGTACCTATACAGAGTCAAAGGCTGTCAAATTAAGCAAGGGAACCTATTACCTGAAAGTGCAGGCATTTGCGAAAAATGCAGTGGAAAAAGAGTACACACTCTGCGTCAATAAGATTGAGAACAGAAAAACAAGTGTAACTTCCGTAAAATCGACAGCATACAATAAACTGAAAGTTTCATGGAAAGTTGTACCGGCTGCGACTTTTTATCAGATCTACCGCAGTACAGCAAAGGATGGGGATTATCAGAATATCAAAACCATCAACAGTGTAGGCACCAGTTCATGGACAGACGGCAGTGTAAAAACCGGAAAAACATACTATTATAAGATCAAGACGGTTGTTAAGACACAGAATGGAGAACAGACCAGTGGATTTTCGAATGTAAAATCTGCAAAGGCGGTTCCGGCAAAGACGACGTTAAAGGCAAAAGCGTCGGATGCAAAGAATGTAAAACTGACCTGGTCAAAGGTAAAAGGTGCAAGCGGTTATGAGATCTACCGCAGCAACAGTAAAGATGGAAAATATAGTAAAGTAAAGACCATATCCAAAGGTAGTACGACATCTTACAAAAACGGTAAATTGAAAAAATCGACGACCTATTATTATAAGATCCGTGCATACCGCAAAGTGAATGGAAAGAAAGTATATGGAAGTTATTCTTCCGTTATTTCCGTAAAGACAAAAGCAAAATAGATGTGAAAAGAGATACTCCGGCGGGATCATCCTGCCGGAGTATTTTTAAGATTTTATGAAAATTCTGGCAAGATATATTCAACGGGGAGGTTTTATGGTAAAATAAACGGCGGATGTGAAGTGTAAAAACATCAGTAAATATACAAGAGGATAACAGGAAAATGAAAAAAAGGATTTTAGCAGTAATCATGGCAGTCTGCGTGAGCATGACAGCACTGCCTGCAGATGTGCGTGCGGCAGAAGATGGCGCAGTCCAGACAGAAAGCACGCAGGCAATGGAAACGTCATCAGCGGAAGAGGCAGCTGTGACAGAAGAGGCATCTGAAACGGAAAATGATGAGACGGAAACATCATCCGAATCAGAGACAACGGAAACGGGGGAGTCTTCCGAGACGGAAACCGGAGTAATGGAAACAGAAGAGACTGCGGAAACGGAGACCGGGGCAGTGGAAACAGAAGAACCGGCCGAGACAGAAACGACCAAAACAGAAAGTACGGAAACAGAGACCGCAGAGACGGAAACGGCTGAAACGGAGACAGAGGAGCCGGCCGAGACGGAAACGATCGAGACAGAAAGTACGGAAACAGAAACTGAGACTGAGACAGAAACTGAGACTGAGACAGAAACAGTCCAGGCAGCAGAAATGAACTATATGATGGTAGAGTCCCCGTATGTCGAAACACCGGGCACCCAGAATGTGGTTTTAAGCCTTGGAACAGGGAATGAGCAGATTTCTGATGTTATTTTAAATTATCAGAATCTGACTACCGGAAAAACATATCAGATCAAAGCGGCAGGCCGAGAAGAAGATATGATCCGTTTTACCATGGATTTTTCTGAAAATGGACAGGCGGGAGAGTATCAGATCACTTCTGTGCAGTTTACACAGGAGAAAACAAAACAGGAGATCCTGTTATCAGACCTTGGAATGGATGTAAGATTTGGTGTCAATGAACAGGCTGAGACGAATCCGGATCAGGTGCTCTATGATGAAGACGCCTACGCGGATGTGGACGCAGATGTTGTTACCATGAGTGAGGATGGCGAAATTGTCTCTGAAAATACCGTGGAAAACGTATTAGAGCAGGGAATCTCAAAGGCAGTTATCGGCAGCACGGATCATTTAAAAGGTGCAAACAGTAGTGTGACGGTAGTTCTCGATCCGGGACATGATGGCACCCATGCGGGAGCGTCCGCTTTTGGAGTACAGGAAGCGGATCTGACACTTAAGATCGCTACTTACTGTAAGGAAGAATTATCCACATATAATGGTATTACCGTTTATATGACGCGAGAGAGTGCAAGCTGCCCGGCAGGTGGCGGAGATAATATTGCATGTCTGGATGCCCGTGCAAACCTTGCAAAGAATGTGGGAGCAAATGTGTTAGTCAGTTTCCATTTAAATACTGCAAACGGAACAGCGAGAGGTGTGGAAGTTTATTATCCGAACAGCAACTATAATGCACAGGTAGGAGGCAATGGACAGGCACTTGCAAAGAAAATATGCGATAAATTGGCAGCACTTGGATTGAATTATCGTGGAACTTTGATTAGAAATGCATCTTATGATAAATATCCGGATGGTTCTGCAGCAGATTATTACGGTCTGATCCGTCGTTGTAAAAATAATGGCATTCCTGGTCTGATCATCGAGCATGCCTTTTTGGACAATGCAAATGATTATTATACATATTTAAGTTCTGATGAAAAATTAAAGGCACTCGGTGTTGCGGATGCAACTGCAATCGCTGAGTATTTCGGACTGACAAAAGGAGCAAAGACCGTAACGCTCAATTACACGCAGTCGAGAGCGGATGGTAGTCTTAGATTAAAATGGACAGGTCTCGATAATGTCGATTATTATGAAATTTATCGTAATACTGTGAATGATACAAACTATCCTAAGATTGACGAAGTATCGGATGCTACATCTTATATTGATGATACCGTAAAGGCAGGGACAAAATATTACTATCTGGTCCGTCCGGTATTTAACGATGGAACTGCAGGAGAGTATTCTAAACCCATCTCAGGTGTGGCATTAGGAAAAACAAACCTCACAAAGATCAAGGCAAAGAGTGGAAAGAAGATTACCCTGACCTGGAAAAAGGTTTCTAAAGCAGAGGGATATCTGATCTATCGTCAGGACAGCAGTGACAGTAAATTTTATCAGATTGGCACGGTAAAATCCGGCAGTACACTCACTTACACAGATACTGTAAAATCCAATAACAAAACATATACCTACAAAGTACAGGCTTACAATACAAACAATGGCAGACAGGGTGTCGGTGCATATTCTTCCACAAAATCTGCAAAGACACTTGCAAAAGCAAAAATTACAGGAATCACATCCTCGGATGAGGAAGTATTAAAAATTTCCTGGAAAAAGGTAAGTGGGGCAAAGGGATATATCATCTCCCGCAGCACAAAGAAAGATAGTGGTTATAGTGAAATAGATACAGTATCAGGAGAAAAGACAACATCCTACACAGATGATACTGTAAAAGCAGGAAAGACCTATTACTATAAGGTCGAAGCATATAATGTCAACAGCGGTACAAAAGGATACGGCGGTGCATCAGACGCGGTGGCAGGAAAAACTGCAAAACGTACAAAGATCACTTCGATCGTTTCCACAAATGAAAAGACCTTGACGATCAAGTGGAATAAGATCACAGGAGCTTATGGTTATCGCATCAAACGAAGTACCGATGAAGATGGTACTTACAAAGTTGTTAAGACGATTAAATCCGGAAACACGACCAGCTACAAAGACACCAGTGTAAAAGCAGGAAAGACCTATTATTACACAGTTGAAACGATGGTAAAGACAGGAGACAATATCTGCTACAGTGGTGATTCAGCATCCGTGGAAGGAAGAACTGCGAAAAAGACGAAGATCAAGTATGCTGTTTCAAATGGAAGCAATCAGATTGAAGTAAACTGGGGAGCAGTGAGCGGTGCCTATGGCTACCGTATCAAACGCAGTACGTCAAAGAATGGTACTTATAATGTGATTGCGACCGTAAATGGAAAGAATAAAACAACCTATCAGGATAAAAATGTAAAAACTGCAAAGACCTATTATTATAAGGTAGAGACGATCAACAAGGTAAATGGTAAAAAAGGATACAGCGGTGATTCGGCAGTTGTGTCAGCAAAGACATTAAAAACTACATCCATTACAGCAGTCAAGGCAACCGGAAGTACTTCCGTAAGACTGGAATGGAAAGCTGTGGATGGGGCATCCGGTTATCAGATTTACCGGAGTACGTCAAAAGACAGTGGTTATAAAAAGGTCGGACAGGTCAAAGGTAAAAATACGAAAAAATATGAGGATAAAACATTAGAAGCCGGAAAAACTTACTATTATCAGGTTCGTGCATATAAGAGCAACAGTGCTAAAAACGGTGTGGCATCTTTCTCAAAAGCACAGAAGGCATGGACGATCAAACAGGTGGTATTCTCCCAGATCACAAGTAACAGCAAAAATCAGGTCACACTTGGCTGGAAGAAAGTTTCAAAAGCACAGGGGTATGATATTTACCGGAGCGACAAGTCAAACAGTGGATTTGAAAAGATCGCTTCAATTTCATCTGGATCTACACTGACTTACACGGATAAGGGCGTAAAGAGCGGCAATACGTATTACTATAAAATTGCAGCAACTTATAAGATCAAAGGCAGTGCAGGCAGAGGAAGTTATAGTAAGGTAACAGAGGTTGCAGTCCTAAAACAGGGAAGTATTTCTTCTATCACACTCGGAGATAATAATGTATTAAATATCTCATGGAACAGTGTTGCAAATGCAAGCGGTTATGAACTTGCCGGTGCAATCAGTGAAAAAGGAAGCTATACCACGTTACAGACTTCCGGTGCAACTTCCTTTACACACAGTAATCTGACACAGGGAACAACCTATTACTATAAAGTAAGAGCATATAAGGACTTAAGCAGTGGAATCCGTATGTATGGTCCATGGTCAGCGGTGAAATCAAAAGCAGCAGCTCATGAGATCATGGGTACAAGCAGTGTGACGGTAGATCAGATGGTATCTTATTATAATAAACGATATACATTCCCGGCAGATACTTACCGTGACAAGGGAGCAGATTCCGCGGAAGCGTTCTTTAAGATTTTAAAAGAAGAGGCAGATGCAGAGGGTGTAAGAGCGGATGTATTGTTTGCACAGGTGATGTTAGAGACCGGTGGACTCACATTCGGTGGTGATGTGCAGGCGAGCCAGTGCAACTTTGGCGGACTCGGTGCAGTCGGTGGCGGTGCTGCGGGGGAAACCTACGCAGACGTAAGAACCGGACTCCGTGCACAGGTACAGCACTTGAAAGCGTATGCAAGTACTGAGGGATTGAATAATGCATGTGTGGATACCCGTTTTCAGTATGTATCGCGTGGAACAGCCAGATATGTCGAATGGCTTGCAATTCCGCAGAATCCGTATGGAAAAGGCTGGGCAGCAGATGCAGATTATGGTACGAAGCTGCTTCGGATCATGAATAGTTTATAAAAATAATCAGGGAAAAAACAGAAGGGCTGTGGAAAATGGAGACAACATTTTCTACAGCCTTTTGGCATGTCATAGAATACATGCCACAGAATGGGGATTCTATGGCGGGAAAACTTGCAAAGAACAGCTAATTTTGGTATAATACGCCGGTATATAGACAATGGATCCTATGCTTCAAAAGCAGATCTGTTGCCATGAACAATGATTGAAAAGAGAAGATATGAAAAAAAGAAAAGGCTATAAACATTTATTGAATTATTGTGCGAACTTAATCATGATTCTTTTTGAGATGATGTGTTTTTCATACGTCTGGTTCGTCTACTATAATCCATTGATGACCAATAAATTTGGAGAACGTGGTCACTGGGGAGTTATCGGACTGTATGTTTTACTGGCATTTTTCTTTACGCAGAGTCTGGGTGGTTTTCATATTGGGTATCTGGAAGCCTCCGATATATTCAGTTCACATGCATTGGCAATTATTATGAGTGCGGTTGTGGAATATTTTATTGTCGTTTTAGCGGTGCGAAGCTATGTATCGGTGTACCCGCTGGTATGTATGGCAGCGGTCGAGATCGTATTCAGTATTATTTGGACCATGCTGGTGCGAAGTTTATACCAGAGGCTTTATCCGCCAAGAAGAATGCTGGTTATCTATGGAAATTATCCACCGGATGATCTGATCGCGAAGATTAATTCAAGAAAAGATAAGTATAATATCTGTATGTCCGTAAGTTATAAGATCGGATATGTTAAATTATATACGATGGCAAAGGAATACGAAGCGGTGGTGCTGTGTGACCTGCCTGCCGAGGCGAGAAACCAGATTATGAAATACTGCTATCAGGAGTCGATCCGCACCTATGTCACACCTAAGATCTCAGATATCCTTTTAAGTGCGGCAGATGATATTCACCTGTTTGATTCCCCGTTGCTGCTGCTTCGCAATGAGGGACTCACGATCGATCAGAGATTCTTTAAAAGAATTGA
>OHHR01001342.1_pt1 | contig 11012 bp, 9 predicted proteins | sample 1568021 | NCBI WGS metagenome assembly OHHR01 (sample SAMEA3879560, study PRJEB24766) | human gut metagenome | biome: human-associated habitat; feature: feces | place: USA | collected 1985/1987 | reverse complement strand
TGTACTTCCAAATCACTGGTACAACTCAAGAAGATCTTCACAAACAATATGAAGCTGACGCTGACAAACGTGTGAAAACTAACCTTGTTATCGAAGCTGTTGCTGCTGCTGAAGGATTCGACGCTACAGAAGAAGAAATCCAAAAAGAAATCAATGATCTTGCAGCTGAGTACAACATGGAAGTATCACAAGTTTCTGCACTTCTTTCACCTGAAATGCTTAAACACGATATCACTATGAAGAAAGCTGTTGAAGTTATCACAAGCACAGCAAAAGTTAAATAATATGACTAAAATCAAGTTTCTGTTGAGACTTGATTTTTTCTTCTATAAATGCTTTGACTATTGACTCTTTTTAGCGTAAAATAAAAGGTAGCGAAAAATTGATTGCTGAGCTATTTCTGATAGAAACTAGCTTGAGTAAGAATGAAGGAGAACCACTTTGGAACTAGACGTATTTGCTGGACAAGAAAAAAGTGAATTATCAATGATTGAAGTGGCCCGTGCTATCTTAGAAACACGTGGTCGTGATAATGAAATGTATTTCAACGATTTAGTCAATGAAATTCAAAATTACTTAGAAAAATCGGATGCTGATATCCGCAATGCTTTGCCATTCTTTTATTCAGATTTGAATACGGATGGAAGTTTCATTCCACTAGGTGATAACAAATGGGGCTTGCGTTCATGGTATGCAATTGATGAAATCGATGAAGAGGTCATCACATTGGAAGATACTGATGAAAATGCACCAAAACGTAAGAACAAGAAAGTTAATGCCTTCATGGATGGTGATGAAGATGCCATCGATTATAATGACGATGATCCAGAAGACGAAAACTTCACACCTGATTCTGATAGTCTTGAATATGACGACGATAGCGAAGATGATGAGAAAGCCGAAGTGGAATCTTATGACTCTGAGTTGAATGAAATTATTCCAGATGATGATTTGGATGATGTTGAGTTGTCAGAAGAAGATGATGACGATGACTATGAGGATGAGTCAAGCGACTAAGTTTTCATTGACAAATGGTCTTGGATAGTTTAGACTATTTATCGGGCACCTCTTTTGAAGAGGTCATGATTAAGGCTCCCAGAGTGAAACTCTTGGGGGTCATTTTTGTTTTTAGTCATTTACTGGACTTGTCTAAGGTGAGGTACTTTGTACCGCTCCCATCAGGTACTAGGAAAGGGCTGTCGTGATTATCTGAGTGGGTAATCAATCTACTATCTGTAGTTGTTTTGAATTATATTATAAGGAGTTAACATGACAAAATATATTTTCGTCACTGGTGGTGTGGTATCTTCAATTGGTAAAGGGATTGTAGCTGCAAGTCTTGGACGTTTGCTTAAGAACCGTGGTCTTAAGGTTACGATTCAAAAATTCGATCCTTACATCAATATTGACCCAGGGACAATGAGTCCTTACCAACACGGTGAAGTTTATGTTACTGATGATGGTGCTGAAACTGACCTTGACCTTGGTCACTACGAACGTTTTATTGATATCAATCTTAATAAATACTCTAACGTTACTACTGGTAAGATTTACAGCGAAGTTTTGCGTAAGGAACGTAAAGGGGAGTATCTTGGTGCGACTGTTCAGGTGATTCCGCATATCACAGATGCTTTGAAAGACAAGATTAAGCGTGCAGCGACAACGACTGATTCAGATGTCATTATCACTGAAGTTGGTGGTACGGTTGGGGATATTGAAAGTCTCCCATTCCTTGAAGCACTTCGTCAAATGAAGGCTGATGTTGGTTCTGAGAACGTTATGTATATCCACACAACGCTTCTTCCTTATTTGAAGGCTGCTGGTGAAATGAAGACAAAGCCAACGCAACACTCTGTTAAGGAATTGCGTGGTTTGGGTATCCAACCAAATATGTTGGTTATTCGTACAGAACAACCTGCTGGTCAAGGAATCAAGAATAAATTGGCTCAGTTCTGTGATGTTGCACCTGAGGCTGTTATCGAATCACTCGACGTGGAACATATCTATCAAGTGCCACTTAATATGCAGGCTCAAGGTATGGATCAGATCGTTTGTGATCATTTGAAACTGGATGCTCCAGCAGCAGATATGACAGAATGGTCTGCTATGGTTGATAAGGTGCTTAATCTTGAGAAAACAACTAAGATTGCCCTTGTTGGTAAGTATGTGGAGCTTCACGATGCCTACTTGTCAGTGGTTGAGGCACTTAAACACTCTGGTTTGGCAAATGATACTGCCATTGATATTGACTGGGTCAATGCTAATGATTTGACTGCTGAAAATGTTGCTTCTCGTTTGGCTGATGCTGATGGTATTATTGTTCCTGGTGGTTTCGGTCAACGTGGTACTGAAGGTAAGATTCAAGCTATTCGTTATGCACGTGAAAATGATGTGCCAATGTTGGGTGTCTGTCTTGGTATGCAATTGACATGTATTGAATTTGCTCGTCATGTCCTTCACTTGGATGGCGCTAATTCAGCTGAGCTTGATCCAAACACAAAATATCCAATTATCGATATTATGCGTGATCAAATTGACATTGAAGACATGGGTGGTACTCTTCGTCTCGGTCTTTACCCATGTAAGTTGAAACCAGGTTCTAAGGCTGCTGCCGCTTATGGCAACCAAGAAGTTGTTCAACGTCGTCACCGTCACCGTTATGAATTTAATACTAAGTTCCGTGAACAGTTTGAGGCTGAGGGCTTTGTATTCTCAGGTGTGTCACCAGATAATCGTTTGATGGAAGTTGTAGAACTCCCAGACAAGAAATTCTTTGTGGCAGCGCAATACCACCCAGAATACCATAGCCGTCCAAACCATGCTGAAGAACTTTACACTGCCTTTGTAACAGCAGCGGTTGAAAATGCGAAATAATTATCTAAGATAGAGTGGGATAGCCTACTCTGTTTTTTATTGTCTCCTTTTATGCTAAAATAAAGGGAATAATAAGAAAGAACGAGGAAAACAAATGGCTAAATTTGGCTTTTTGTCAGTATTGGAAGAAGAATTGGATAAGCATCTAGACTATGATTTTGCGATGGACTGGGATAAAAAAATCATGCTGTGGAAGTAACCTTTATCCTAGAAGCGCAAAACAGTGGCAATGTGGAGACTATTGATGATAAGGGTGAAGTGTCTGATGAAGATGTTATTTTTGAAGATTACGTGCTCTTTTACAATCCAGCAAAATCGCGTTTTGATGAAGAGGACTACCTAGTGACAATCCCATATGAACCTAAGAAAGGTCTATCTCGTGAGTTTTTGGCCTATTTTGCGGAGACTTTGAATGAGGTGGCGACAGAAGGATTGAGTGACTTGATGGATTTTCTATCTGATGATGGACCTGAGGAATTTGGTTTGGTTTGGGACAAAGAAGCTTTCGAAAAAGGGAAAGATCAACTTGAAGAGAAGGAATTTTTTGCTTATCCGAGGTATTAAAGGGAGCGAAAAGGGATGGATGCTTATTTAAAAGATCAGTTTGATTTTACAGGTGTTAAGGCTGCCTTACTCGTAGAGCAAAGTATTTTGGTCATTCTCAGAGATAATAAACCAGATATTCCTTGGCCAAATACATGGGAATTGCCAGGTGGTGGAAGAGAAGGTCAAGAAACGCCTCTTGAATGTCTTCAACGTGAGGTCTGGGAGGAGCTGGGCTTGACTTTGACAGAGGAATCGATTATTTGGTCGAAAATCTATCCTAGTATGTTGGATAAAGATAGGTCAGCTGTCTTTGTGGTTGGCCGAATTAGCCAAGAGCAGTATCGTGAGATTCGTTTTGGTGACGAGGGGCAGGAATTTAAACTAATGCCTGTAGAGGACTTTATAAAAGCAGAAGGTGTCATTCCCCAGTTGCAGGAACGTTTTAAAGACTATTTATCAGAAAAGGAAGAAAATAATATATGGACAAATGGCAAGAACTAACGATTGAGGTTAATCGTGAGGTCGAAGAGGTGGCTTCTAATATTTTAATTGAATCTGGAAGCCAGGGTGTGGCTATTGATGATAGTGCAGATTATTTGGAAAATGCGGACCGTTTTGGTGAGCTTTATCCTGAGGTTGAACAGGTTGAGACGGTTAAAATTACGGCTTATTATCCGGAGTCAGCAGATATCGAAACTATTACTAAGCAGGTTAATGAGCGTTTGGCTGAGTTGACGGATTTTGGTCTTGAAACTGGAGATATTCACTTGGCTACTCAAGAATTGGTTGAAGAAGACTGGGCTGAGAATTGGAAGAAGTACTATGAACCAGCTCGCATTACCCACGATTTGACTATCGTACCGTCATGGACGGATTATGAGGCATCAGTAGGTGAGAAGATTATCAAGCTAGATCCTGGCATGGCCTTTGGGACAGGAACACACCCAACGACTAAGATGAGTCTTTTTGCACTCGAACAGGTGCTTCGTGGTGGCGAGACTGTGATTGATGTGGGAACTGGTTCGGGTGTCCTCTCGATTGCTAGCTCTCTTCTTGGAGCTAAGGAGATCTATGCTTATGACCTTGATGATGTAGCAGTTCGAGTGGCACAGGAAAACATTGATATGAATCCTAGCATGGAAAATATCCACGTTGCTGCGGGAGATCTTTTGAAGGGCGTGACGCAAGAAGCTGATGTTATCGTGGCCAATATTTTGGCAGATATTCTCATCCACCTGACGGAAGATGCCTACCGTTTGGTTAAGGACGAAGGTTATTTGATTATGTCAGGGATTATCTCTGAAAAATGGGATATGGTGCGTGAATCGGCTGAGAAAGCTGGTTTCTTCCTAGAAACTCACATGGTTCAGGGAGAGTGGAATGCTTGTGTCTTCAAGAAGACAGATGATATTTCAGGTGTGATTGGAGGCTAAATGCAACAGTATTTTATAAAAGGGCAGGTTGAAAATCCAGTAATCATCAAAGACAAGGATACTGTGAAGCATATGTTTAACGTTATGCGTTTAACAGAGGATGATCAGGTTGTCTTGGTTTTTGAAGACGGTATCAAGCGTCTTGCGCGTGTGACTGACCGTGAGAATCATATCTTTGAAGTGATTGAAGACTTAAATGATAATGTTGAGATGCCTGTATCTGTAACCATTGCCTCTGGCTTTCCCAAGGGAGATAAGCTGGATCTGGTGACACAAAAGGCAACAGAGCTTGGAGCTCAGGCTATCTGGGCCTTCCCTGCCGACTGGTCTGTGGTTAAGTGGGATGGTAAGAAGCTTGCCAAGAAAGAAGATAAACTTGCCAAGATTGCTCTAGGAGCTGCAGAACAATCCAAGCGTAATCGTGTTCCAGAAGTTAGATTGTTCGAGAAGAAGGGAGAATTTCTATCAGAATTAGATAATTTTGATAAGATTTTTATCGCCTATGAGGAAACAGCCAAAGCAGGCGAGTTGGCTACTCTAGCTCGTGAGTTGGCTAAGGTAGAGAGTGGTCAGAAAATTCTCTTTATCTTTGGACCAGAAGGTGGTATTTCTCCGTCTGAGATTGATGCATTTGAAGAAGCTGGTGGCGTTAAGGTTGGCCTTGGACCGCGTATTATGCGGACGGAAACAGCTCCCCTCTATGCTTTGAGCAGTGTGAGTTATGCCCTAGAATTGAATAACTAAGAGAAAGTTGGTTTTGTTCCAACTTTTTTGTATTTGACACTTTTAAGCTAAGATTGCATCTTGCCATTGGTTTTGTATGACAAATCGAGTAATTCTAAAAAAGTTGATAATCTTATTTAGTTTTAATATAATTGTATTATCTTTATAAAAGGGGAAGATTTTTAATGAAAACGAATCGTTATGTGACTCAATCCGCTGTGGTTTTGGGCCTTTTTGCTCTCTTGACTGTGCCACAAGTCGTAGGGCAAGCTGATGAAGCAACGGCACCTGTATCAACTACTTCTACCGAAACCGTGGCAGATAGTGGTGCATCAGTAGTATCAGGACAAGGAACTTCTGGGACAGCTGTTCAAGGAGGAACAGAGACTGTCTCTGCTACACCAACAACAGTAGCGACAAATGCGTCTGCAGAGCCATCAGCTAATACCTCAACGACCCAAGCAAGTCAAGAAGCCAGTGCTGTTTTGACGAATGCCAATCAGGTGACACCAGCAGTGCCAGTACAGGCCGAAACTGTAACAGAGCCTGCTCATGAGGGGCAGACCGTTGATATGCAGATTTTGTCAACAACAGACCTTCATACCAACTTGGTTAACTATGATTATTATCAAGATAAGCCGTCTCAAACAGTTGGTTTGTCTAAAACTGCTGTCCTTATCAAAAAAGCCCGTGAAACTAATCCAAATACAGTCTTAGTGGACAGTGGGGATACGATTCAGGGAACTCCTTTTGGGACTTATAAGGCTTTGATTGATCCTGTTGCCCAAGGTGAGACTCACCCTATGTATAAGGCTTTTGAGATGCTTGGTTATGATGCCGAAACGCTTGGAAACCACGAGTTTAACTATGGTCTAGAATTTTTGGATCGTATGGTTAAGGCTGCTAAGATTAACATTATCAATGCTAATGTGCGTAATGCTCAGACCGGTGATTACTATTACAACCCTTATAAGATTGTTAACAAGACCTTTACTGATACGGACGGCAAACAGGTAACACTAAAAATCGGTATTACTGGTGTCCTTCCAACACAGATTTTGGTTTGGGATAAGGCCAACCTTGAAGGTAAGGTAACCGTTGATGATCCAATGGAGGCTGTTAAGGCTATCGTTCCTAAGATGAAGGCTGCAGGAGCTGACTATATTCTTGTTGCTGCTCACTCTGGTATTGGTGACAATGAATATACTAAGAACGAAGAAAATGAAGGTTACCAAATTGCTGGTATCGAAGGTGTTGATGCTGTTGCGACAGGGCATTCCCACGCGGATTTCCCAAATGGAGATGGCACAAGTTTTTATGCGAAATATCCTGGTGTAGATGATGTCAATGGTCTCATCAATGGGAAACCTGTGGTTATGGCTGGTAAATTCGGGGATCATCTAGGTATCATGGATGTCAAATTGACTTACACGGATGGTAAATGGAAAGTTGTCAATAGTAAGGCCAAGCTTGAAAAGATTGATACTAAGTCAGATGTTGCGGACAAGGACTTAATTGATATGGCTGCTCATGACCATAATGGAACAATCAACTATGTCCGTAAGGAAGTTGGTGAGACCACGGCTCCAATCACTAGCTACTTTGCTCAGGTTCAGGATGATCCATCTATTCAAATCGTTAATAATGCACAACTATGGTATGCTAAAAAACAAGTAGCGGGAACAGCAGATGAAAATCTTCCACTCCTCTCAGCAGCTGCACCTTTCAAGGCAGGGACTCGTGGGGATGCGACCTACTATACCGATATCCCAGCTGGTCCATTGGCCATTAAGAACGTCGCGGACCTCTACCTCTACGACAATGTTACTGCCCTACTCAAAGTGACTGGGGCACAAATTAAAGAATGGTTGGAAATGTCTGCAGGACAGTTCAATCAAATTGATCCTAACAGCAAAGAACCACAACAACTCATTAACAGTAGCTATCGCTCATACAATTACGATGTGATTGATGGGTTGACTTATAAGTTTGATTTGACACAACCTAACAAATACGATCGCGAAGGTAAGTTGGTTAACCCAGATGCTAGCCGTGTTCGTGACTTGGCTTATCAAGGGAAACCTATTGATTTGAATCAGACTTTCCTTGTCGTGACTAACAACTATCGTGCGACTGGTAACTTCCCTGGTGTTAAAGATGCTGCAGAAAAACGTCCCCTCAATCTTGAGAATCGTCAGGCCATCATTGACTATATTGTCAGCGAGAAAACGATTAATCCGAGTGCCGATGGAAATTGGAGTTTCGTCCCTAATATCACGAATGCAGATATCCGTTTTGCCTCATCTGATAATGCGCGTGCCCACCTTGCTGGTCAGGATGCCATTAGTTATGTAGGACCATCAACACAAGCAGGATTTGCAGAGTATCGTTTGGTTGTTAAGGAAAAGGCAAATCAAGTTGAGGATACGACTAATAAAGAATCTGAGAAGTCACCAAAAGGTGTTGAGACGACAGATCAAACTAAGCGTGAGACACCAAAAGCTACTGTAGGTGCCAGCGTGGCTAAACCTGTTCCAGCTATCCAGTTGTCAAACGCTCAAGTCGTTATCTTGCCTCAAGCTCAAGTACAAGAAACTCAAGGTTCAAGTTCAGATAAGACCTTGCCAAACACTGGTTCAGACGAATCTGTGTCAGCAACTTTAGCTGGTCTGGTTCTTATGACCTTGGCTGGATTCTTTGGAATCAAAAAACACGAAAAAAATTAAGCAAAGGAAAATCCTCTATCAGGGCTTTTTTGCTATAGTTTTAGCGTTGGTTAAAGTTCTTTTGTGCTTCTAGGATAATAGGTGCCAGACGTTCGATATCGGACTGTGTACCGCGTAGCTCGAAGTCTCCCAACATTGGAAAGCCAAAACGTTGACTGTACTGTTTGGCGGTTAGGCAGTACTGGTTATTGAAGTTACGGTTACCAGAACCGATGATACCAAAGCAACGTTTGTGGTTATCATGGGCTGCGATAAAATCTCCCAGTGGATTGGTTAGAATTTCGATATCTCCATTGTCCACGCCATTTCCACCTTCAAGGTAGGTTGGCAAGAGTGCGACAAAGGGTTCATCTACTTGGAAGGTTTCATGATTAAGTTCTTTAATATTGATTTGGCGACATTCAATCCCGTGGTTGAGGGACAGATAGTCAGACATACGTTTGACAAAGCTTTGGGTATTACCGCTTAGACTAATATAAACGAGGGTAAGTTGAGACATAAGCATCCTCTTTCTATCTATATCTTGTGTTTGCTCAATCATTCTAACACAAGATGTTGTGCTTTTCAAGTTGGCTCCTTGCGCTTAAGAATTGCCTATCTAGCTCTTTTTCTTTACTTGTAAAAGTGATAAAATAAAGGTTATTAAAAGAAGCGAAGGAAGAAATCATGGCTAAAGATAAAAATGTAACAGGAGAAGAAATTTTAGACATTTGCTCGGCCTACATGTCAGCAGATGATTTGAAATTAGTTGAAGAAGCCTGGCATTATGCGACAGATGCTCATAGTGGGCAATTTCGTCAGTCAGGAGAACCTTATATTATTCACCCTATTCAAGTGGCAGGTATCCTGGCAGATCTCCATCTTGATGCAGTGACAGTAGCCTGTGGTTTCTTACACGATGTCGTTGAAGACACCGAAAAAACGCTTGATGATTTGGAAGCGGATTTTGGTACGGATGTACGAAATATCGTGGACGGTGTTACTAAGCTTGGTAAGGTTGAGTACAAGTCCCACGAGGAGCAGTTGGCTGAAAATCACCGTAAGATGCTTATGGCCATGTCTAAGGATATCCGTGTCATCTTGGTTAAATTGGCCGACCGTTTGCACAATATGCGTACCCTTAAGCATCTTCGTAAGGATAAGCAAGAGCGCATTTCTCGTGAAACCTTGGAAATCTATGCTCCTTTGGCCCACCGTTTAGGTATTAGTCGTATCAAATGGGAATTGGAAGATATGTCCTTCCGTTACCTTAATGAGGTGGAATTCTACAAGATTTCTCACATGATGAAGGAAAAACGTCGTGAGCGTGAGGAACTCGTGGACGAGATTGTCGATAAAATTAAGACCTATACAGCTGAACAAGGACTTGTTGGTGATGTGTATGGTCGTCCAAAGCATATTTACTCTATTTACCGTAAGATGCGCGACAAGAAAAAGCGCTTTGATCAAATTTATGATTTGATTGCCATCCGTTGTGTCATGGAGACGCATAGTGATGTTTACGCCATGTTGGGATACATCCATGAACTCTGGCGTCCGATGCCTGGCCGTTTTAAAGACTATATTGCCAATCCTAAATCCAATGGTTATCAGTCTATCCATACGACGGTTTATGGACCTAAAGGACCTATTGAAATTCAAATCCGTACTAAGGAGATGCACCAAGTTGCCGAATACGGGGTTGCAGCTCACTGGGCTTACAAGAAAGGTATCAAGGGCAAGGTAGATTCGAAAGAGTCTGCTTTGGGAATGAACTGGATTAAAGATCTTGTTGAACTTCAAGACGCCTCAAATGGTGATGCTATGGGGTTTGTTGACTCTGTTAAAGAGGATATCTTCTCGGAGCGTATTTATGTCTTTACGCCAAATGGTGCTGTTCAGGAACTGCCTAAAGATTCAGGACCTATTGACTTTGCCTATGCCATCCATACCCAAGTTGGTGAGAAGGCCACAGGTGCTAAGGTTAATGGCCGTATGGTGCCCTTGACAGCCAAACTCAAGACAGGTGATGTGGTTGAGATTGTAACTAATGCCAATTCCTTTGGTCCTAGCCGTGACTGGATTAAGATGGTTAAGACCACCAAGGCCAGAAATAAAATTCGTCAATTCTTTAAAAATCAGGACAAGGAAGCCTCTATCACCAAGGGTCGTGAGCTTTTGATTGCCTACTTCCAAGAGCATGGCTATGTTGCCAATAAGTACCTAGACAAGAAACATATTGAGGAAATTCTCCCTCGTATGAGTGTGCGTAGTGAAGAAGCTCTCTATGCCGCTGTTGGTTTTGGTGAAATTAGTGCTGCTGCTGTTTTCAATCGTTTGACAGAAAAAGAACGCCGTGAGGAAGAGCGTGCGAAGGCAAAAGCTGAAGCTGAAGAGCTAATGAACGGTGGCGAAGTTAAGACTGAGAAGAAAGAAGTTCTCAAGGTTAAGAGTGAAAATGGTGTCATCATTCAAGGTGCTTCAGGTCTCCTCATGCGTATCGCTAAGTGCTGTAACCCAGTACCTGGAGATGAGATTGAAGGTTATATCACCAAGGGCCGTGGAATTGCTATTCACCGTTCCGATTGTAATAATATCAAGAGTCAAGAAGGTTATGAGCAACGTCTAATCGAAGTGGAGTGGGATGAACGTAATGCCAATAAATCTTATTTGGCAGAGATTGACATCTATGGCCTTAACCGTTCTGGTCTGTTGAATGATGTTCTTCAAA
>OHHR01001334.1_pt1 | contig 11088 bp, 6 predicted proteins | sample 1568021 | NCBI WGS metagenome assembly OHHR01 (sample SAMEA3879560, study PRJEB24766) | human gut metagenome | biome: human-associated habitat; feature: feces | place: USA | collected 1985/1987 | reverse complement strand
TCGGTTGCCGGTAAGCATGCTGAGGCGCTGACCATGGAGCTTGGTGAGCTTGGCGGCAAACTGCTTGCTGATACGCTTCCTTCTCTTGCCGATGGCACCGCCGTGTGGACTGAACAGGATGAGGCGCTCGTTACCCATGCTGCCAAGATTTCCAAGCTGGAGATGCGTCTGGATCCGCAGATGGCTGCGCTCGATTGCGTGCGTCATGTGCTCGCTTCGTCCGATACTGCGCCTGCTCGTTGCGTGATTGCCGGCAAGACCGTGCGCGTGCTCGATGCTGCGCCGGCTGATGTGTCGCTTGGCGAGGGTCAGGTTCTCATTAAGGCCAAGCGTGTTTTCCTTGGCCTTTCCGATGGTGCGGTTGAACTGCTCGAGGTTAAGCCCGATGGCAAGCGTGGTATGGCCGCTTCTGCTTGGGCTGCTGGGCTGCAAGGCGCCGATCTTTCGTGGGGTGTTCTGTCATGAGCAAGCTGTCTCCCGCGCGCAAGCTTGCGCTCGATGTGCTGATGGAGGCCGATCGCCGCGGCATGTATGCGCGCGACGTGCTGTCCTCTCGCGCATCGGCCAAGGCTATTGATCAGCGCGATTCCGCTTTTGCCGCCCGCTTGGCACTTGGTGTGGCCGCCACGCAGGGTATTTTGGACGAGCTGCTCGACCAGTTTCTCGATAAGCCTAAAAAGGTTGCGCCGCGTGTTCGCATGGCGCTTCGTATCTCGGCTTTCGAGATGCTCTATTTACATACGCCTGGGCGCGTTGCTGTAAGTCAGGGTGTTGAGCTGGTTCGCTGCGGCGCTAAGTCCGCCGCTGGCTTGGCCAATGCCGTGCTGCATAAGGTTGCGGACAATGTTGAGGACTTTGCCACGGCGTCCGATGTAGATGAGTCTGAGCGACGCCTGGTTCGTCTGTCGCGCCTGATGGGTCTGCCGCGTTGGCTGTGCGCTCGCATTATGGCATCGTTCGACACGCCTGAGGGTGCGCTTAACTTTGCCGGCAATCTGGCCCCCGCGCCGCTGGCCCTGCATGAGAACGCCTTTGCGACCAAGCCCGATCCGTATGTCTCGCAGCTCGTCGCGCCCGTTTTCCCGGGCTGCCATGCCCCGGTAGATGCGCAGGTCACGGTTGCATCGGGTGTGTTTGAGCGTGCTGCCGCGGTGGCATCTGATCTCAATGCGCAGCTTATCGCCACAGCTGCCACGCGCCCTGGAAGCTGCCTTGAGATTGGTGCCGGTCGTGGCACCAAGACCTATGTGATGATGTGCCAGGCCAAGCGTGCGGGCTATGAGCGTCAGCATACGGCGCTCGATCTGCATGATCGCAAATGCGATCTGAATCTCGCTCGCCTGCACAAGGCCGGTATTCAGGGCGTTCGTACGGTTTCGGGTGATGCCTGCGAGCTTGATGAAGTACTGACGTCGTTTGATGCCATGCTTGGCAAGCCGGTTAAGTTCGATACGGTCTTTATCGATGCGCCGTGCTCTGGCACCGGCACCATGCGTCGTCATCCCGAGATCCCGTGGCGCCTAACTGAGAATGACGTTACGACCGAGTTGCCCAAACTGCAGTTGATGATGCTCAAGGAAGCAGCCGCACGCGTGGCTGCCGGCGGTGAACTTATCTATGCCACCTGCTCGGTATTTGATGAAGAGAACACGCAGGTCGTAGATGCCTTCCTGGCCTCTCCCGAGGGCGCCTGCTTTACCGTGGCGCCTCTCTCCGAGGCACAGATTCTGCAACTGCCTGATTTCGAGCAGGCCAAGAAGCTCGTTTTCGTACGCCAAAACGACCGAGGTCTTTTCCAAAGCGTGCCAGTAAACGCCGACTCCTACGACGGCCACTTCTGCGCCCGCCTGATTCGTAAGTAACTAATATGTTGCGGTGAAATAGGGATTGAATAGCGGCTTCTGCCCACCAAACAGTCCTTATTTCACCGCAACTCATAAGGAAACCTGGGTAGCTAAAGAATCAGCCCCGCGATCGGTGTCGATCGCGGGGCTGTTTGGTTCCTAGTGGTTATGCGGGCAGTTGGCGCAGCAGCCGCTGGTGGCGCTGGTGCTGGAGCCGCCGCTTCGCTGGTCGGTGTTGTAGAAACCGCTTCCCTCAAATTTAATGCCGCTGGCCGAGAACGTCTTGGCCGCCGGGGCACCGCAGCTGGGGCACACGACCTCGGGAGTCTCGGACATGGGATGCTCAACCTCAAACACGTTGCCGCAGCTCGAGCACTTGTAATCGTAGCGCGCCATAATACTTCCTTTTCAGCATAAAGCGGGCAGATTACTCTGCCCGCAAAAATTCAAACGTCTGTAACTGTACCCTATATCGGGGGTTTTATCACGCTTCGCCCCAGAATCTATGGTTGTTGCGCAGGAGCTGTGTGGTTTTGTTTTCGGCGGCTGCAATGTCCGCCTCGTCAGCTTGCCAGGTCCAGTTGCCCGTGGCCACGCCCGGAACGTTCATGCGCGCGTCGTCGCCAAGTCCCAGGATATCCTGTAGCGGCATCATCACTAGGGGAGCGTCGCTTGCCAGCGCGTCGCTCATCAGCTTGGCCGCCACCTCAACACCGCTCGGTTCATCGCCGCCCGCAAAGGTACGGGTGCACCAACCGGCCAGCGTCGACGTATCGTGCGTCGAGGTGTACAGGATCTTGCCGGGCGTGGGATGCACACCGCAACGAACGTCGTAGTCGCTAAACTCCAGCACGTCCATGCCGGGGAAACCGCAGGTCGATGCCATGGCGCGAACACCGGGCGTCAGATAGCCCAAGTCCTCAGCGATAAAGTTGAGCGGACCCAGCTCGTCATAAGCGGTCTGGAACAGGTCCTTGCCCGGGCCCGCCAGCCAGCGACCTTCGGCGCAAGCCTTGCCTGCGGGGATACTAAAGTAGCTGTGGAAGCCCAGGAAGTGATCCAGACGCACACGGTCGTAGAGCGAAAACGCGCGGCGCAGGCGATCCATCCACCAGCTATAGCCGTTCTGCTTCATGTGGTCCCAGCGGAACGTCGGGTTGCCCCACACCTGGCCCTCGGGCGCAAAGTTGTCGGGCGGCGCGCCGGAAATCTCAATCGCCTTGCCGGTATCGGAAAGCCAGAAGTTCTCGGGTTCGCTCCACGCGTCTGCCGAATCGTCGGACACGTACATAGGAATATCGCCGATAACCTCTATGCCCTTCTTGTGCGCATAGTTCATGAGCTCGCACCAAGCCAGGTCAAAGCGGTACTGCATGTACGCTTGAAGCTCGGCCTCGTTGTGGAAGCGCTTGTCGTCGATCAGATGCTCGTTGTAGCGAGCAACATCTGCCGGCCAATCGTGGCGCGACTCGCCCTCAAAGTACTTTTTGACGGCCATATAGACGCAGTACTTCTCGAGCCAATCGGCATTGCGATGTTTAAACGCGGTGTACAGCGGATCGGCATCCTCCCCGCCGCGGGCCTTCCAGGTCTCAAAGTCGGCTGCCAGCTCCTCGTGGCTCTCGGGTAGCAGGTCGATATTGCCTGCAAAGGCCGAAGGACCGGCGTAGGGGGAGCGGAAGAAGTCCGTGGGATTGACGGGCAAAACCTGCCAGTAGCGCATGCCCATGGCGGCCAGATGGTCGATAAAGCGACGCGTGGGCGCGCCGATCGTACCGGGCTTGCCGTCATCGGTCGGCACCGATGTGATATGGCACACAACACCCGCACCGTGATCGAGCGGCTCCTGCAGGCGCTGCTCGGCGTGGTGATAGATGATCGACGAACCCAGCGGATACAGATCGAGCGTGACCGTGCCGTTGTGGATCTCGCACTCGTGACCGCTAATCACATCGCTCGCGCATTCGCCGAGTGCCGGAATCGTCACGCGGTGTGAATTGCGCAGGCTGCGGTTGATGATAACCGTCGCGGACTCGCCATCCTTGCCCGTGCGGTTGTATGCCAGCACCTCATCATTGAGCGCAAAGGCCTTAATTTCACCGTCGATCATAAACGGCAGCGCGCGGCGCACAGCAGATGCGTTCTTGACGATCGCGAACGTATCGAAGTCGTGCAGGTCTTCCTTGGTCGGCATGGTGCGGCGATTGCCCGGATCGGTCAGGCCCTCAAGGCCGTACTCGTCGCCATAGTAAATCGAAGGCACACCGGGGAACGTCATCTGCATGAGCGTCGCGAGCCAAAAACGGCTCTTGGCCAGGCCCATCGCGTTCTCGTCCAGACGCCATTTGCTGCGCTCGCACTCGGGCAGCTGCGACTCGTCGGGGCCGCCGCCGAGCACCGAGATAATGCGCGGTCGGTCGTGGCTCGAAAGCAGATTAAGCGCGCAAGACAGGGCCTCACGCGGATAGTTCTCGCGTAGGGTCTCGATATCCTCGGCTGCCTGGTAGGCGTTTTTGTAGCCCATCAAAAAGCCGATGACCATGTCGCGGAAGGGGTAATCCATGGCCGAGTCGAGCTCGGAGCCTTGCAGATAGCGACGCAGATGGCCGTAGCTGATCTTGTTGGAGGCGTCTTCCCATACCTCGCCGAGCAGCAGCGCGTCGGGCTTCTCGGCGAGCACGGCCTTCTTGATCTCGGTCAGGAAATCGTCCGAAAGCTCGTCGGCCACGTCTAGGCGCCAGCCATGAGCGCCGGCACGTAGCCATTTTCGGATCACGCCATCCTTGCCCAGGAGCCGCTCGCGTACCAGTTCGGAGCTCTCATTGATGGCGGGCATATTGCCCACGCCCCACCAGCAGTCGTACGAGCCGTCCTCGTGGAAATAAAACGCATCACGCCACGGCGAATCCTCGCTCTGCCACGCGCCCACGCCGGGGTAGTTGCCGTAGCGGTTGAAGTAGATCGAATCGTCGCCCGTGTGGTTGAACACACCGTCCAGAATGATGGAAATGCCTAGCTTCTCGGCCGCCTCGCACAGCTCGGTAAAGTCCTGCTCGGTGCCCAGAATCGGATCGATCTTGGTGTAATCGGCGGTGTCGTAGCGGTGGTTACTCGCGGCTTCAAAAATGGGGTTGAGGTAGATGGCCGTAAAGCCCAGCTCGGCGATGCGGGGCAGGTCATTCTGGATGCCCTTGAGCGAGCCGCCGTAAAAGTCCCAGGTCTTGATGGATCCGTCTTCGGCGCGCTCGTACACAGGCGGCTCGTTCCAGTCCTCGACCATGCGGCGCTGAATGCCCTTACGCGGTTTTTCGACCTCGGCCAGCGTGCGCTCGCGCCAGTGCTCGTCGCGGGCATAGCGATCGGGGAAGATCTGGTAGACCATACCGCGCTCGTACCAGGTGGGACGGTTCTCACGGTGTTTGTAGACGGTGACCTGGAATGACGGCACCTCAGCGTAGTCGTAGGTTACGCCTTCGCCGCCGGTGCGGCCCTGTGGTGCGCCCAGACGAACCTCGGGCTGGCCCTCAATATTGCAGATAAAGCTGTACCAAATAAGACAGGGCTCGGTGCACTCAAGCTCTGCGGTAAATATGCCGTCGCCCTCGTGCGTCATGGGATATCGAGATTCACCGATCTCATCGACCCAGGTGCGCAGCGTAAGCGTTGCCTGCGCGGGATCGGCGTCCTCCAGAATCACGGAGAGCGAAAGGGTTGTTCCTGTGGTCACAGCGCCAAACGGAGTGCGAAACTGCGGCAGACGGCTGTTGTGTATCAATCTCATAGTACGGTCCAGTTCAATAGAATCACGGCCTGCTGGCCATGGGCTTTACGCACAGGATGTAAGTATATCTGTTGTACACAGGCTGTATAAACAACATCCGTTTACCATCGGCGAACGGTTGTCCTAGAAAATCGTTTTACCAACTACCTACAGAGAAGGGGCGCCCGGTTGGAGCGCCCCTTGCATGGGGTTTGATTAGGTTTTGAATCGTCTTTGGGCTAGCGGCGCTTGCGGGTGGCCGTGGCCTTGCGGACGGACGTCTTCTTGGACGGGGCCTTTTTCTCTGCCGGAGCGGCGGGGGAGACCGGAGTCTCCTTGGCGGGCTCGGGCTTGGCCGTAGCCTTCGGTGCGGCCTTGACCTTAGCGGCCTTCGGCGCCGGCTTGGCCTTTACCTCGGCCTTGGCCTCTGCCTTGGGGGCAGCAGCTTTGGTCGTGGTCTTCTTGGCCGTCGTCGTTGCGCGCTTACGCGCGGTGGTCTTGGCGGCCGGCTTTGCCTCGGCAGTTGCCTCGGCCTTGGGCTCGGCGCCCGCCTCCTCGACCTTGACGGCGGGCTTTGCGGCACTCTTCGGGGTAGCCTTGGCCGCAGCGGCCTTTGTCGTAGTCGTCGACTTCGTTGCCGTTGTCTTCTTGGCAGCAGTCTTTGCCGGAGCCTTGGCGGCCGGTTTGGCCTCAGCGACCTTGGCCTTTACCTCGGGAGCAGCCTCGGCTTCGGCGGCTTTCTTGGCAGCGGCGGTCGTGCGCTTGCGCGTGGTCGTTGTCTTGGTAGCGGTGGTTTTGGTTGCCGCCGCCTTGGTCGCAGTAGCCTTCTTAGCTGTCGTCTTGCGAGTCGTGGTCTTCTTTGCCGCAGGCTTCGCAGCAGGCTCGGGCTCAGGAGCAACCTCAGCCTTCACCTCAGGCTCGGCCTTTGCGGGCTCAGCTTCATCCGGCTTCTCCTCGGCCTTGGGCTCCTCAGCGGCCACCGGCTCAGCAACAGCCTCTGGCTCGTCGACAACCGCCGCCGGCCTCTCAATCTCCGGGTGCATAAAGAAGTACAGGTCCAGATACTTATCGGCCGAGCGCGTCCAGCTAAAGTCCTGGCTCATGGCCTGCGTGACCAGCTGGTTCCAGGCCTCGCGGTTATCCCAGAACAGACGCGCCGCGCGGAACACCGCGTCGCCCATTTCGTCGCCGTTAAAGTTGCTAAACGAAAAGCCCGTGCCCTCGCCGGTAAACTCGTTATACGGAATTACAGTGTCCTTCAGGCCGCCGGTCTCGCGAACAATCGGCAGCGTGCCGTAGCGCATGGCGATGATCTGCGACAGGCCACAGGGCTCAAACTTCGACGGCATCAGGAACATGTCGGCGGCGGCATACATGCGCTGCGACAGCGCCGGGTCAAACTCGATGCGAGCCGCCATGGTGCCGGGGTACTTGTCCTGGAAGTAGCGCAGGCCGTCCTCGTAGTCGCGGTCGCCGGTGCCCAGCACCGCCACCTGCACGCCGCCGGCCAGGATGCGGTCGAGCGCGTACATGACCAGGTCTAGGCCCTTCTGGCGCGTCAGACGCGTGACCATCACCATGAGCGGACGGTCGTCGCGAACCTCGAGCCCCAGCTCTTCCTGCAGCTTGGACTTGCACACGGCCTTGCCAGAACGGTCCTCCACGGTGTAGTTGGCGGCAATGCGCTTGTCGGTCGCCGGGTCAAAGCCCGCCACGTCAATGCCGTTCAAAATGCCCTGCAGCGCGTACGAACGTTCGCGCAGAACGCCGTCCAGGCCCTCGCCAAATTCGGGCGTCTGGATCTCGTTGGCATAGGTGGGGCTCACCGTGGTGATGGCGTCGGCATAGCGCAGGGCGCCCAGCATGTAGTTGATGCTGCAAGCGTCGCAACGCAGCTGCGAGGCGGCTGCCGGAATGTGCGCCACACCCAGGATGTCCTCCATCACGGTGTCGCTAAACTGGCCCTGGAACGCCACGTTGTGGATCGAGAACACGGTCTTAACGCGGTCATACAGCGGCAGGCCCTGATAGAATTCGCGCAAAAACACGGGCGCCAGCGCCGTCTGCCAGTCGTTGCAGTGCAGGATGTCGCACTCAAAGCCGGCCGGCAGGTGCTGCAGGCTCTCGGTGATAGCCTTGGAGAAGAACGCAAAACGCTCGCCGTCGTCAAAGAAGCCGTACGGATAGTCGCGCGCAAAGTAGCGCTCGTTGTCTATGAACATATAGGTGACGCCGTCGTGCTCGAGCTTCTCGAGACCGCAGTACTCATTGCGCCAGCCTAGGCTCACGTAAAAGTCGGAGAAGTGCTCCATCTGCGCCTTGTACTCGTCCTTGATGGTGGCGTACTTGGGCACCATCACGATGACTTCGGCGCCGGCGCGCACAAGCGCCGCAGGCAGCGAGCCTGCCACGTCGCCCAGGCCACCGGTCTTCACAAACGGTGCGCACTCGGCCGAGGCAAACACGATCTGCATCTTTTTGCTGGAATCAGCCATATTGTCTCCCATGTTGCAATTCGAGAATAGCCGCCTGGCGCTAACCGGGCGGCTATTCTACATGTTACGAGCGATGTTGCAGTGCCAACGTTAACGTACGATGGTGGTATCGGAAGTTAACGGAGCCTTGCCCAGCACCAGGATGTTCTCGGGCGTGCCGCGAAGCTCGGTGTTGGTGGGAACCACGTTGTTCTTGTCCAGGATGGCGTTCTCAACGCGGGCGCCACTCTTGATGATGCAACTCTGGTTGATGATCGAGTTGGTCACCGAAGCGCCTTCCTCGACCACGACGCCGCGCGACAGGATCGAGTTGCGCACGGTGCCCTTGATGATGCAGCCGGCCGAGATGATCGAGTTGCACGCGTGGCTGCCGGTCGCATAGCGCGAAGGCGGCACGTCGTGAGCCTTGGTCAGGATCGGGCGCTCGGGGTCGAAGAGCTGGTCGGCCACGGTCTGGTCGAGCAGGTCCATGCTGCGGCGATACAGCGACTTCTCGCTAAACACGCCCACGACCTCGCCCTTGTATTCGTAGCTGCAAACGTCGATGTTGCCAAAGTCGCCCTGGAGTGCCTCGAGCAGGTCCAGATAGTCAGCGGCCTGGTAGTGGTCGATGATCTCGAGCAGTGTCTCGCGGTTGACGATGCAGCAGTCCATAGACGCGTTGTCGCCATACACGACGCCGGCGCTCACGCCCGTCAGGCGGCCGTTCTCGTTGATCTGCAGCTTGGTCTCGTCATCGACGTTGCGCGTAGCCTTGCAGTACACCACAGTCATCTGGGCACCGGAGTTCTCGTGCGCGTCGATGATGGTGTTGAGGTCCATGTTAAAGATGATGTTGGTGCCCATCATCACAACGTAGGGCTTGTCCGAGCGCTGGAACAGCGTCTTGTTGGAGATGATGTCGCGCAGCAGGAAGCGCATGCCGCCCTTGGTGGTGCCATACGCGTTGCCGGGCACCATGAACAGGCCGCCCTTCTTGCGGTCCAAGCCCCAGTCCTTGCCCGAGCCCACGTGGTCGATCAGAGAGCGGTAGTTGCCCGGCATGACGACGCCGACGGTCTTAATGCCGGCATTCATCATGTTGGACAGCGGGAAGTCGATCAGGCGGTAGCGGCCCAAAAACGGAACGGACGCGATGGGGCGGTCCTTGAGCAGCACACTGCCGTAGGTCGAAGAGTAGTTAGCGGTGATATAACCGATGGCCTTGCGATTGATCATCGGATCATTCCCCCTTCCCGATAACGACGTCATTTCCAACGACGGCCGTATCCTTGGTGGTATCGACAGAGCCGAGCTTCACGCCCTCTTCGACCGTGGAGTTCTCGCCCAAAATAGCGCGGCAGATGTGCGCGCCGCTCTTAACGTGCGCACCCGGCAGCAGCACGGAGTCCTCGACCACGGCGCGCTCCTCGATGATGACATCGGTCGAAAGGATCGAGTGGCGAGCGGTGCCGTAGATCTTGCAGCCGTTGGAGACCAGGCAGTCGTCCAGGCGACCATCCGGGCCAATGTAGTGCGGCGGACGCGTGGTGATGTTGGACATGATGGGGAAGTGCTTGTCGAACAGATCGAATTCGGGGTTGTTGCCCAGCAGGTCCATCGAGGTCTCGTGGAAGCTGGCGATGGTGCCGACATCCTTCCAAAAGCCGTGGAACTCGTAGCTGTACAGGCGCTTGCCCTCGCCGAGCAGCTTGGGGATGATGTCCTTGCCAAAGTCGTGGCTCGAGCGCTGGTCCAGAGCGTCCTCCTCGAGCGCCTCGATCAGCACGTCGGCCGAGAAGATGTAGATGCCCATGGACGCGAGGTTCGAATCGGGCTTATCGGGCTTCTCGGTGAACTTGGTGATGCGGCCGTCCTCGGGGTCGGTGGTCAGGATGCCAAAGCGGCTGGCCTCCTCCCACGGCACGGGCATAACGCTCACCGTGAGGTCGGCGTTGTTCTCAATGTGCGTCTTGAGCATCTTGCGGTAGTCCATGCGATACAGGTGATCGCCCGAAAGAATCAGGACGTACTTGGGGTCGTTGGCCTTGATGTAGTCCAGGTTCTGCGTGATGGCGTCGGCCGTGCCCGCATACCAGGCGCCGCCGGTCTGCGTCTCGTACGGCGGCAGGATTGACACGCCGCCGTCGCGGCTGTCCAGATCCCACGCCTCGCCGGAGCCAACATAGGCATGCAGCAGGTAGGGGCGATACTGCGTCAGAACGCCCACCGTGTCGATGCCCGAGTTGGAGCAGTTGGAGAGCGAGAAGTCGATAATGCGGAACTTGCCACCAAAGCTAACCGCCGGCTTAGCGATCTTTTGGGTGAGTGCCCCCAATCGGCTGCCCTGTCCTCCTGCGAGGAGCATCGCGATGCATTCTTTCTTACTCATCGATTTCTCCTTCTGTCATCGATGTTCTTAAACCCATTAGCGACGGGCGTGACGTTGTGCCGCGCCCGTCGAGTAATGCCGTGCTGGCATAGGGGAGCTCGCGCGCCTTTAAGCGTGCCAGATCTCGTCGCGGTACTCGCGAATGGTGCGGTCGCTCGAGAACCAGCCAGAGGAGGCGGTGTTGAGCAGCGCCTTGCGGTTCCAGGTCTCCTGGTCGCCGTAGCTGTTCGTGAGCTTCTCCCAGGCGTCGACGTAGCTGCGGAAGTCGGCCATGACCAGGTCGGGGTCGTTGTTGTTCATGAGCTCGTTGTAGATGCTCTCGAAGTTGCCCGAAAGGCCCGCAAAGGTGTTGTCCTTGAGCTCGTCCATCACGCGGCCCAGGCGCTCGCGGTCGCCGTTGAGGGTATCCCACGCAAAGTAGCTGTTGGATGCCCAGAGCTGCTCGACCTCGGGAGCGGTCAGGCCAAAGATGGCCTCGTTCTCGCGGCCGGCCAGGTCGGCGATCTCGATGTTGGCGCCGTCATAGGTTCCTAAGGTCACAGCGCCGTTGAGCATAAATTTCATGTTGCTGGTGCCGGAGGCCTCTGTTCCCGCCGTGGAAATCTGCTCTGAAATCTC
>OHHR01001316.1_pt1 | contig 11195 bp, 8 predicted proteins | sample 1568021 | NCBI WGS metagenome assembly OHHR01 (sample SAMEA3879560, study PRJEB24766) | human gut metagenome | biome: human-associated habitat; feature: feces | place: USA | collected 1985/1987 | reverse complement strand
GCAGCTGCCGGAGCGGTGCTTAAGCCGCAAGGCGGGAATTGTGCGGTGTTGCCCCAAACTTTACTGGCGGATCATGCGGTAGCCAACGCCGATGTGGGTCTGGATATAGCGGGGGTGGCTGGGGTCTTCCTCAATTTTTTTGCGCAGCGTTGCCATAAATACGCGCAGGGACGGCGTATCCGATGCGGCCGGGCTGCCCCAGACTTCGTTCAACAGATAGTTGTGGGTCAGCACTTTGCCGGTGTTCTTGGCCAGCACGCAGATCAGCTTGTACTCAATGGGGGTCAGGTGAATCTCCGTTCCGCCGCGGTACACACAGCCTGCGGCATAGTCAATGCGCAGTTCTCCGTTCTCGTATATGCTGGCCTGGTCACCTGCGCGGGAAGTATCATACCGCACACGGCGCAGCGCCACGCGCAGCCGGGCCAAAAGCTCCTCTACGCTGAACGGCTTAGTCAGGTAATCATCTGCACCGGCATCCAGGGCAGATACTTTGTCGGTATCATCACTGCGGGCCGAAACCACCAGAATGGGCACGTTGCTCCACCCGCGAATCTTGCGGATTACATCAATACCGTCCATATCCGGCAGGCCAAGGTCCAGCAAAATTACATCCGGCCGTGCCGAAGCAGCTTCCAACAGGGCACCGGCTCCGTTCTGTACACGGTGGTACTGATAATTGCGGGTTTCCAGTGTGGTGGAGATCAGCCGTGCAACAGCCGGGTCATCCTCCACCACAAGGATCAGCGGTTTATTCATACAGGGTCACCTCAGTTCGCGGGAGTGTAAAACAGAAGCAGGCACCGTGCGGTACAGCGTTCTGTACATTGATCACACCGCCATGGGCGGCAACAATGGAACGGCACAAGGCCAGCCCAAGACCCAGCCCGCGGCGGCCATCGCTGCGGGTTTTGCCAAGGGTATAAAACATATCAAACAGCTTGTCCCGGCTTTCTTCCGGGATGCCGGGGCCGTCATCCGTTACGCAGATGCGGACAAATTTACCCTCCGGCGCGGCGAAAAGCTCGATGCGGGAATGTTCAGGGGTATATTTGATGGCGTTGTTGATGAGGTTCACCAGCACCTGCTCGATCAGCTGGGCGTCCATATCGGCCATCAGCAGGTCATCCGCCACGTTGGTCACAATGGTGTGGCGGGCGGCGTCATGGTCTAAATGAGCCAGTACATCGTCAAAAATGTCTTGAATCAGCTCCGGCTGAATGCGCAGGTTTACCTGGCCGTTCTCCATCCGGGTGATGGAAAGCAGATTTTCCACCAGATGGTTCAGCCAGTTGGCGTCCTCATAAATTGCGGCAGAAAGCTCCCGGCGCTTTTCCTCGGTCAGCAGGGGGTTTTTCTCGGTCAAAATCAGCGCGTTGCCGGAAATGCTTGTCAGCGGGGTGCGCAGGTCATGGCTGATGCTGCGCAGCAGGTTGGCGCGCAGCTGTTCCTGGCGGGCGGCTTCCTCAATTTCACGCCGGGCGCGGTTGGAGGCTTCTTTTTCCAGCGCCAGGGAACACACATCCAGGATGGATAATGCCAGATTGTGCTCATAGGTGCTGAACTCATGCAGCGCCGGGCAACTGCGGTAATCCGTCTGGGCGGGAGGGGGCAGAATCAGGGTTCCCGGTGCAATGTGCTCCGGTGCGGGGGCAAAGCAGACCGGGCGCTCCAACAGCTTGCCCAGCTGGGTGGCCGTTATCCGCAGAATGGTGTCAGGGTCCTCGGCCCCCAACAGGCTGCGGCTGGCTTCCAGCAGCACCTGCGAAGCATAGGCTTTGCGCTCGCTTTGGGTGGCCTGTACCTTGATACGCCCCGTCAGCGAGGAGCAGAGCAGCGAAACGCAGAGCATGACCACTGCCGTTACCATGTCGTCTGACCGGATGCGGAACTGCATAAAGGGGTCAATGAACATATAGTTGACCAGCATCACCGAGAATAGCGAAGCCACAACGCCGTACACCAACCCCGATGTAAAGACGTTGATATACATGACGCCCAGGATATAGGTCAGGATATAGTTGGAAGAAACAAAATCCAGCCGGAAAAATACCCAGCTTGTCAGCGTACACAGCGCAAGGACCAATGCGGTCAGGGCGAAGTCCCGCAGCCAAAGCAGGGCAGGTTTGCGTTGCGGCATGGGTGCAGGCTCCTTTCCACTACAGGGCAGGGAATGCGGCAAGGCGGCCCAGCACTGTATTTGCCCTATTATAACATATTGCCGAACTCTTTGATACAAACGGAATAATCTTTATATAAATTTAATGTAGGCCTACCCTATCCGCGGCAGCCCCGGCACTTTTTTGCACGCTGGGCGGGGCATTGGTTGAAATCAGGCCGCAAATCGGTTATACTATTTTGTAATAATTGGATTGTTCTGCCCTGCGGGCGGTATTGCCATATAAAAAGGAGTGTTTTTACAATGTCCCATACCGTTATGGTGACCGGTGCCGATGGCTTTATCGGCAGCCATCTGGCCGAAGAGCTGGTAAAAAGCGGCGAGAAAGTGCGTGCTTTCTGCCTGTATAACTCGTTTGGTTCCCTGGGCTGGATCGATACCCTGCCCCCGGAAATCCGCAATGAAATGGATATCTTTATGGGCGATGTACGTGACCCCAACGGCGTGCGTACTGCCATGCGCGGGCAGGAGCGCGTGTTCCATCTGGCTGCCCTGATTGCCATTCCGTTCAGCTACCACAGCCCGGACAGCTATGTGGATACCAACATCAAGGGCACCCTGAACGTGCTGAACGCCGCCCGCGAGCTGGGCACCCAGCGCGTGATGGTTACTTCCACCAGCGAAGTGTATGGCACCGCCCAGTATGTGCCCATTGACGAGCACCACCCGTTCCAGGGCCAGAGCCCCTACTCTGCCACCAAGATCGGCGCGGACCGCCTGGCCGAAAGCTTTTACCGCAGCTTTGACCTGCCGGTTTCCATTGTGCGTCCCTTCAACACCTATGGCCCGCGCCAGAGCGGCCGCGCCATCATCCCCACCATCATCACCCAGCTGCTGGCCGGCCAGCAGGAAATCAAGCTGGGCAGCCTGACCCCCACCCGCGACTTTAACTATGTCAAGGACACCGCCCACGGCTTTATGGCCATTGCGGACTGCGATGCCGCCATTGGCCAGGAGATCAACATTGCCACCGGTGTGGAACATTCCATCGGCGATTTGGCCAATGAGCTGATTGCCCAGATCAACCCCAGCGCCAAGATCGTCTGCGAAGCCGAGCGCCTGCGCCCCGAAAAGAGCGAGGTCAACCGCCTGCTGGGCGATGCCACCAAGCTGCGCACCCTGACCGATTGGAAACCGCAGTATACCTTTGAACAGGGCCTTGCCGAAACCATTGAGTTCCTGCGCGGCAACCTGGACCAGTACAAGGTCGGCCAGTACATTCTGTAAGGGCGGTTGTAAGAAAGTTTTATGCCAATAAAATTACAAAAGCTGCCCGCCGCTGTGCGGTGGGGGCTGGCTGTGCTGTGCGCCGCCGTGTGCGGCGTGCTGTGGGCCTATTACTGGCGGGTGTTCTTTGGGCTGGATAACCGTGTGTCCCCCCTGGTGGTCACGCTGGGGTGTGCGGCCTTTCTGGAAGTATGTCTGCTGGCCGGGTATTGTGTGCGGCGGTTTGCAAAAGGATTTGCGGCAAAAGGGGCCGTGTGCATCTTTTTGTGCGGGCTGCTGTTTGCATTTGCCAACCCGCCGCTGCAAACGCCGGACGAAGCCGACCATTACTTGCGCACCTATGCCATCTCCACCGGGCACTTTGATTTTGATGCTTCCCGCACCTACCCGGACGATGTGGCCTACCTGCTGGAAGCGTTCCCCGGTGCATGGGTGAATGCGCATACCTCTGCCGGTGTGGGCACTGACCCCGATACCGGGGCGGAAAAAGCCTATAACACCGCGGGCTATGCCCTGAAGCAATACGGCAAGGACGGCGCAGTGCAGAGCATGGCGGACAGCTTTGCCCTGTACCTGGCGCACGATGTGCGGGATTCTGTGCCGGACCCGGTCAGCGAGCCGGTCAGCTTTCTGGTCGTTCCATTCCTGCCGGGCGCGGTCGGTATGGCGCTGGCACGCCTGCTGGGCTTTGGCGCGCTGGGCTGCCTATATGGCGGACGCATCGTCAACCTGCTGGCCTACACGCTGTTGTGCGCGTTGGCGCTGGCCAAAGCGGAGCGTTACCGCCCGGCCTTTGCGGCCATTATGCTGCTGCCGATGTCGCTGTTTATGGGGTCGTCGCTGAGCTATGATGCAACCCTGCTGGGCTGCTATTACCTGATGCTTGCCCTGCTGACCCGCAAGGAGTGGAACACCCAAACGGCGGGCATTTACACTGCCGCCTGCATCTTTGTCAATATCGCCAAACCGTACCTGAACCTTTTGTGGGTGCTGCCTATCTTTTTGGTGGCAAAGCGGGAATGGCACGCCAAGGGACGCCGCCCGCTGTGGGCGCTGGGCGGCTTTGGCGGTGCTATGGCCGTTACCCTGCTGACGGAATGGTACGGAACGGCGTTCCGCTATAACTATCCCATGATTGAGCGCCAGGGCGGCAGCACGGTAAACGGCGGTGAACAGCTGGCCTTTGTGCTGCGCAACCCTCTGCGGACCATTGCTGCGTTCTGGGGGACCCTGGGAGAGAATGATTTCTTTATTGGGCAGCTCGGCCTGTTCGGCTGGAAGGAACTGCCCATCAGCTTTTTGAACCTGACCGGCCCGCTGGTGCTGCTGTTGGCCGCCCTGCTGGCTGCTGCGCAGCCAAAACGCGCCGATACGTTCCCCACCCGCCGCCGCGTGGGCGGGGCGGCGCTGCTGGCGCTGGTGTACGCCGCCGGTGCCATGGCAGCCATGTATATCACCTATACCCCGGTGGGCATGGTGCGCATTGTGGGGCTGCAGGCGCGGTATTTCCTCTGCGTCTGGCTGGCATTGCTGCCCGCCCTGGCCGTGCTGCTGCGCAAAACCATCTGCCCCGCCATCACGGAAGAAAAGGCCGAAGCGGCCATCATCCCGCTGTGCGCCTGCTATGCCGTTTTGGGCGCTGTGCTGCTCTTCCAGCACTACTTTGTGGGGCCGGTGTACGTCGTATACGCGTGAGCTGGCTTACGCGTATATGAGAGAATAGTTAAAAATAATGGCGGTGTGCCTGCGGCACGATCAAATCTGCGGTTTTTCGCGGTTTTTGCGTGATAGTCTTCGGGTATAGAATTGGCCTTTATATGCTACCTTGCCCCAATTTTCTAAGCCGCCCACCGGGCGGCGGTCCACCAACATGATTCTCTATTATTTTTTAATTTCAATCCGGGAGGTGCTGTACCGTGCAGATTGTATTCAGCCTGCTGTTTTTGCTGTTCTTCTCCGCATGCTGTCTGTGCGTGGCGGCATGTACCCGGTTCGATGCCGCCCTGCTGCCGCTGCCCGCCTTGTGCGGGTCGGCCGTGGTGCTGTATCTGCTTTCCCTGCTGGGGCTTTTGCAGTTCGGCCATTTTATCATCATGGCGGTCTGGCTGGCCGGCGGGGTCTACTTTGGGGTGCGTGCCGGGTGGCGGGCTATCCGGCGGGCGCTGTTCAGCCCCGGCTTTTTGCTGTTTGTGGGCGGCAGCTGCTTTTTGTGGGTGCTGTTTGCTTTGCAGCAGCCCATGTTTACCCAGTGGGATGAATTTACCGCCTGGGGCCTTGCCCCCAAGATGGTGGCGGAGCGCGCTGCGCTGTATGTGGCGGATCCCATCAACCTGACGGCGAGCTTTACTTACCCGGCAACCAGCCTGGTTTCCTATCTCTTCCAGCGCGTACCGGGCCAGTTTTATGAATGGCAGTGCCTGGCCGGGCTGGATATTTTGTTCCTGGCCTGCATTGCCCCGGCGGCAGCCATGCCGCGCAAAAACTGGGCGGGTGCTGTGTTGGTGTTTGCTGCGGGCTTTCTTCTGCCGTTCTTTTTCAGCGTGGTTCCGGCGGGCACCCCATCCACCATTTACGCCAACGCCATGGCGGATACCCCCCTGGCACTGCTGTTTGGCGGAACCCTGTGCCTGTATGCCGCGGCGGGCGGGCGCAAAACCGGCTTTTTTGCCTGTGCCATGCCACTTGCCGTGCTGACCATGACCAAAGATATCGGTTTTGCCTATGCCTTGATCGTTACGTTCCTGATCGGGCTGGATCAGCTGTTCGGTACGCCGCACCCGGATACAAAGCCTGGCCGCATTTTCGGCGTATCGCTGGCAAAATGCAGTATTCTGGCGGCGGTGGTGCTGGCGGTGTTTATCAGTTGGAACCGCTATACCGCCGCCGTGACCCTAACCGAAACCACTGGGGCCAGCGTGGGCAGCGCGGGCCTGAGCTATGGTGCTGTGCTGACCGGCGGCATCAAGCAGCTGCTGGGCATTGGGCGTGAAGAACGCTTTGCCCAGATCATGCAGAGCATGAGCCAGGCATTTTTGTACCGCCGCGTCTGTTTGGTGGGCGCGCCCATCATGGCCGTCAGCTGCATTCTGCTGCTGTTCACGGCGGCCTTTGTGGCAGCGCCTGCCGGTGCCGCACGCCGCCGCACCGTGGTTGGCTTTGTGGGCGGGGCGTTCTGCTTTGCCGCGCTGTATCTCTTCCACCTGATTTTGTACTTCTACAATTTCTCCGAGGCCGAAGGCTCCGCCTTGAAGGACTATGAGCGTTATATCGCGCCCTACCTGCAGGGGTGGATGCTGTACGGCTTCTGTGTGCTGGGCTTTGCGGTGGGGCAGGGCAGCGGCGCGGCGCAGCGGCTGGGCCGTGCGGCGCTGGGGCTGGCCGCTGCGGCAGTGCTGGGTATTTTTGCCTGGCGCGGTGTGCCCGCAGCCGGGTTCTGGACCAACGCCGACAGCCTGTACACCCTGCGCCGCGATGTAAAGAACCGCGCTGAAGCAATGAACACCGTGCTGGACTGGCCGGACCGCGTGCTGGTCATCAGTCAGGGCGATGATGCCACCCGCTGGTACTACTACAAGTATGAGCTGACCGCCAAGGTGGTCAACGGCTATGGCGGTACCTGGTGGGGCAACGATGATTATTCCAGCCGGTGGGACTCCGACTTTATGAACCTGGTGGAAAGCCTGAACTGGACCTTGTATGACTTTGAGGCGGTCTGCACCGCAGACTCTCTGACCGCCTATATGGAAGAAAAGCAGATCGACTACCTGCTGATCGACCGCGCGGACGACTATCTGGAGCGGGAGTTCAGCAGCCGGTTTGAAGGCGGGCTGAAAGCGAATATGCCCGCAACCCTCTACCGGTTTGAAGGCCGCAGCAAGCCGATCGCCTTTACCCCGGTGGCTGTGGCAGAAAGCGGGGTGGTACAATGAAAGATAAACGCCCAACCAAGCGTTTTGCCGCCCCCGCCCATGCGGGCCGCCCGCTGCGCCCCCAGCAGCTGCTGATATTGGCATATGCCGCCGCTGTTATTGTGTGGCTGGTGTACGTGCTGGTGGGCAGCGCTGTGATGCTGAACCATAAAGCAGACGGCACTATGGTGACCCGCACCCTGACGGCGGATGACCTGGAATTTGAAAGCTTTGTCAATTATGATGACGATCAATGGCATACCGCGCCGGTGGATGAACCCGGCTGGTATCTTTCCACCGACAACGACCCGCACATCATCTGGCGGGGCGAAGCCTGGCTGGAAACGGTGGAGCTGGACGCCGTGCACTACCTGCCGTCCGGCAGCGTAGCATTGTATTACCTGCGCCCCGGCCAGACCGAGTACAGCGAGACCCAGAAAGTTTTTGCCCGCGTGAGCGGCGAAAACCAGTATACCTTTGACCTGGGCGGCCTTACCGTGACCGGGCTGCGCATTGACCCGGACAGTGTGGGCGGCGTGCCTACCCGGCTGGACGGCGTGGTGCTCAACCCGGTGCAGCCGTGGTACCTGCGCTTTGTGCCAAACGGCGGCCAATGGCTGCTGCTGTTGTTTGCCCCGGCTGTGGGGGCTGCGTTTGCCTGCCTTGCCGTTGATGTTTTCCGCAAAAAGTAAAAAAAGCCCTGTGGGGCGGTGCGCCCATGGCTTGGGGGCACACCCGCAGGGCTTTTATGTTGTATAAAATGGTGATTCTATGGAGCTGCTTTGCATCTTTGCCGCGCTGGCGGTGCTGTTTTTGTTCTGCGCGTTCCTAACGCTCAAATGTAACCTGCATGCTGCGCTGGCCCCGCTGACCGCGCTGGGCATTGCCGTTGCCTGGCTGACGGCTGCGGGTATGGCAAACCTGCTGCTGCCCGGCACTGTGCTGCTGTGGGCGGTGTTTGCGGGCAGCGGCGTGTGGGCGCTGGTGCCCCACAAAGGCCAGCGCCCGGCCTACCGCCGCCTGGTTACACCGGGGGCGGTGCTGTTCTGGGGCATAGCGCTGGCATTTGCGGTGTACTTTTTCATCCGCCAGCCGCTGGCAACCAAGTATGATGAACTCAGCCTGTGGGCTACCGCCGTAAAGGTGACCAAGGCGGATAACCGCCTGTATGCCCTGGCTACCCTTGGAACCCCCTGGCCCCAGACCCAGAACCCCGGCCTGCCGCTGCTCTCCTACTTCTTCCAGTTTTTGGGCCATTATGCAGACTGGAAGATCTATGTGGCGTATGATGTGCTGGCCGCCGCCGTGTTTGCCGCGGTGCTGGGCGGGTTGAACTTCCGCCAGTACCGCATTGCGGTGCCGCTGGCAGCAATCTGCTGGTTTGCCCCCTGGTTTTTGACGGTGTATAACCATACGATCTATCTGGATACCACTTATATGACTGCCTATGGCGATGTGCCCGCGGGCCTTGCACTGGGCGGCGCTGTGGCGCTGTGGCTGGCGCTGCGCAAAACCGGCAGCCCCAAGTGGGCCGTACTGCCGGTACTGGCGCTGGCGGCCAACATCAAGGCCAACACCTTTGTGCTGTCCCTGGTGGCGGCGGGGCTGATGGCTGTGGATGCCTGGCTGTTTGCGGAGCACCCCTTCAAAAAGGGCCTTGCCCGCCGCACCGGCTTTGCCATTGCCTGCTTTGCCGCGCCCATGCTGATCTATTATTTCTGGAACATCCGCTATGTGGGCATTCTGGTTGCCAAAAGTGCCAGCGAGGGCGGCACCGGCGAAACCAGCGCCCCCTTGTCCGCTGTGGTCATCAACGGCATCAAGATTTTGCTGGGCCAGCCGGTGGAGGGCTTTTACGCCGAGCGCCAGAGCCAGTTCACCCAAGCCATGGCCGATATGGGCCACCAGTTCTGGACTTCGGATGGTCGGCTGAGCATGATCGGCCAGGGCCGCAATGTTGTGGTGCTGATTCTGCTGGTGTTCTTGGTGGCGGCCATCTGCGCCAGAGGCCGCCAGCTCAAGCTGCGCATTGGCTGTATCGGGGTGCTGTCCCTTGCATGCTTTGTGGGGTATAACCTCATGCTGGCGCTCAGCTATGGCTTTATTTTCAAGCCGGATCAGGCCGTGGGGCTGGTGGATTATAACCGCTATATCTATACCTACTATATCGGCTGGTTCTTTATGGCGCTGGCCTGCTGGAGCACCGCCCTGCAAACCGCGGATGGCGAACAGAAAGCCCCGGCCCGCCGCTGGATTGCCCTGGCGGGCCAGGCCGGTGTTCTGCTGATGGCCGCCGCCATGCTGGTGCGGGTGAACGGCATGATCCTGCCGCAGCTTTCGGTGCTGGGCTTCTCGGATGGCGAATTCGCCGACCGCAAGACCGCCCGCGCCGAAGCTGACTGGCTGTGCAGCGATTACCTGAACGAAAACGACCGCGTGTTTTTTGTCAGCCAGGGGGATAACGGCGAACACTGGTTCTCTGCCGTGTTTGATTTTTACCCCATCCTGGTGGATTACTCCGGCGTGGGGGCCACGCAGGAGGGCGGCGGCGGAACCTTCGGCCTGCCGGAGCTGGAACCGCAGGAGGAGGGCGTGAAGCAGCGCTACTACCACCCCTACACCGCTGAACGCCTGGATGAAACCGTGCGTGCCAACGGCTGTACGGTGCTTTACCTGCAAAAGATCGACGATATCTTTGTGCAGAGCTATCAGAACCTGTTTACCGACCACCTGGCCGCTGCGCAGGCGGGGCAGACCTTGCTCTACCGCGTAACGGATGCCGGGTATGAGCCGGTCACAATGCAGATGAGCAAGGAGGCGGCCCAATGAAAGAGATGACATGGAAAAGCCGCCTGAACCGACTGTTTGCCCATCGCTTTGCCTTGCCGGTGCTGTGCTGGTGCGCGGTGCTGGTGTTCTGGCTGGTGCAGGGTGCGGTGGCCTTTGCGGGGGACAGCTCCGCCAAGGCAAAAGGCACCCTGACTGAAACCTCGATCCCCATTGAAAGCTGGCAGCTGGCCGAGCTGACCTGGGGGGAGCCGGGGGAGAACAGCGCACCCCAGGGCCAGCTGATTACCATAGGCGGCGACCCGCAGATGATTTTGGAGGATGTATCCGGCCGCGTGGTGCGTACCGTGAGCTACAACGTGGAGTTTGACGGCGATTCCCGCGAAATGTGCCTGTATTACACCACAAAAACGGGGGAGCCCTACAGCCAGGACCGCCGCGTCTTCCCCAAAGTGCTGGCAGACGGCACCTATGTGTACACCCTGCCGCGCACCCAGATCGTGGCACTGCGGCTGGACCCCTGCAGCCCCGATGAAAACAAGACCGTGGGCCTGACCTTTACTCCGCAAAGCATTACCCTGAACGCCGCCAGCACCCTGCCCGGCGGGGCAGATTACTTTATCCCCACCTGGTACCAGCTGTTCGGCCTGATCGTGTACCCCGCCCTTGCCGCCGCCGCATTGGATTGGCTGTGGGCCGTGGGCAGACAGCTTGTCAAAAAGAAACAATAACCCGACAATAGCCTGATACAACAAAGCACCGTGCCGCAAGCAGGAGAACCCCCTGCATGGCGGCACGGTGTTTGTTGTTGGTATGGGTGAAATCAGCAAAAGGCATCCCCCAGCCGAGAGCGAATGTATTCCAGGAACGCGGCAGATGCGGGGGCATATTGCCATCGGGTGGTGCTGCCCTGGGCATTGTTCCCGGCCATGGTGGCCACCGGCACCGACAGGATCTTCGCCAACCTGTTCTGGATGAGGGTGATGATCTGGAGGAAATGAAAAGCGGGCTAAGCAGCCAAAAAGGAATCACAATGTTGAGGCAACACCGCACAATTCCCGCCTTGCGGCTTAAGCACCGCTCCGGCAGCTGCG
>OHHR01001303.1_pt1 | contig 11259 bp, 10 predicted proteins | sample 1568021 | NCBI WGS metagenome assembly OHHR01 (sample SAMEA3879560, study PRJEB24766) | human gut metagenome | biome: human-associated habitat; feature: feces | place: USA | collected 1985/1987 | reverse complement strand
TCAACTTCAAGTGGAACATGGGCTGGATGAACGATATGCTCAGCTACATGAAGACCGACCCGCTGTTCCGCTCCGGCAACCACAACAAGGTGACCTTCAGCTTCTTCTACGCTTTCAGCGAGAACTTTGTGCTGCCCATCAGCCACGATGAGGTCGTGCACGGCAAGGGCAGCCTGCTGAACAAGATGCCCGGCGAGTATGACGACAAGTTTGCCAATCTGCGCACCTTCTTCGGTTATATGATGGCACACCCGGGCAAGAAGCTGCTGTTCATGGGACAGGAGTTCGGTCAGTTTGCCGAGTGGAGCGAGACAAAGCAGCTGGACTGGATGCTGCTGGATTACGACAAGCACGCCGAGCTGCAGAACTACGTCCGTACCCTGAACGCCTTCTATAAAGAGCACCCCGCCCTCTGGCAGATCGATTACAGCTGGGAGGGCTTCCAGTGGATCGTACCGGATGACTCGCAGCAGAGCGTCATCGCCTTCCTGCGCAAGGACGCCGCAGGCAAGCAGATCCTTGTCATCTGCAACTTCAACCCCGTCCTGCGCGAGGGCTACACCCTCGGCGCACCGGTGTCCGGCACCTATAAAGAGATCCTGAACAGTGACGATGCCGCTTTCGGCGGCTCCGGCACCGTGCACAACAAGCCGGTGCGTACCCACAAAAAGCCGCAGCACGGCTTTGAGCAGAGCATCACCGTCACCCTGCCGCCCATGAGCACTTTGTACTTTGAGGTGCCCACAAAGCGCACCCGCAAGGCAGCAGAGGACAGCGCGGACAAGCCGGCAAAAAAGACCGCCAAAAAGGCCACCGTCAAGGACGCCGACAAGCCGGTAAAAAAGACCCGCACCACCAAGGCCAAGGCCGCCAAAACGGCGGATGAAAAACCGGAAAAAGCAAAAAAGACCGCTGCCAAGTCCAAAGCAAAACCCGAGGCCGCAGCGGAAAAGCCGGTAAAGAAAACCGCCGCCAAGGCAAAGACCGCGGCAAAAGCAAAGCCTGAGACCGAAGCAGAAACCAAACCCGCAAAGCGCACCCGCAAAGCAAAAGCACCCAAGGAATAAGGATGCCCACACGGATGCACGCACGAACATTCTGAACTGTTGACTATCATTTCCAAAAAGGAAATGCTAAAGGGGAGAATAAAGCTATGGCAAAAGAAATCGTGGCAATGATCCTTGCCGGTGGACGTGGCTCGCGCTTATACGCGCTGACACAAAAGACGGCAAAACCTGCGGTGTCCTTCGGCGGTAAGTACCGCATCGTGGACTTCCCGCTGTCCAACTGCGTCAACTCCGATATCGACACCGTCGGTATCGCAACACAGTACCAGCCCCAGAAGCTGAACGAGTACATCGGTAACGGCCAGCCTTGGGATCTGGACCGTCTGCACGGCGGTGTGCACACCCTGCCTCCTTACGAGCAGGCAAACGGCACCGACTGGTACAAGGGCACTGCAAACGCCATCTATCAGAACATCGGCTTCATCGACAGCTATGATCCCGAGTACGTCATCATCCTGTCCGGCGACCAGATCTGCAAACAGGACTACGCCGACTTCCTGCGCTTCCACAAGGAAAAGGGCGCAGAGTTCTCTGTGGCCGTTATGGAAGTGGACTGGAAGGAAGCTTCCCGCTTCGGCCTGATGGTGGCGGACGAGACCGACCGCATCACCGAGTTCCAGGAGAAGCCCCCGGTGCCCAAGTCCAATCTGGCCTCCATGGGCATCTACATCTTCAACTGGGATGTGCTTAAGAAGTATCTGATCGAGGACGAGGCTGACCCCAACTCCAAGAACGACTTCGGCATGAACATCATCCCCGCCCTGCTGCGTGACGGCCGCAAGATGTACGCCTACCGCTTTGCCGGTTACTGGCGCGACGTGGGCACCATCGACAGCCTGTGGGAAGCCAACATGGAAGTGCTGGACCCCGAGAACTCCGGCATCGATATCTTTGATAAGACCTGGAAGATCTACAGCCGCAACCCCGTGCTGCCCGCCCAGAAGATCGGCGAGCGCGCCGTTGTGCAGGACTCCCTCATCACCGAGGGCTGCAAGATCTACGGCAACGTCAAGCACTCTGTGCTGAGCGCAGGCGTTGTTGTGGAAGAGGGCGCTACCGTTGAGGACGCCGTGCTGATGGACGGTGTCGTGGTCAAGGCAGGTGCCGTGGTCAAGCGCTGCATCCTTGCTGAGGACGTTGTTGTGGGCGCAGGTGCAAAGGTCGGCGGCGAGGGCGCTATTGCCCACGTTGGCACCGGTCTGACCATCGGCGCAGGCGCTACCGTCAAGGAGGGCGCAAAAGTGTTTGAATCCGTCAAGGAGGGTGTGGAAGTATGCTGAGACAGAACACCAATGCGTTGGGTATCATTTTCCCCAACAGCTATGACAATACCGTTCCCGAGCTGGTGACCGAGCGCGCAATGGCCTCGATCCCCTTTGCGGGCCGTTACCGCATGGTAGACTTTGTGCTGTCCAGCATGGCCAACTGCGGCATTTCCAACGTTTCCATCGTGGTGCGTAAGAACTACCACTCCCTGATGGATCATCTGGGCACCGGCCGCGAGTGGGATATGGCCCGCCGTCACGGCGGCCTGAACATCGTGCCTCCCTTTGCAGAAAAGGGCGTGCGCATCTACTCCGGCCGTGTGGAGGCGCTGGGTTCCATTCTGAGCTTTCTCGAGCACCAGAAGGAGAAGTATGTGGTCATGAGCGATGCCAACATCGCCGTCAACTACGACTTCAACGCCCTGCTGGCTGCCCATCAGGCCAGCGGTGCCGACGTGACCGTGGCTTACCAGAAGACCGAGATCCCCGAGGGCCGCAAGAACGACAACTACACCCTGACCATTGATGCCGATGGCCGCGTGACCGAGCTGCTGTTCAACGACTACCGCTCCGGTGTGCAGAATCTGGATCTGAACATCTATGTGCTGGAGCGCGAAACCCTGATCAAGCTGGTCAAGGACGCTACCGCCCGCGGCCTGATCTACTTCGAGCGCGACATTCTGGCACACAACGTCAACATTCTGAACATCCATGCGCTGGAGTATACCGGCTATGTTGCCCATATCTGCGACATGAAGAGCTACTTTGACGAGAACCTGAAGCTGATCGATGACCGCAATCTGGAAGCGCTGTTCCCCAAGGGCAGCCCCATCTACACCAAGATCCGCGACGATAACCCCACCCGTTACGTCACCGGTTCCAAGGTCGTGGATTCTATTCTGGCCGACGGCTGCGTCATCGAGGGCACCGTGGAGAACTGTGTGCTCTTCCGCGGCGTCAAGGTCAAGAAGGGTGCTGTGGTCAAGAACTGTGTCCTGATGCAGGATACCGTGGTCGAGCCCAATGTGGAGCTGGACTGCGTTGTCACCGACAAGAACGTGAAGATCACCGCCGGCAAAAAGCTGTCCGGCACCGAGAGCTTCCCGGTCTACGTCCAGAAGAATCACACCGTCTGATCGATGCAATATCCATAGGGGCGGCTTCCTCCCCGGTAGCCCCTCTTGAGAGGGGCGGGGGCACCTGTGTGCCCCCGCCCGCTCTTTTGTATGCAAGGTTCGCGCCGCTTTTCACGGCGGCGGGGAGCGCGAACATCTGCCTGTATCATGGAAGGAGCGAATCCTATGAAGATCCTGTATGCTGCTTCGGAAGCCAATCCCTTTGCCAAATCCGGCGGTCTGGCCGATGTGGCAGGTGCCCTGCCCAAAGCGCTGGTCAAGGACGGCGTGGACGCCCGCGTCATCATGCCCCTGTACGGCGATTTGAAGTACCGCGATAAGCTGGAATACGTTACCAACTACTCCGTGCCTGTGGGCTGGCGCAGCCAGTACTGCGGCCTGTTCAAGGCCGATGTGGACGGCGTGACCTACTACTTCCTGGACAACGAGTATTACTTCAAGCGCCGCGGCCTGTACGGCTTCTACGATGACGGCGAGCGCTTTGCCTTCTTCTCCCGCGCCGTGCTGGAGACTTTGTTCTACATCGACTTCACCCCCGATATCATCAACTGCAACGACTGGCAGACCGCTCTGGTGCCGGTGTACCTGAACCTGTACTATCGTCATCTGGACAAGTTCAACCGCATCAAGACCGTGTTCACCATCCACAACATCGCCTATCAGGGCAAGTACGGCACCGATATTCTGGAGGACACCTGCGGCATCGGCCACCGGGACCAGCATATCGTGGAGTACGACGGCTGCGCCAACTTCATGAAGGGCGCTTTCGAGACCGCCGACAAGATCACCACCGTCAGCCCCACCTACGCACAGGAGATTTTGGACCCGTGGTTCAGCTACGGTCTGGACGCTCTGCTGCGTGAAAAACAGTACAAGCTGTGCGGCATCCTGAACGGCATCGATATGGACGCCAACGACCCCGCCACCGACAAGAACATCCCCTTCAATTACAGCATCAAGACCTTTGAGACCGGCAAGGCCAAGTGCAAGGAAGCTTTGCAGGACAGGTTCGGTCTGCATAAAGACGGCAGCCCCGTCTTTGGCATGGTCAGCCGCATGGTGGGCATGAAGGGCTTTGACCTTGTGCAGAGCATTGCTGACGGTCTGGTGGACCGCGGCATCCAGCTGGTCATTCTGGGCAGCGGCGAGAGCCAGTACGAGAACTTCTTCTCTGACCTGTGCGGCCGTCACCCGGGCCGCGTAGGCACCTACATCGGCTTTGAGCCCAAGCTCTCGCAGGAGATCTACGCCGGTGCAGACGCCTTCATCATGCCCTCCAAGAGCGAGCCCTGCGGTCTGGCACAGATGGTGGCCTGCCGCTACGGCACACCTCCCATCGTCCGCGAGACCGGCGGCCTGCGCGACTCCATCCACGACAGCACCATGGGTGACGGCAACGGCTTTACCTTTGCCGGTTACAACGCCCACGAGCTGTATGTGGCCTGCTGCAACGCACAGGATGCCTACAACAACAAGGAAAACTGGAAGAACCTCGTGCGTCACTGCATGGAGTGCGATTTCAGCTGGGACGTTTCCGCCAAGAGCTACGAGGGTCTGTACAACGAGACCGCAAACCTCTGGTAAGCGTCTGAACCCCAAAGCACCCGCTGGGGCTGCCGCACGTTTGTGCGGCAGCCCCTTTTTTGCTTTTTTTCCGTTTTTTACACTCTGCACAAACTTTTCCGCAAAGTTTGTGCAATGATGCAATCATCGGCGCACAATGTGTGTTATAGGTGCACATTTATGGAATCAGTCTTAACAAACTATGAAATTTTACTATATTTCGGTGGAGAATTGATTGCAATATCCGACGCTTTGAAGTATACTGAGGGCATAGACTTTTTGGCTGCCTGTCCGTCTCCGGCATTTTTTCCAAATGCTGGAATGCGGGCGGCACCCGCAGAAAGGAGCGGCGCAGAACTTGAAGGGCTGGTACAAGGCTTTGGAAGATCTGGTCTGGCTGACCCAGCTGGGGCTGAATATGCTGCTGCCGCTGGTGCTCTGCCTTGCCGGATGCTGGTGGGCTGTGGAGCACTGGGGCTGGCCAGAATGGCTGTTTTTGCCCGCTGTGGGGCTGGGGCTTGCCGCCGGGGCGCAGAACTTCTGGGTGTTCTGCAAGGAACGGCTGGAGCGCTCCAAGCACGAAAAAAATCATCGGGTGGGCTTCAACTCCCACCAGTAATGGAGGTTCGTTTTTATGAAATTACAGCCGGAATCCAAAAAGGAGCTGCTGCGCATCGCCTGCGGCGTGTCTCTGTGCACTGCCGTGATGTGGGTGGTGTTTGCAGCGCTGCATCTGGTGGGCTGGGTGGTCTTTGACTACCGGGTGCTGCTGGGCGGCATCATCGGCGCGCTGGTGGCTATCGGCAACTTTGCCGGCATCTGCTTCGTGGTGCAGAAGGTCATTGACGAGCCGGACGAAAAAAAGCGTAAAGCGCAGCTGCAGATATCCTATAATACAAGGATGCTGCTGCAGGCGTTGTGGATCATCATAGCCATTGCGGCTCCCTGTTTCCAGGCGTTTGCAGGCGTTCTGCCGCTGCTGTTCCCCAGAGTTACGATCTATTATCTCCAGATAACCGGGAAGTACAAGCCGCTCACACCCCCGCAGGAGCCGGTGGACATCGCTGTGGAAGATGACCCCGCCCCTGCTGAGGCGTCTGCGGTGCAGCCCCGTGACGAAGGGGGTGAACAAGAATAAATGGAACTGAACGGCGCAAAGATCCTGTATACCATCCACACCAATATCCCCCTGCTGGGTGATTTTAAAATTACCCAGACCTTGGTAAGCACTTGGATCGTTATGGCGCTGCTCTCGGGTTTTGCCATCTGGCTGGGGCACGACCTCAAGCTGGAAAATGTGTCCAAACGACAGGCCGCAGCCGAGTTCATCGTAACGCGGCTGGAGCAGTTCGTGCACGACAACATGGGCTTCCACTTCGATCAGTATATCCCCCTGGTCGGTGCTATTTTTGCACTGAGCATCGGGTGCAACCTGATCAGCGTTGTCGGCCTGTGGAGCCCCACGGCCGACCTGAACACCGAGGCAGCGTGGGCCATCGTGGTGTTTGTTCTGATCATGTACTACAAGATCAAAACGAACGGCATTCTGGCCTACCTCAAGGGTCTGCTCGATCCGATCTTTATCATGGCACCCATCAATGTGCTGTCGGAGATCTCTACCCCTGTCAGCATGGCGTTCCGTCACTTCGGCAACATCCTGTCCGGTACGGTCATCTCCACACTGCTGTACTGGGCACTGGCAAGCCTGAGCCACGTCATCTTTGGCTGGCTGCCGGGCTTCCTGAGTCAGATCCAGCTGTTCCAGATCGGCATCCCGGCCTTTACCGGTTTGTATTTCGACTGGTTCGGCGGCTGCATTCAGGCGTTCATCTTCTGTACCCTGACCACAATCTTCATCAAACGTGCTGCCGGTGAGGACTAAGGCCTTCCGGCATCCCCCAAAACACAAACACATTTTAGGAGGACAAATCTTATGACTGATTTCCAGTATCTGGCTCGTGGTATCGCTCTGGCAGGCTGCGGCATCGGCGCAGGCTGCGCACTGATCGCAGGTATCGGCCCCGGTATCGGCGAAGGCAACGCTGCTGCTGCTGCCTGTGAGGCCGTTGGCCGTCAGCCGGAGTGCAAGAGCGACGTTACCAGCACCCTGATCCTCGGTGTTGCCCTTTCCGAGACCACCGGTATCTACGGCTTTGTTACCGGCCTGCTGCTGATCTTCCTGGCTCCCGGTATGTTCATGAAGTATCTGGCATAAGCCTCCCGATCCGAAAAAATAACGAAAGGAGACGCTTATGGAACTGTATCAGGCGTTGATCACGCTGGATGGCTGGACCTTTCTGGCCCAGATCTGCAACCTGATGATCCAGCTGGTCATCTTCAAAAAGTTCCTGCTGAAGCCGATCAAACAGGTGATCGCCGACCGCAAGGCCAAGGCCGACAGCGAGATCGCGGATGCGCAGAAGCTGCGCACCGAGGCCGAGGCCATGAAGGCGGAGTACGAGCAGAACCTGCAGAACGCCCGCACCGAGGCCAACCAGATCGTAGCTACGGCGCAAAAGACTGCCACCGCCCGCTCGGAAGAGATCGTGGGCGAGGCCCGCGCACAGGCCGCTGCCCTGAAGCAGAAGGCCGAGGCCGACATTGCGCAGGAGCGTAAGAAGGCCGTGAACGAGGTCAAGGACGAGATCGGCGGCATTGCCATGGAGATCGCATCCAAGGTGGTGGAGCGCGAGATCAGCGAAAAGGACCACAAGGATCTGATCGACGAATTTATCAAAAACGTGGGTGAAGCATCATGACCGAAACTGCAAAGATGTACGGCGGCAGTCTGTACGATCTGGCGGCAGAGGAAGGGCTGGAGACCCGCATTCTGGGCGAGCTTGACGAGGTGCAACAGCTTCTGAAGCAAAACCCGGACTACCTGCGGCTGCTCAGCACCCCCAGCATCCCCAAAAAGGAGCGCTGCGGTCTGCTGGACGAAGCCCTGCGCGGGCAGGTCCACCTCTATGTGCTGAACTTTTTAAAGATCCTGTGCGAGAAGGGCACCCTGCGGGAGCTGTCCGGCTGCGCACGGGCTTACCGCATCCGCTACAATCAGGCGCACGGCATTCTGGAAGCCACAGCCATCTCGGCTGTTCCGCTTACCGAGCAGCAGCGCGCGGCGCTGCACGCCAAGCTGGAAAACCTGACCGGCAAGACCATCGACCTTAAAACCAAGGTGGATGCCAAGGTGCTGGGCGGTATCCGGCTGGATATCGAGGGCACCGAGCTGGACGGCACCGTCCAGAACCGCCTTGCCTCCCTGCGCCGGGATATTGCGGCGGTCACTCTGTAACATTCCCCTGCCCTTTGCAAACGGGGCAGAGCACAGAACGAATTTCCACCCGAAATGACTATTATGAATTGAGTGGTGAACAAACAAAGATGCAACTGAAACCTGAAGAGATCTCCAAGATCATCCGTGCGCAGATCAAGCATTACGAAAATGCCATTGAGCAGAGCGAGACCGGCACGGTCATTATGGTGGGCGACGGCATCGCCCGGGCCAGCGGTCTGGAAAAGTGCATGGCAGGCGAGCTGCTCCAGTTTGACAACGGCGAATACGGTATGGCTCAGAACCTTGAGGAAAATACCGTTTCCATCGTGCTGCTGGGCTCGGATGCCGGCATCAAAGAAGGCAGCATCGTCAAGCGCACCGGCAAGGTGGTTTCCGTGCCGGTGGGCGATGCCATGATCGGCCGCGTGGTCAACGCACTGGGCCAGCCCATCGACGGCGCAGGTCCCATCGAGACCACCGAGTACCGCGCCATCGAGAGCCGCGCCCCCGGCATCATCGAGCGCCAGCCCGTCAAGGAGCCGCTGCAGACCGGTATCAAGGCCATCGACTCCATGATCCCCATCGGACGCGGTCAGCGCGAGCTGATCATCGGTGACCGCCAGACCGGCAAGACCACCATCGCCTCCGATACCATCATCAACCAGAAGGGCAAGGACGTCATCTGCATTTACGTTGCCATCGGTCAGAAGCGCTCTACCGTGGCAAACCTTGTGCAGAGCCTGACCGAGGCCGGTGCCATGGGCTACACCATCGTGGTGTCCGCTACCGCATCCGAGCTGTCTCCCCTGCAGTATATCGCCCCTTACTCCGGCTGCGCCATGGGCGAATACTTCATGCAGCAGGGCAAGCACGTCCTCATCATCTATGATGACCTTTCCAAGCACGCTGTGGCTTACCGTGCCCTGTCGCTGCTGATTCGCCGTCCTCCGGGACGCGAGGCTTACCCCGGCGACGTTTTCTATCTGCACTCCCGTCTGCTGGAGCGCGCTGCCAAGCTTTCCAACGAGCTGGGCGGCGGCAGCCTGACGGCTCTGCCCATCATCGAGACGCAGGCGGGCGATGTTTCCGCCTACATCCCTACGAATGTCATTTCCATCACCGATGGTCAGATCTTCCTCGAGAGCGCTCTGTTCAATGCAGGCAACCGCCCGGCCGTCAATGTGGGTCTGTCGGTGTCCCGTGTGGGCGGCGCTGCCCAGACCAAGGCCATGAAGAAGGCCAACGCCAACCTGCGTATCGAGCTGGCACAGTACAAGGATATGGAGTCCTTTGCACAGTTCAGTTCGGATCTGGACGCGGAGACCCGCCGCCAGCTGGATCACGGCAAGGCTCTGATGGAAATGCTCAAGCAGCCGCTGTATCAGCCCAAGTCCGACGCCGAGCAGGTGGTCACGCTGGTGCTGGCTTCCCACGGTGTGCTGGACGAACTGCCCACTGCCGAGCTGCGCGCCAAAACTTCCGCATTTGTGCGTCAGTTCCGCGCGGATGTGTCCGGTACGATGGATAAGATCACCGCCACCGGCAAGCTGGAACCTGAAATGGTCGATGCCATCCTGAACGCCTGGAAAGCTTATGCGGGAGGCGACAGCCATGCCGTCCAGTAAGCTGCTGAAGGAGCGCATCGAGAGCATTCAGGACACCATGAAGATCACGAACGCCATGTACCTGATCTCCTCGTCCAAGCTGCGCAAGGCACGTAAGAACTACCAGAATGTATCGCCCTACTTCAACCGTATGCGCGATACCATTTCCCGCGTGGTGCCCCACCTGCCGGAAGAGCCGGTGCATCCGTTCTTCCACGAACGCAACACCGCAAACCCCAAGCGGGCTTACATCGTGCTGACGGCAGATAAGGGCATGGCAGGCGCTTACAACCAGAACATCATCAAGTTCCTCAAGGAAAATGCGGATGAGAACGACCGGTTCTATGTGATCGGCCAGACCGGCTACCGCGCCCTGTACCACAAGGACCCGCGGCTGGTGGAGGATTTCCACTACGGTGCCACGGAGCCTACGCTGCAGCGTGCCCGCGATATCACGATGGACGCCATCGATGATTTCAAGACCGGCAAGCTGGATGAGATCTATCTCATCTATACCCGCATCGAGAATGCATTGACCAGCGAGCCCACCATGGTGCGTCTGCTTCCGCTGGACCGCGCCCATCTGCAGCCTGCCCCCAAGGGTCTGGGCGATCCGAAGGGCGATGTGGAGATGTTCCCGTCTGCATGGACGGTGTTTGAACAAATCGCGCCCATTTATATGCACGGCATGATCTTTGGTGCCATGACCGAGAGCTTCTGCGCAGAGCAGAGCGCCCGCATGACCGCCATGGATTCCGCCACCAAGAACGCCAACGATATGATCCGTGAGCTGCAGCTGGAGTACAACCGCACCCGTCAGGGCTCCATTACACAGGAGATCACCGAGATCATCGGCGGTGCGGCTGCCGTGCAGAACCGGGCGGAATAAAACGTATTTACAAATTAGTATAGAGGCAATCGTATGATACAGGGAACTATTATTCGCGTAGCCGGCCCTGTGGTGGACGTGCAGTTCACCGCAGGCAAGCTGCCTGCCCTGCAGGAAGCGCTTACCGTGACCGCCGAGGGCACCGAGCGCACGATGGAAGTGACACAGCATGTCAACGAGACCACTGTGCGCTGCATCATGCTTTCCGCCAGCGAGGGTCTGGGCAAGGGCATGACCGTGACCGCTACCGGCCACGGCCTGACCGCACCGGTGGGCGAAGCCACGCTGGGCCGCATGTTCGACCCGCTGGGCAGACCCATCGACGGCAAGGGCTCTGTGGATGATGTGCCGCATTGGCCCATCCACCGCAAGGCCCCCAGCTTTGCGGAGCAGAAGCCCGCGACCGAAATTCTGGAGACCGGCATCAAGGTCATCGACCTGCTGGCCCCCTATGCAAA
>OHHR01001301.1_pt1 | contig 11271 bp, 6 predicted proteins | sample 1568021 | NCBI WGS metagenome assembly OHHR01 (sample SAMEA3879560, study PRJEB24766) | human gut metagenome | biome: human-associated habitat; feature: feces | place: USA | collected 1985/1987 | reverse complement strand
TGCGATGCTCAGCGTACCCAGCTTTGCGTGGGAGTTGATGTCCAGCTTGAGCTTTTTCAGCAGTTCATCGGTATCTTTATACATCTTGGCATGGTCCACGATGGTGATGGGACCAGCCTTCTTGGTGGGGTAGCGGCCCAGCCAGATGTTCTCGGCCACAGTACGGGCCGGGATAGGCTGCAGCTCCTGATGCACCATGGCGATGCCGCGGTTCAGTGCATCCAGCGGGGTGGGGATGTTGACCTTTTCGCCTTCGTACTCGATCTCCCCCTCGTCCATCTTGTAAATGCCGAACATACATTTCATCAGGGTGGACTTACCGGCACCGTTCTCGCCCATCAGGGCCATGACCTTGCCGGGGCGGAGCTCCAACTGCGCGTGGTCCAGCGCTTTCACGCCGGGGAAGGTCTTTACCACGCCTTTCATTACCAGACGGTATTCTGACATTCCTCAGAGCCTCCTTGTCTTTGGGTCTTGGAAAGTGCGTTTTTTGCCGGCGGGCTCTTAAAACAAGGCGCGTGCGCGGAGATGTTTTCTCGCACGCACGCGCTTTTTTAGCTTTTAATTAAGCCTTATTGGTTCACTGCGCACCTTGCAACGATAGGGTTTTGGCTGCTTACTTGATGTACTGTGCAGCGTTCTCCTTGGTGACCTTGACGTAGTCGACCCAGTAGTACTGCTCGACCTTGCTGCCCTCGACGTACAGCTTGGTAGCAGCTGCGGCGGCGGTAGCCTGGCCCACGTCATCGTTCAGAACGGTGCCGGTCATGTTGCCATCGACGACATTCTGGACAGCCTCGCTCAGTGCGTCAACACCGACCAGATAGACGTCCTTGCCGACGGTACGGCCAGCCTGCTGCAGGGACTGCAGAGCGCCCAGTGCCATTGCGTCGTTGTTGCAGAAGACGACTTCGATCTTTTCGCCGTACTGAGACAGAGCGTTTGCAACGTCCTGCTGAGCGGTGGTCTGATCCCAGTTGTCCAGGTACTCGTACAGGCACTCAACTTCCTTGCCTGCATCGGTCAGGGCCTTGATGGAGTACTCGGTGCGGTACTGAGCATCGATGTTCTCGGGGTCGCCCTTGCACATAATGTAGGTGATCTTGCCGTCGCCGTTGATATCGCCCTGAGTCTCGGTCTCCAGGATCAGCTCGCCCTGATAAGTACCGGACTGACGTGCGTCAGCGCCGACGTAGCAGCACTTGTCTGCGTAGGAGTCCAGAACGCTCTTGTCGGGCTCACGGTTGATGAAGACGATAGGAGTCTCAGAGGGCTTGACGGTATCAACGATGGTCTGTGCGGAAGTGGTCTGCACGGGGTTGATGACCAGCACGTCCACGCCCTGCTGCAGGAAGGTGTTGATCTGCTCGGTCTGGGTGTTCTGGTCGTTCTTGCCGTCCATGATGGTGACGGAGTAGCCCATGTCCTTCAGGTACTCTTCCAGATCGGAGCGGTACAGGGTCATGAAGTTATCAGCAAACTGATAGATGCACACGCCGATGTTTGCGGAACCGTTGGTTGCAGCAGCGCTGGAAGCAGCAGCAGAAGATGCAGCAACAGAAGAAGCAGTAGAGGTGCTGGAAGAGCCGCCGCAGGCGGTCATAGCAGCAGTTGCACCAACAACAGCAGATGCCTTCAGGAAGTCACGACGCGAAATCATTTTCATAATAATGTTCTCCTTCAATTCGTATCTCAGCATTTTCACAGGAGCAATCTTGCATGCACCTGTAATTCCTGTTCGTATTATACCCTTGCAGCACCCCACTGTTCAAGAGAACAAGTTCACAAGATTGAAGGAGTTCTTTTGTGCTATTTCAACAAATGCTTTTTGGGCTCGCCAATTTCTTTTCTCGAAACATCACAATTTTTCATACATTTGCAACCTCCCTACAAAAGCAAAAAAATTATGTCATTTTTCTCTCAAAAAGATTACAAAATGTTGCATCGTCCGGTTTTTGCAGCTTTTTTATTTCTTGTATATCTTGAAAAATATTTTCAGGAATAGTTCATCCCTGTTCTTCCGCATTTTTTCGCTTCATTTCTGAAATTTTCTGCAAATCGCCTGTCATTCCCGGTTCCTGCCGCCCGCCTTTTGCAAAGAAAATGCCCGGAAGCTTTCCTGAGCCTCCGGGCATTCCGATCCGAGTATCTTTTACAGATGCAGCAGCATCTTTGCAATGTTGAAGTAGATCAGCAGCGTGGTGGTATCCACAATGGTGGTGATCAGGGGTGAAGCCATCACGGCCGGATCCACATGCAGCTTTTCTGCCGCCACCGGCAGAATGCCGCCGATGATCTGCGAGAGCAGGATGGTGCAGATCAGGGTCAGACACACCACCAGTGCCACCGGAGCCGCAATGCGGTCAAACACCAGCAGCTTTACAAAGTTGCATACGGCCAGCGTGCCGCCGCACATCAGGGCTACGCGGCTCTCGCGCCAGAGGATGCGTGGCAGGTCGTGGGGCTGGATGTCGCCCACTGCCATGCCGCGGATGATGGTGGAAGTGCTCTGGCTGCCCGCGTTGCCGCCTGCGTCAGTCAGCATGGGGATGTAGGCGGTCAGCACGGTCACAGCGGCCAGTGCGTCCTCGTATCCGCGGATGACCATGCTGGAGAAGGTGGCGCTGATCATTAAAAACAGCAGCCACGGTGCGCGGCTCTTGTACAGGTCCCACATACTCTGCTTGAAGTAGGGCTTGTCGGAGGGGCCGATTGCGTTCATCTTTGCAATATCTTCGCTGGCCTCGTCCTGCAGGATGCTGATAGCATCGTCAATGGTCACGATGCCCACCAGCCGGTTCTCGGCGTCCACCACCGGAATAGCCAGAAAGCCGTATTTCCCGAACAGGTTGGAAACATCCTCCTGATCGGTGGTGGTGCTCACGCTGACCACATTGGAATCCATCAGGTCCTTGATAGGCTCTTCTGTGTTCTTTGCCAGCACCAGCGCCCGCAGAGACACCACGCCGATCAGCCTGCGGCTGTCATCGGTCACATAGCAGTTGTTGATGGTCTCCTTGTCAAAGCCATTCCTGCGGATGGCCTCCATGGCCTGTGCCACGGTCATGTCCGGCCGCAGCTCCATCAGCTCGGTGGTCATCACGCCGCCGGCCGAGTCCTCCGGGTACTTGAGCAGCTCGTTGATCATGCGGCGGGTGGTGGGGTCGGCCTGACCCAGAATGCGCTTGACCACGTTGGCAGGCATTTCCTCCACAAGGTCGGTGGCATCGTCCACGAACAGTTCGTCCACAACAGCCTTCAGCTCGGTATCGGTCAGGCCGTCGATCAGCTTCTGCTGGGTCTCAGGGGCCAGTTCGGTGAACACATCTGCGGCCAGATCCTTCGGGCACAGACGGAACAGCACCGGGAGCTTTTCTGCAGGCAGATCCTCAAATACCGCCGCAAGGTCGGGCGCGGGCAGAGTTTCCATCACATCCCGCAGGCTCTGGTACTTTTTGGCATCATCCAGATTTGCCAGCATGGTCTTGAGGGTATCGATCGAGATTTCAGACATAAAAAAGCTGCCTCCTTTTCAGTGGCAGCTCTCGTTTCTTCTTTTCAGGGAACGCAAACACGCACCGTGTGCATTCACACACAGCAGGGTCTGCGCAAAGCAGAAACGGCGGCTGCCATCATATAAAGTAATCGGGGAGAAAGACTGCTACTGCCAGCAGGTTCCATGACAACCACCTCGTTTTCCTGTTGTAAAAAGACACTTTTTGCCTTTTCCGCCCATTACTTTACCACTGCTTTTTTGCCGCGTCAACCCTGCTTTTTAAATTTTTCCGTTTCTTTACAAAAAGTAAAAGTGCCCGATGACATTTTTCGTATCATCAGGCACTTTTATCCTGTCAGAGCATGTCCCGGGCGGGATGGAAGGCTCTTTGCTTACAGTGTCTCTACCGTATCAAACAGGTCTTTTGCGGCTTCCACAGCATCCTTGCTGCCAAACACCACCCGCACGCCGTTTGCCATGGCGGCACCCAGCTCTGCGGCCTGCTCCTTCAGCAGTGCGGCATCCACCGCACACAGGGCCTTGCGGTCTGCCGCCATCATTTCATCAGTGATGCCGCAGAAATACCGACGGTCCGTCTCGCGGGCCTCAGCACGCGGCTTGCGGGGGGTGTCCAGCTTGGCCACAGTACCCACAATAAAATCGTTCAGGTCTTTTTCGGTGTACTCCCGTGCTGCCAGTTCTGCCGGACCTTTTGCAAAGGTGTCGTAGCTTTCCTTTACATGGGGGTCGCGGTAGGTGTACAGGTATTCCACGCCGTCCGAGGAGAGCATTCCGGTGCCGTAAGCGCCGCCCACCTCACGGATGTTGTGCCACAGGTATTCGTAGCTCATCACGCGGGCCAGCGCCTTGCGGTCGCTGCGGCGCTCCATGGGCCATACCTGTACATCGTAGTTCACACCGCCGTCAATGATAAACGCTTCGTTCACCGGCGGTGTCAGCGGCTCCACATAGGGCTTTGCCGCAGCGCGGCCCTCGGCAGCAAAGCGGCTGTCCGGCAGCAGAGTGCGCAGCTTTGCAAGGGCATCCTCGCTGCCGTACAGGCTGACCGTCAGCTCCGCGTGCTGCAGCACCTCTGTGCGCAGGGCATCCAGCTTTTCACCCAGTGCTGCCCAATTGCCGCGCTCCTGCACGCCGCACAAGAACTTGTAATAGCTCACACCGCTGCAGCGTTCACTCACCGCACCGTCCACCGTGTAGTGGGCACTGGCGCGGGTGGCTGCGTATACATTGCCCTGCTGGATGAACTGCTGTTCCATGTTCAACTTCTGCTGGCTCAGCACCCGTGCAAAAGCAGCTTCTGCCGCCGGGCCGGTAAGGATGGTATCATACAGCCATTCGCCGCCCAGCTCCACAGCCTTTTCCAGACTGCGTTCCAGCAGGCTCAGGCACAGGCTCAGCTTGGCATGGCAGGGTGCACCCTCCTGCCGCCCAGTCCAGATGTCCAGCTGGGTGCGGCTGTCGCCCAGCCATGTGCTGCGCAGAGTGTTCAGTTGCTGAGCGGTGTGTTCGGTGCTGTCCAGCTCGTCCAGCACATCGGTCAGCAGGTCCAGATACGGCATGTCCTCAGGCTTCACATTGCCAAGGTCATAGTAGAAGTTCAGGTACAGACTGCCTGCCGAAGGGTGATGCAGCAGCTGTGCCCCGGCCAGAAGTTCCCGCTCGCCTGGGGCCGTCCTTGCTCCGTCGCCAAGGTCGGCAACGGTCAGCGGGTGCTCCAGCACAAGCTTGCCGTCGGTGCGGATGGGTTCGCCCTCCTCTTTTTTAGGCAGGGTGGGCACCTGCACCACCTGCACCGGAGCCGGTGCAAACAGCTCACGCAGCAGCTCATCGAACCAGCCGTCGGCCATCTTTTCCCGCAGGGAAGCAAACAGCCTGTCCGTGTGCAGCAGCAGAGTGGGGTCGCCGGTGTGCAGCCAACCGGTGGAAGCATTGATGGCATCCAGCACGCCGTCTGGCAGGGTGCCCGGGCGCTCCAGCGATGCAAACTCTGCTGCGTTCAGGGAAGCCAACAGCAGTTCCTGCGGGATGCCCTCGGCCAGAATGCCGTCCACCGCCTTGCGCACAGCGGCAGCAAACTTGCGGGCGCTCTCCTCGGTGGCACCGCGCAGCACCAGTTCCAGCACCGGCTGCAGGGTGCTGTCGTCAAAGCCAATGTCAATATCTGCGCCCAGCTTTTCGGCCAGCAGCGCCGCCTTCAGCGGGGAGTTATTGGTGCCAAGCAGGGCGTCCAGCAGGATCTCCACGCCCAGCTGACGCTCCCGGTCTGCAAAGGCACCGGTGTACCATGCCAGAGCACACTGCACCTCGTCCGGCTCCGGGTTTTCGGTATAGTAGGGCAGTTCCACGCAGGCACCCGCCTGCTCGTGCTGCACGGTCAGCTGCGGACGGCTGGTGCCCTTGGGCATTTTTGAAAGATAATCCCTGTCCAGCAGTTCCAGCTTTTCAGCCATATCCATTTTGCCATAGAGGGTAATGCAGCAGTTGTCGGCGCTGTAGTGGCGGTGATATACCCGCTTATACTTTTCATAGGTCAGCGCCGGGATGCTGGCCGGGTCGCCGCCGGAAACAAAGCCGTAGGCCGTATCCGGGAACATGGCCCGTTCCAGTGCATTTTCCAGCTGAGCATCCGGTGCAGCCAGAGCGCCCTGCATCTCGTTGTACACCACTCCGCTCACGGTACCGTCGGCACTGCGGTGCCAGCCCTCCTGCTCAAACACGCTCTTGTCCACCATGGCCAGCGGGCAGAACACCGCGTTCAGGTAGACATCCATCAGGTTTTTGAAGTCGGTCTCATTGGGCGTAGCGAACGGGTAGACCGTCTTATCCGGGAAGGTCATCGCATTCAGGAAAGATGCCATGCTGCTTTTGAGCAGCTGCAAGAACGGCGAGGTCACCGGGTATTTTTCGCTGCCTGCCAGCACCGAGTGCTCCAGAATGTGGAACACGCCGGTGTCATCGGACGGGAAGGTGCCAAAGCCGATGCCAAACGCCTTGTTGGTATCCTCATTTTCCACCAGCAGCACCGTGGCACCGCTCACATCGTGGGTAAGCACGGTCAGGGTTCCGTGCTGTTCAGGGCAGTCCTCGGTACGCACGAGGGTATAACCGGGAAATCGTTCCATTTCGTTTTCTCCTTTGTGGTTTTGAAATCGTTTGACACTATTGTATCATTCGAGGGCAAAAAACACAATTACCGGTTTGTTAATAATAACCAGAAGGACGATTTTCAACCATTTGCTTCCCGTACAGAGCGTTTTCGCGTAGATTGAGTTTAATGCCTTTTGTAAAAAACATTGCCGCCGGGTACGTTCTCTTTTGGTTGCAAAAGAGAACCAGAAAGGACGGCGGTGCCCGCAGGGCATGAAAGCCCCAGTGGGGCTTTTAAGCCGCAGACCGGTTTGCGCAGCAAATGCTGTGTGTTCAGCACAGCAAGGTCACAGCGATTTCAACGCGCTGGATCCATGAAAAAGGGGCTGCTCGCCCCTTTTAGACCCCAAAGCAGTTAGGCTCCATACAAAAAATCCAAGTCGCTGCGCTAAAGGATTTTTTGTGTTCCGCCGATTTCGAGTCGCTTACGCGACGAGCTGTACGGGTAAGTTTGTGCTTTATCTGCTGCGCGGCTGACAGCGGCAATATGCCGTTTGCCATTGCGCCCTTCCCGTGAAAAAGGAAACAAGCCGGCCCCGCAGGGCTGGCTTGTTTGCAAAATTATAAAATAATATTTCCTCTGATATTGCCAAAGCGAAAGCATCGGCAATTTTAAATCGTATTTTTTACACCTGTTTTGCGCCCTCAGTCCGGCAGGACACCCGGAACAGCACAAAGCCCACTGCAAACAGCAGCGCCAGCATCCCAATGCCCACATTGGCGCTGCCGGTCAGCTGGCTGCCCACGCTCACGATCATGGTGCCAAGGAAGGACGCGCCCTTGCCGCAGATGTCGAACAGGCCAAAGTATTCGCCGGATTTTTCAGCCGGGATGATCTTGGCAAAGTGGCTGCGGCTCAGTGCTTGCACGCCGCCCTGGAACATGCCCACCAGCACGGCCAGCACCCAGAACTGCCACTGGCTGGTCAGGAAGAAGGCAAACACCGCAATGCCGGTGTAGGCTGCGATGCAGACCGGGATAAGCTGGCTGGACGGGTATTTTGCACTCAGCCGACCAAAGATCAGCGCCGAAGGGAAGGCCACGATCTGCGTTACCAGCAGGGCCAGCAAAAGGCCGGTGGTCTCCAGCCCCAGTGCCGTGCCGTAGGCGGTGGCCATATCGATGATGGTATACACGCCGTCGATGTAGCAGAAGAAGGCCAGCAAGAACCAGAACACCTGCTTATCCTCGCGCAGATGCTTGAGGGTGTGGCCGATGCGCACAAAGCTCTGCCGGATGGCGTGCTGCTCCACCTCCACATAGTTGATCTGCTTATAGCTCCGCAGCAGCGGCAGGGTGGTACCCAGCCACCACACAGCGGTGATGAGCAGCGCCACGGAAAGGGCGGTCATCTGGCTCAGGCCGATGGCCCCGCTGCCCAGCACCAGCGCCAGACACACCACAAAGGGCACGCAGCTGCCAATGTAGCCCCATGCATAGCCCTGCGAAGACACAACATCCATGCGTTCCGGTGTGGTCACATCGCCCAGCATGGAATCGTAGAACACCAGACTGCCCGAAAAGCCGATCTTTGCAAGGATGAAGATGATCAGGAACGGCAGCCATGTAGTGGCAAGGCCCATAGCACAGCAGCCTGCCACGCCCACGAACAGGCAGAGCATGAAGATGGGCTTTTTAAAGCCTCTGGTATCGGCCAGCGTGCCCAAAATCGGCCCCAGCACTGCCGTGATCACCGTGACCACCGAGCTTGCATAGCCCCAGTAGGCCAGATAGTTCACCGGACTCAATCCCCCGGCCTCGGCCAGCGCATTAAAGAAAATGGGCACCAGTGTGGCGATCATCAGCACAAAGGCCGAGTTGCCCACATCGTACAGGATCCATGACCGCTCCAGCGGGGTCACCTTGAATTTTTCGCTTTGCATTTTTACTCTCTCCCTGCACCGCCGGGCGGTGCACCCTCATTTTTTGTGCCCGCTCAAAACTCCCCGAAGGTGTGGTCAAAGGCCTTGCTCAGGGGCTGGTCCGTGTCCAGCTTTGCCACAAATTCCAGGATCAGCGTTTCTGCCAGCGGAAGCGCCTGCGCATACAGTTCTTCCAGCCGCTTGCCGCTCTCCACGCACTTCGGGTTCGGCTGCGGATCTGCCACAAGGCCGTGCAGCATGTCGTATTTGCCCACCACCTTCATGCCTGTCAGCACCACCCAGCGCTTGACCGGATTGGACGCCTGCAGCAGCCTGTGCACTGAGATCATGCCCTTGAGCGAGTCCAGCGCCACCTGCTCCGAGATGCCCTCGTAAAAGGGCGCGATCGCCTTTGCATTCTGTTCCGACGGGTGGATATGGCTGGCTGTGAAAAACTTCAGCGGGTCGTATCCGTCCCGGCGCAGCAGCATGTTGTCAAACTCGGTCTCGATCTCGCAGTGGGTCACGCCGCTTTCCCGGGTGAACTGCTCCACATACGGGTGGCAGGTGCTGTCCAGCGCAAAGTGGCACACAAAGCCCAGCGCATAGGCCAGCGCAGCATCCCGGTCTGCCTCGCAGTGCACCACCTTACGCGCCCGGTCAAAAAAGACCCGCCCCGGCTCCTCGTGCATGGCATTGCCCAGTGCACCCACCGGGTTGGACTTGGCAGCATGGTAATAAAACAGCAGGTCCGGCCCGTGCAGGCCGATATCATAAAGCTCACGGTTCTGTTCCAGCTGAGCACGCAGTTCATCCGGCAGATGTTCCAGCACATTGGTGCCAAAGCGGCGGTGCGCATAAGTTGACGGCATGGCAGATTCCTCTCTTTCTCTCCGACAGGGTGCACAAAACGTCCCCCGGTTTTTGCGTTCTGTTTCAGTATAGCAGAAAGTTTCCCGACCTTCTACCCTTTTACGTCTGATTTTGGTAAAAAATTTGAATTATTCTGTGTTTTCGGCCAGTGGGCAGGCCGCGCAGCAAAAAAGGCACAGCCATCTGCAGACAGCTGTGCCTTCTCCCTTAAAATTCAGACTTTTTCGTAGCCCTGCGGCATCTCGTTCTTCCGGTTGCGGTCCATCAGGGTGCGCAGCGCGTCGCTGGCGCTCATGCCCTCCTTCACGATGGCGTTCACCGTCTGCACAATGGGCATTTCCACATTGTACTTTGCTGCCAGCTCCATAGCGGCAGGCAGTGCATTGATGCCCTCCACCACCATGCCGACCTCCTTCACGGCCTGCTCCGGGCTTTTGCCCTTGCCGATCAGAATGCCCGCACGATTGTTGCGGCTGTGCATACTGGTCGCCGTCACGATCAGGTCGCCGATACCGGCCAGACCCGCAAAGGTGTGGATGTTGCAGCCCATGGCCACGCCCAGCCGGGCGATCTCGGCAATGCCGCGGGTGATGAGGGCTGCGCGGGCGTTATCGCCGTAGCCAAGGCCGGTGGAGATGCCAACACCCAGCGCAATCACATTCTTCAGCGCGCCGCTCAGCTCCACGCCCTTGATGTCGGCGTTGGTGTACACACGCATACAGGTGTTGCTGAACACATCCTGCACATACTCGGCAGCGGCTTCATCCGGGCAGGCCGAAACGATGGTGGTGGGCAGATCCAGCGCCACCTCTTCGGCGTGGGTGGGACCGGAGAGCGCTACCAGCTTTACCCCTTTGGGGCCGCCCTCACGGTTCAGCTCGTCGGCAATGACCTCGGTCATGGTATATAAGGTGTCCGGCTCCATGCCCTTTGCAACGTCCACAAGGATCTGGCCGTCCGGGATGTAAGGCCGGGCCTTTGCCGTGGTGGAGCGCACAAATACCGACGGCACTGCAAACAGCAGCACATCCTTGCCGGTGCACACTTCCTCAATGCTCTTGGTAAACTGCAGCTCTTCCGGGATCTTCATGCCCGGCAGATTGGGGTGCACCCGCGTAGCGGAAAGGTTCTCCACCTCAGCCGGAAGCGCCGACCACACCTGCACATCATTGCCGCTGACACACAGCATCCGTGCCAGAGCCATGCCCCAGGTACCTGCACCCAGAACGCCAATTTTTTTCTTCGTCACGTTCGTGTCCTCCGTGTCTGCACCGCGCAAAGGGCACTGCACCCTCTGCGGTGAATTTGCGCCTGTGCCGGGCCAAGCCCGGTGCGCGTTGTTATGTTCATTGTACACGAAAGCCGGTGCGCCGTCAACCGCTTGCCGCATTGCACAAAGTTTTCCAGATGGGTCGTCCGTTTTTGTACACATCACGCGTTTTGAGCAAACCGTTTGCACTCCATCCGGATTCATGCTATAGTATTCTGGTAGGTTTTGTAGGAATTTTAGAAAAAGCCCTTGACTTCAAGCGCACTCCAAGCCTTATAATACCTTTGTTCTTACGATTTACAAAGTATTTGAATACCGTTCTGAGGGAACATTTTTCATGTTTGAAGCATTTCTTTCCAACCGTACGGTCAGCGTGCTGGCGGAGGCCCTGCCGCGTATCCTTACGGCAGGCCTTACCATGACCATCCCGCTCACGCTGGTCTCCTTCTTTTTTGCCATGATCATTGCCGTGGCCGTTGCGCTGGTGCAGTACGCCAATGTGCCGGTGCTGCGGCAGATCGCACGGTTCTACATCTGGGTCATCCGCGGCACGCCGCTGCTGGTGCAGCTGTTCATCATCTTTTACGGCCTGCCCAGCGTGG
>OHHR01001297.1_pt1 | contig 11308 bp, 8 predicted proteins | sample 1568021 | NCBI WGS metagenome assembly OHHR01 (sample SAMEA3879560, study PRJEB24766) | human gut metagenome | biome: human-associated habitat; feature: feces | place: USA | collected 1985/1987 | reverse complement strand
GTACATTGCCAATAATTCTGGCGCCCGCTCCGATATAAACATCATCGCCGATTGTTGGTGCTCCAAACCCTTTACTGTCTTTCAGCATGTTGGAGCCGATTGTCACCTGTTGAAAAATCACGCAGTTTTTTCCAATTTTTGCCCCTTGTGAAATAAATACCCCACTCGGTCCATGCGGAAAAACCGGATAGTCGGCAAATTCCGTTTCGATCGGAATATTCGCTCCGTTTTCCCGAAAAATCCGATGCAGAATGCAGCCATATAAATTCTGCTCCCATTTTTTCTGAGAATATTTTACTTTTTCATAAACCATCCACAAATATTCAGAAGATTCTCTCTTCTGCTGATTTGTCATCATATAAATCAACCAGCTGATCAGTCGAAACATCCTGTATTCCTCTTCTCAATTTCTATTTTACAGTTCGTTCTCAATAATTCCTGATGTACTTCACAAGCTAAATAATTATATATCCGCAGATATTCCTGCTCCGAAAGGCTATCTTTTCCTGCCAAAACAGAAATACTCTTCTTAATTCTACTCTTCCATGGAAGTTTTCTTTCAGAAAAGTTTTTTTTGAAAATTTCCATATAATTCACATGCCCGGTACAATATCGAATCCACTCTTCCTTCAAAAATCCCGGTGTTTGCAGCAGTTTATTCCGCTCCTGCATTTTCTCCAGCATTTCCGGTTCATGTGTCCAATCCAATCTGCCATTTTGGTTTCGATAAAACAAATATTTTACATTGTGTTCTTCAATATCAGCACACACCGCCATACCACTTTCCCATGCATTCAGATCCTGAATATTAGCTTCTACCTCAGGTCTCTCTCCAAAAAGGAAATTTCCCTGTCCGTAAACCAATACACCATTCTGATAGGTTTCTGTACATCCAATACAATGACTGTGTTGACAAACAACCAAATCTGCTCCAGCACGCACATACCTGCGCAGCCTTTTCTGCATTTCCGGCGTCGGATAAGGATAAAATTCAACACCGCCATGATAAAGAAGAATCACATAGTCTGTCTGTCTTTTTAATTCCTGAAGCGCCAGAATATCTTCTCCTTCTTCCACCGGATGTGCGCCTGCGCTGTTTTCACCGGCAATAGAAAATTCATGCTCTGTACAGGAATATAAACCGATTTTATGGGATTTTTTCTCTAAAATAAGGCTTCTGTTGGAATTCTCCATATCTTTTCCTGCTCCAAGATATGGAATACCATGTTCTTCCAATACCTGAATGGTGTCTAAAACTCCTTGCGAACCATAATCCCGAATATGATTATTCGCAAGATTTACAACCAGCCCCGGTATTTTTTTTAATGCTTCCATGCTCTCTGGAAGCGCTTTCAGACTGGAGCCCCATTTCGCCGCAGGCTCATTTTCTCTCGTCAACGGACATTCCAAATTTACAATATTAAACTCTGCCCCATGGAGTTTTTCCCGAAAACCGTCAGATAACAGTTTCTCTATTGCACCATCTGTGTATTCATTTTTTGCAGATGCCGCTGGAACGACATCAGACATGATCATAATTTTCATTTTTTACTCTTCTATCATATTCATGAATTTTCTCTATCAATCGAATCGGTGAACATTCTTCCTTATAATGATAATTTATATTCTCTTCTCGTTTTACAAATTCAAAATCGATTTTCTCAGGATTATCAAATATCTGTATATACTTCGGATTGTAAAAAGGTAAGTCTACAATTCTTTTATTATTAGTTAAAAATTTTTTATTTAATATTACTGCCTCCAGGGCTCGTAATGTTGTTCCCATTTGTTTGTCACTTAAAACTTCTAAAATAGTATTGCTTTTTGATTCTTGTTCAACAATCTTTTCATATTCGACCGGAGTTGAATAACATATTTTATCCGCATATCTTTGTTTTTCTTTATCTGTTCCAATAATAGAAAATTTATATTTAATCCCACTTTTATCAATCTGTTCAAAACATCCGATAAGACGATTTAATCTTCCGTTTTCACCGCCTATATAAACAAGATCCCACGTTTTCTCTCTATTTATATATTTTTTCAGAAAAGAAGATGAATACACTGTTGGTAGATACTCAAAATTGTGTTTTTCGCAATCTCTTTTATCATAGGAAAAAACCAGTTCCGCTCTTTCTTGAAGTGCATAAACAGCTTCACTACTCACAGAATATGGATTCATATATACTAAAACATATTTAACTCCATATCTTTTTTTTAGCAAATCCAAATATCTCAGAGGATACCATCCAACTCTATTATCTGTAAGTATAATATAATTATTTTCATCCAATCGATAATCCAAATGATCTAATGTAAAACATGAACATGCATATTTGATAATAAATTTAGGAAGCCATATCTTTTTTGCTACTCCTATCAATTTTTTCTTTATTTTCAAAATAATTGGATTAATTGACACAAAAATTCCATCTACATATTCAGCTTCATTACTCAGTTCTACATCCTGCCACATGGCACGGTGCATAACTTCACATCCAATCACCCAGCATCTCATGTTTCCATTTCCCCAAATATTTTTTTATACGATTTTTGGCTACAGAAATCGTTAATTTTCTTTTGCACTTTTTAGTAATTTTAAAGTCTTTTTGCCCTGCATGGTCTATTAAATAATACACATTTCTTGCATATTCTTCACCATCAAATAATTTAATTTTATCTGATTTTAAAAATATCTGGGCATTATCCAAAAAATTATTGTATTTATCTTCATCAATTTCTTTTAACAAATCTATCATTTGCTCCGGAGTTTCAAATTGATCATACGGAATAAAACAATTTTGAGGAATATACTTCGAAATATCATCTGCCCCTTTATAAATAGGTACAATTCCTGCAGTCAGACAGTCCAATATTTTCTCAGAAACATATCCGTTTACGTCCTTCATGTTTTCAAATGCCAGCGCAAATTTATATTGATGATATACTTCCGCTTTATCTCCTACTTTTCCGCCATAACACGGATGTCCTTCTTTCTGCCATCCTCCACCATAAAAATCAAAATCACTCGGGCTATATTTTTCAACAGCGCATATAACCCGTTCTCTTTCACTATACAACTCTTTTGGATGATTCGAATGTTTATTGCCAGAAATACTTGTTAATAACTTTCTTTCCTTGAAAGGGATTGTTCCAATATTAATTCGAAAACAATAGGGCATATTTCTTTTGAAAATTCTTTTTCCATCTACTAAATCCCGATTCCATGTCATAATATATGGAAAATAATTTAATAGTTCTTTTATTCCATCTTCTTCATGCATTTGATTAACCACTGGCGGTTCTGCATTACAATAAACAGCTTTATATTCTAAATTCCAATTTGCCAATTTTTTCAACCATTCATCATTTCGTTCAAAGAACAGAAAAAAATCTACTTTAAAAGGATCAAACAGATCCACCGTATGTAGTTTATCTCCATGTCTTTCAAACTCTTTTTTCATTCTAGAAAAAGAAGTCAGCCGATCATCATAATTGATCGACGGATCAACCTCCCCGAATATTTTATCCTGTAAAAATGTATCATTCCACGGTATGATTGCGATATTCATCTTCTACCTCTGTCATTTCGTAAACTGTTTTCCACTTATGTTAATTCCATTATTAATAATACATAGTGTATCATACTCTTCTCCAGAGCTTTCCTTTACAATTCTGGCGCAGTTAACAACCTGGGATAATCCGGCAACAAGTCCGTCGCAGAATGCCAGGGCATACATATCCCGCAGTACTTCATATCCCCTGTAAACATCCTGAAAATAAAATACTTTCCCGGGGAATTCCTTTTCAAACCGCTCGACCGCACTTTTCTCGTCTGTAGCCAGAAAAATCTTCTGAAATGCATTTTTTTCCAGGCATTTTTTTACCTGTGCTATTGTCTGTTCAATCTGGACAGCTACTGGATGATTCTGATATCCAGCTTTATAGTCTGTTCCCCGGAAATGTACTCCAAGAATTTTGCTGTCATCAAAAATATCTTTCAGATCATTTTGGATCATTTTTTCCGTTTTTTCATTCAAATAAATATATTTCCGATACATCTCAGCCAGTTTACTCTGATATTCGGCTGTCATCCCATAAGTATCTTTCTTAAATTCCCGCTCAATTATGACTCCCTGTGCAGATTTCGATTCTGTTACATAACTGCTCTTCAAAATATCCTGTTTGGTCATCCCATTGGGCTGTCTGAAATAATATTCAAAAGCGTTTTCCGTCCCATTTACAGGCTGTTTCTCTGTATATAAAAAAGTCTTTCCCCATTCAATATAAGGAGTTAAACCAAATCTCTCTGCAAATACCATCTTTGCCAGCATTGCACGAACTTCCGCGAAAAATCCCCATCCGTTTCCGTTTTCCCGGATCAGCATAACTTTTTTATCCGGGACACCGCTTCCATTTTGCTTAAATTCCAGCAAAAGAGGATTTACTTCCCGCTCAAGGAAAAAGTCCATATATGGTTCATCGCCAAAGTGTTTGGCGGCTTTCAGCACATAATGAATCCTCTTTTTCCATTTGTTCTCACTCATTCGTTCAATACTCCCCGCTTATTTTATATCGAAAGGTTTCTGCCAATTTTGCAATCATCAACCCGCAGTTTTTACCGGATACTCCACACACGCCAACTGCCTGCAAAATCGTTTTCACCGACTTACTCCGGATCATCCACTGGTATAAAAGCCGCTTTAGTTCCTCTTCCAGCTCTTTCTGTGCATAAATCTTTGTTTTTTGATTCTGCTCAAGAAACAGCGGAATCAGCTTCGCTGCCTGTCGATAATCCTCCGAGGCAGCGTTTTTGATTTCTTTTGCCCAGGTTTCCAACGCATCTCTCTGCTTTTCATCCAGTGAAATATCCAGCCATTCCAGCTGCATGCTGCGCACTCTGGCGGCGTTGTTTGACTGTTCGCCGCTTTTTTTACTGGAAACTTGTTTTTTATGAACCCGATAGTCCAAAAGGATTTCCGGTGTCACTCCGATTTCAAATTTTTTTGCAACTCTCGCTGCAAAATTATAATCCTGGGCGGAACGATAAGATTCATCATACCGGAAACCTTCCTGTGTAATCAGCTCCCCACGCATCATAAAACCAGGATGTGCCAATACAGGCCGGATCAGCATCATCGCCTGCAGCTGTTTCGGTGTTCCCTGAATCTGCGAGATCAGATCTTCTTCGCCAAACATATGCGTCCTGCAGCTAATCAACATCAACTCCGGATGCTGTTCCAGATATGCGATCTGTTTTTCAAACCGTTCCGGTCTGCTCTTATCGTCGCCATCCATCCGGGCGATATAAGTGCCCTGCACATATTCGAGCGCCGTATTTAAGTTTCTGGTCAATCCTCTGTTCTCTGAATTGCAAATCAGTCGGATTCTATCATCATGATAACTTTCTATGATTTCAACCGTTCGGTCTGTCGAACAGTCATCCACAATAATCAGTTCAAAATCCTGTATCGTCTGAGCAAAAATACTGTCCAGTGATTCTTTCAGATACTGTTCATCATTATAAACCGACATCACTACGCTGACCAGTACTTTTCCACTTTTCATCACTATTTCCTATAATCCTTTCCGATTTCGCAGCCATGCGAGTAAAATCACCGCTTCTGTCCGCTGTCCTTTTACTGCCCACAGAAAAATTCTCTGCGCAGTGCCAAATTTTCCTGCATCCAGTCCATTCACCGCATCTTTTACAAGCTCGCTGTCACAATAGCTTTCGATCTGTTTCTTTACCGTTTTGCGCGGAACCTCTCCGATTCGTCTTACTTCCTGCTTCACGCATTCCATCAGGCTGACCCATACCATCCTTCGGATTCGTTCCTGTGTCTCTTTTTCTATACCGTAACGTCCTGCATATTCTTTTAAAACATTTGCCAGCACTTCTGTCAGGTGAAACCGATCCGGGCGGTACGCATGAGAAAACGATGCTTCATTTTGGCAGTAATGATAATAACATCCCGAGTCGATCACCGCCTTTTTTGCAAGCAGGCAGAAATCCAAATTAAAAATCGTATCTTCGCTGAAATATTCCCGTTCCGAACGGAAGCGAATCTTTCCTGTTTCAATCACACTCCTGCGAAACATCGTCATACATGCGGAAACACCCCGCATTTCCTCGTCATCCGCTGAGTCTCCAAAAAAATGAAGCACAAAGCGCTTTGGGATCGCTTCGTTTTCGTAGCACTGTTCTTTTAACTGCGCCCGGTAAAACAGCTCTCCCTGCGGCGTCTCGATCTGATAGCCGAAGCTGCACAGATCTGCTCCCTCCTGTTCCATCCGGTCTGACAGCTTTTCACAGGTGTCTGGTTCAATAAAATCATCCGAGTCGATAAACAGGACATAACGTCCTTTCGCAATATTCAGTCCATCATTTCTCGCCAGACCCTGTCCCGCATTTTGTTTATGGATCACATGGATTCTCGGATCCTGCTGTGCAAACTCATCGCACAAGCGGCCGCTGTTGTCTTTCGAGCCATCATCCACGAGAATGATCTCAATATTCTGCAGCGTCTGTCCCTGTAGGAAATCCACGCAGCGTTTTATATAGCGCTCCACGTTGTAAACCGGTACAATTATGCTTACAAGAGGCTTCGAAATAGCAGATTCCATCATTTCTTTACAACCCACTTTCCACTTCTATTGGATCCCTTTCTTTCTACCAATCCATCTTCCCGTAAATCTTTTATCAGTTTCTGAACCTGTTTTCTTGTAAGATTAAATTCTTCCATAAGCTTAACCTGAGTTATCATCGGATTTTCTTCCATTCGCCGTAATACATCCAGCTTTTTTTCGGCTCCTTTTTTTGGCTCCTTTTTTTGGCTCCTTTTTAGCTCCTTTTCGGTTCCTGCTTGTGTGTTTTCCTCTTTTAAAAACGCCTCCTGCACAAACAAACGCGAAATAAAGTAGCTGTGATCATCATCTGTCTCAAATTCCGGTTTCGGTGAACCATTCTCTTCAAGAGCTCTAAGAATCTTGCCAAATCCGGTATTTCTGCCTTCTGTTAAATGTAGCTCCTTAAGAATATCTCCAATGCGCCGATTTCTATATCTGCGGTTTGATACCCTGTATCGTTTTAAACCTTCCTGTGTAACCGAACGATCCGGTCCCGGAAAACTTACAATTTCAATCATTTCCTTTTCAACCCGTACTTCTATCGGTTCTCTGATATCATATGCACGATGGTAAACTGCATTTGCCAATGCCTCTTCCACTGCAGCATATGGATAATTATACACCCAATCCGCCTCTGCCTTATCCGCGCTCTTAACAATTTTCTTTGTTATGATTGAATTTTTTATAAACTGCAATGCCTCTCTCAGTTGCTGATGAATCGGACCTTTAAATGTATTTTCTATAATACTGTTGCCACCCAGGCCATCTGGAAACTGTACAATATCGATTTGAGTACAAGGAAAAAATTTATCCGGTTCCATGCAGAAAAACATTAATCCCACATTTTTTGGTTTTACATATTCCGGAAGCAAACTGATAATATTCATATCACTGCATAATTCAGCAAAATCTCCCGTCTTTGATCTTTCATAAAGCGAACTTCCTATTTCTTTAAGATAATTCTGAATCAGTGTAATATTTAAATCTTCCAGTTCAGCCTGATGGTTTACTCTGTCATCGAACGGAACTCTATTTGCCAGGTTAAACAGATCTTTTTCTTCATCATCAGAGGGTTCTACCGTATTGGAAGCTTTACGAATATAATGAATTCTCTCTTTGTTATCCTTCTCCATCGTTTTTGGAGATGAATACGGTCTATTATCTCCACCCGGGCACCATATAACAATAAACTGTTTGTCCTGATATGTCTCAATACCAATTATCGGTGTATAAGTGGGTCTGAGAAGCTTGCATTTTGCAAATATATTTTTCTGATAGGCATCCAATTTATCGGTCGGAACTCCCTTTAACGGATAAGCAGGTCTTCCATTCTCCTCCTGCACGCCGATCACAATATATCCACCGCCCCAGTTATCCAGATCATTTGCAAAAGCACAAATAGATTTCAAAGAAGCCGCTGCGTCCCAGGTTTCTTTAAATTCAATTCTCGCCCACTCAACTACGTCTCCAGACAGGAGCGTTTTGATACTGGTTGGTATTGCCATTCAGCCACATCCTTTCCCAAATATGACATATCCTGCAGGCACTTTCTTGCCATTCTCATAAATTTCTATCTCACAATCTCCCTGCAAAACTCCCAGATGTCCTGCGCCATTCTCTTTTCATTCCATTTCTCCCGAACAGAATTCATGGCGTTCTCTCCGAGTTTTTCGGCAAGCTTCGGATCTTGTATCAGTCGCTCCATCTGTTCTGCAAGCTCTTCCGCATTTTCCGGCTCATAGAGCAGGCAATCCTGTCCGTCTGTCACATAATCTCTCAGGCTGGGGACATTTGCCGCAATCACCGCTTTTTTTAAAAGCATCTGCTGCAGCAGTGTCATCTGCCCGAATGAATAGTTAAAAGACTGCAGTGGAAGCACACAAAAGGTCGCTTTTTCAATTTCTTTTATCAGCTGCGTAACCGGAATAAATCCGACGGTCTCAACACCGTCATATTTCCGATCCAGCTTTTCTTTCCCAATCAGTTTTAACTTCGGAAAATCAGCAAGTCCATCCTGATTTCGCCCTTTTTGCAGATTTCTCAGTTTTTCGTATGCCTGCAGCAGCGTATCCCAATCCCGTTTATTATAACCGACACATAAAATATACGGATTTTCTTTCTCTATCGGTGTTCCGGTCGGCTGAAAATATTCTGCATCCGTCCCAAACGCAATATATCTGCTTTTGGAAAGCAGCCACGGGTGGCACTTTTCGTAATAGGTAATCTGGCTCTTTGTATGATAAATCACGCCGTCCAGGGATTTGCTCGCAAACTGCATCAGCTTCAGTGCTTTTCCTTCTTCCTTCGCGCTGTTAAAGCCACCGATGTCAAACACGATATGCTTATATTTTCCATGTCCGAACAGTCTGCGCCACAGGCACAATACAATCCCACTCTGCATTCCATGGGACAAAACCAGGTCATACTGATTTAATTTCGGCAATACCTTCAGCGTCTGCCAGATATAAAACCGGATTTTTTCTTTTTCAAATTGCTCCAGCCAGGGAAACGAACGGATGTCCACAACATCTACGGAAATATCATCCGACAGATACCGAAAAAACCAGTATTTCTGTCCCGGTACAACATAGTCCGGCGGCTGTTTTCCTTCCGGTATTTGATTTTCATAGGCAACTTTCCAGTTGACCAGCATCAAAATTTTCACACTGCACCTCATTTTCAAGCATATACTGTAGAAGTATTGCTGCTCAATGTGCTCTGCTCAGGCTTTTAAACCGCCATAAATCTGCAGCAGTTTTTCGCAATATTTATCCAGATTCAGAAAATCTGTTTCCTTACAATTTCTGGTATACTCTTCAAGCCGCTCCGAATCTCCCCAAAGATTTCTGATCTTCTCTTCCAGCTCTTTTTGATTCCCCGGTTCAAAAAATTCACCGGTCATTCCTTCTTTAATCAGTTCAACCGTTCCGCCAATTCTGGACGCAATAACAGGCGTTCCATAATATTGTGCTTCAATTACACTAAACGGACAATTTTCATACCACTCTGACGGGAAGACAACAAACTTCGCCGCTGCAATTGTCCGATAAAGCTTCTCACCATTCGTGAAACCGATATTCTTCACATTTCTCAACTGATTTACTTCATTTTCCAACGGTCCTTTTCCTGCAAATACAAAAGTAATATCGTTTAATTTTTCACAGGTTTTCAGTAACGTTTTAATTCCTTTTTCTTCTGAAAATCTGCCAAAATACAAAACATAATCTTCTTTTTTGACCGGACATAACTCCTGCTCCGGCAAAAAGTTATGCATCGTCACCGTCTTCCCGTCCAAATCCGGATTCGTCTTCAAAACTTCTTCCAGGAAATGGCTCGGGCAGATCACCGTATCGAACATCCGATACGCATGGTTATGCTGATAGATCTTCGCTTCCACGCTTCCCAAGAGGCTCTTCACGCGGGAATTGTGGATACACTTGTGTTTCGTGCAGTTCCACTGCTTCTGTCCCAGGCATTCCTGGCACAGCTCGCCGGACGGTCTCTGCATCAGATGGTTTGGACAGACGAGCTGTGAATCATGCGCCGTGTATACGATCCGAACCGTTCTGCCGGTCTGTTTCTCATATTTACGGATCGCGTAGAGAATGGACGGTGTCAGCTGGAAATTGAAATTATTGACATGAACCACGTCCGGCTGAAAATCGTCCAGCACTTTCCGGATCTTTTTTGCAGCCTCTGTCGAATAGAGAATCTGGAACGGATACAGTAATTTTTGAAGTTTTCCGGTATGAAAATCCATATTCCCTGTATAGCAATCAAGCCGGTTCGAAACGACCCGGCCTTCATGCTCCATTCCAAAATATTCTACCTGATGTCCCATCTTCTGAAGCTGCTTCCCGACTTCAAAAATATAGGTTTCCGATCCGCCGTTCGGATGCAGAAATTTATTGACAATCAATACTTTCATTTCTGATTCTCCCGTGCTTTGAGCACATGCTGATAAAGATGCAGTGTCTGCTCCGTCACCCGATCCCAGTTATATTTTCCGCAGATAAAGTCTGCATTTTCCTGATGTGCTTTCTGCGTCTGTTCCGGATGCGCCAGCACTTCCTCCAAACGCTTCTGCAAATCTCTTTCATTTCCCTTTTCAAAATACAGAGCATGATCTTCCGCCACCTCTGTATTTTCCGGAATATTGCTTGCAATACAGCAGTTTCCATAGCTCATCGCTTCCAACAGTCCAAGCGCCATCCCTTCAATATCACTGGGCAGTACAAAACAATACGCGTTAGAGTACAGCTCTTCCAACACTTCCCCCTGTACAAATCCGGTCATAATCACACGGCTGTCTTTTGCCGCCAGATCGACCATTTCCTGTACGTATTCCTGAGAATGGCTGCTGCCGCCCGCAATCACCAGTTTTTTATCCGTCTCGATTTGTTCAAACGCATGCAGCAGATAATGCAGTCCCTTTTCCGGTACAATTCTTGCCAGGAACAGGATATATCCGTCTTTTTCCAGACCATACTTTGCCTTAATTTCGGAATCGCCTTTTAAAATCGGTCTGTTGATTCCATTTGGAATAAAACGGGTTTTTCTGCCGTATGTCTCCTGAAAATAATCCTGCATATTGTGCGACAATACGATCACTTCATCCGCATGGAGCGCAGCGGTTTTTTCCCCCAGTTTCAGCATATGAGATGCAAAATTTCCCCAT
>OHHR01001291.1_pt1 | contig 11347 bp, 15 predicted proteins | sample 1568021 | NCBI WGS metagenome assembly OHHR01 (sample SAMEA3879560, study PRJEB24766) | human gut metagenome | biome: human-associated habitat; feature: feces | place: USA | collected 1985/1987 | reverse complement strand
AGAAAACGCTAAAGCTTAATAATGCGCTTGATTTTGATGATCTTATATTTAAAACGGTTGAGTTGTTTGAGCATGATGCAGAAGTACTTAATTATTATCAGGACAGATTCAGATATATTATGGTAGATGAGTATCAGGATACGAATACTTCACAGTTTAAACTTGTGTCTATGCTTGCAGCAAAGTATGGTAATCTGTGTGTTGTTGGTGATGATGACCAGTCAATATATAAGTTCAGAGGAGCTAATATTACGAATATTCTTAATTTTGAGAATACATTTGAGGGAACAAAGGTTATTAAGCTTGAGCAGAATTATCGTTCAACTCAGACCATACTTAATGCAGCAAATGCGGTTATACAGAATAATGTTGGAAGAAAGTCGAAAAGTCTGTGGACTGAGAATGGTGAGGGTGAGAAAGTTAATTACACACTTTATGAAAATGGATATGAAGAAGCGGATGGCGTGGTAAATAGTATAAGTTCATTCGTAAGAGATGGATGGAATTATAATGATATTGCGATATTATATAGAACAAATGCCCAGTCGAGAGTGCTTGAAGAAAAACTCATGATGAAAAATATACCATATAGAATATATGGTGGTATAAGCTTTTATCAGAGAAAAGAAATCAAGGATATTCTTGCTTATCTTAAGACGATAGATAATGGCATGGATGGACAGGCTGTAAGACGTATCATAAATGTTCCTAAAAGAGGAATAGGGGCAACTACTATAGAACGTGTCCAGGAATATGCCGATCAGAATGCTTATACGTTCTGGCAGGCATTATGTGAAGCAGGAAAGATAGAACCATTTGTTACGCTTATAAGTTCATTAAAGGCTAAACAGCAGTTCATGAGTCTTAAAGAACTGGCAGAAACAGTATTAGAGGATACAAGATATATAGAAAGTCTTGCTGAAAGTGAAACCGCAGAGGAGATAGAAGCAAGACAGGAGAATATTGATGAATTCATTAATAAAATAGTGAGTTATGAAACTGGATGTCAGGAAAAAGGCGAAAAACCTACGCTAAGTGGTTTCTTAGAGGAGGTTGCGCTTATAGCAGATATAGATAATCTTAATGAATCAGAAAAACAGGTTATGCTTATGACACTTCATAGTGCTAAAGGTCTTGAGTTTCCTATAGTATATATGACAGGTATGGAAGACGGACTGTTCCCAAGCTATATGACCATAGTATCAGATGATCCAACAGAGATTGAGGAAGAGAGAAGATTATGTTATGTAGGTATAACAAGAGCTGAGAAAATACTTAATCTGAGTAGTGCCAAAATGCGTATGGTACGGGGTGAAACACAGATGAATAAGGTTTCAAGATTCATCAAAGAGATACCAGATGAATATCTTAATATAGAGAATAACAGTTCTGGATATAAAGGAAAAATATCTTATGGTGGAAAAGATGAGTCAGAAGAACAGCCTGCCTATAATATAAGAGCCAATGCAAAGGCGGCACTCAGCAGATATGGAAGTGGAAATACTACATATAAGCAGTCTGACAGAGTAAAGATAGGTGGCGTTTCAAAGCCGGGTGGAATGTATAAGAGCAGTGGATATGGTAATACTATATATGGTTCAGCTAAGAAAGCTATACGAGATACAGCTAATGCTGGGGTAAACAAGAAGGTTGGGTTCGGAAAAGAATTTCCTATGGATATATTTGACTTAAAAAAAACAACCATTAAAGCTTCATCATCAGAAGATACAGGAAAAAGCTTATCAAAAGAATCATCAGGCGGACTAGGTTATTCTGTAGGTGATACTGTAGAACATAGTAAGTTTGGCAAAGGCAGGGTAATATCTATAGACCATGGTGAACGTGACTATATGGTATCTGTAAAGTTTGATGAATTCGGCTTAAAAAAGATGCTTGCAGGATTTGCAAGATTAAAGAAGATTTAGTTAAATATGTGATTAAAGAAGATTAAAAAAGAAGATATAATTAAATAAGTTACTAAATAAGATATTGAAGATGTTGCAAATGTCAAGTAAGAATTACAATTTTTATTGTATTTATTTAAGTACAATATATTGCTTAAGCAAAATAGTAAAAGTATGATATTTTAAGGCATAGAAAATAGGCAAGTGCTAGTTCAGACGTCCGAACTAATACTTGCCTATATTTACATATAGAACCATAGTTCAGATAATCAGCTTAAGCATATCAATAGAACTTTTACCATTGAACATTTTACGAGGTAGAGTATTTATCCAATCCTGTACATACTTTATATATTCATCTGTATAATTAGATATATCCTCACCTTTTTTAATAAATCGCCTTATCAATCTATTAGCATTTTCGTTGCTACCTCTTTCATTACTGCAATAAGGGTGACAATAATACAAGTTATTTTTTATGTATATATTAAAATCAACATCATTCATAAGAACGTCACTATTAAGAGAAAATTCCACACCATTATCACAGGTTATTGTTTTAAAATAATTATAAAATGTATCGCCTAACTTGTTTTTAAGATTTATAAGCATATCCCAAGTAGAATTACACTCTTTAGAACACATACGATATATTAACTCAAAACGTGTCTGTCTTTCTGTTAAAACTAATAATACTTGTTTTGTACCTTGCTTTCCAACAACTGTATCAAGTTCCCAATGCCCAAAAGTATCACGCTTTAAAACTTCTTTATCCCTGTTATCTATAAGCTGTTTATAAGACTTAATAACTTTACCCTGTCTTTTTATCTTAGCTTTCTTAGACATTTTATATATTCTTAATTCTTTACAGGTATGTAAAAATACATTATTATCACGATAATTAATAAGAGTGGATAAACAAAAATTAATATCATTTCTTTCTTGTTTTACAATCTCATAAGCAGAATAAGGAGAATATTTTTCATAATACATAAGTTCATCAAGTCTGTTAGCAAGTTCTATATTATTACCGATTAACAAATTACGTCCGCAGTTACTCATATTACTTTCATAACGGCGTTGTGCGACATCCGCTTGATATACTGTATATTCTTGTAAATTAGTATCTAAAAGAGTTATAAGACCCCTATAGTATTCATTGTATATAGTCTTTAAGGATTTATTAAAATAATCTGCTAACTGCTTAAATGTATAATTAAGCTTTAACAGACTTTCAAAAATATATCTATCTTTCAATGTAAAATGCTTACCCATAAAATCACCCCTCACTATGATTTTTTTTTAGTTCAGACGTCCGAACTAATAGCCAACATCAACATATCTTATTTTCCCACGATAAGAAGATGAAACCTCTTTATAATACAACAAATTTTCTTCAAATGCTTGTTTTATGTAATCATCTATATTATCAAAATCAACATTAAAATATTCCTCTATGGGTTTACTAACAGTAGAACGGCTAACCCAATAACGACGGCGATTAAGAGTATTTGTACATAGGTCCTTAGTTATATACTTTGTCATATAGTAAGCAATTTTCATAGAAGATTGTTTGTTATTTTCTAACTGTATCGCTGTACTATAACCATAACGCCATTGATTAATAACTAATATTTCTTGACCATTTTTTGTATATACTTGAGTAACTTCGTTATTATCGTTCCTACGAAGAAAGGGCGATAATTGAAGTTTGCCAACATTAGATATAACAGCGTGAAAATGATAACTCTTTCCATCTTCGTGAAGTTCCGGTACAACAACATACATTAAATCGTGTGCATATCTTTCTTTTAAGTGCTGCAACCATTTTGACAACTTTTGAGATACCTCATAAAAATCCGTCCTGTCTACAAGACGTGGATTAAAAGTAAAAGTACAAAAATATTCCCAATCGTTAGATAAAAGATATTCCAAAATTGTTTTTTTAGTTCGTTGTGTAGAAGAATAAGCAGAAGAAGAACGCCTTTTATATCTTAGCTTTGCTATTTCCTGTTCTGCTTTTTCTGTATCATTTCCATAATACTCTTTTAAATAATTTTCTTTTTCCTTTAATTCTTCCTGTATCTGTTCAGACGTCCGAACTAACGCTTTGTTTTTCTTTTCACCTTTTTTAACAGAATTATCATAAACTTTAACTTGCATATGATTTTTATAATAACTTATCTTTGCGTTGTATATTTCCATTGTGTTTAACTCCCTTTTACACCAAACCACCACACATCAAAGCGGGTGGGGGTTAAATGTTGTTTTTATCAAGTAATATATTTATATAAATATTATATATACAGGCTTGTGTTAAGTCTCCGCAAACTCCGACTTTCCACAACCCTGTATTAAAATATTTGCGTTGTATCATAAATATCAAAATATTTATTACTGCCAAAGATGAAATAAGAACGAATTTTTGCGGCACTCTTAGAGGACATTGTATAATCGCTTTCAACACACACAAAGAGATTGCCACCGAAAGGAAAAGCAAGCAATTTACCAAAACCTTTAAACCTAGATACATTTCTATGTAATATTTTGTGTTCAATAACAGCACCACGAATCTGTTTATCTATCATATTTTCATTCTGACTAATCAGAATACAATCATACCCCCATTTACGAAATTGGGTTAAAAACTCAATCCAATCAAGCCTGTCATTTCTATTCCAAGTTCGTGTATTCCATATTTTTTGACATTCATCAAATATCAATATAGATTGATGTAATGCAATAGCACCTTTATTTGTACGTTTATGGAAATTCAAAGCAAACCCCCTTAAGCCCTGTATCGAACTAAACTTATCGGTACAGGGTTCAATGACAGGCGTGTAATTACCTCTATAATCTTTTTTAAACTGCCTTATGGCATTAGACAACCAATCTTTATTTGATATATAAATATATTGCCCAAGCGGACAATTACCCTTAGGGGGAATTTTAGAAATGTCTATTTCTATATTAGAAATTATATTTTTACCTTTTCGTAATTCATTATAAATAATTTGCGCACAATGATAGCTTTTACCGCTACCAGGAACACCAGTAAAGAAATCAGCACCCATATACATTTACTCCTTTTTATTAGTTCAGACGTCCGAACTATTTCAATATTTCTGCAATAATTTTTAAAATAGATTTATTTCCTAAGACAGAAGATATAATCTTCTTAAAATACTTAAAAATAACATACGTGGCATATGCAGATACAAAAGCACTAACAAGCGTTACACAAAAGCCAACAGGAACAAACCAGTTCACGTAAGGCATATATGCAAAAATAGGTTCTTTTGCAACATCCAAAACCCCACAAAAAGGGTCAGTTGGCAGAAAGTTTTGCACAATCAAAATAACTTGTATTATAAAAGCAAATACAGAAAAGATAATATTTGCAAGTACAGAACATATAAGCACAATTACAGTTGTTTTCATAATCACACCTCATTTTTAAAGCGGTTATATGTAGCAATAGCCATATAGATTGTAAATGCCAGTTTTTCACCACTACGCATTAAATCCGCCCATTCTTTATATTTATCGTTATTTAAGTCTATGATTAATTTAAAATTATCCCTGTTTTCTTCATCAATAAAGTCTTTTAATAAAAAGTCATAAGACAAAGTAAAAGACGGGGCAACAGGTTCAACGCAAAGCACTTGCAACCATTCAAAAAGCTGATAAGGAACAGAAAAAGGAAACTTTCCAAACAGACCATTACGATAATTCACATTGTCAGGCGACACATCAGTTACAAGAGAATTAACATTGTCAGTATCTTGATTAACATCCTGTTTAACTGTATTCTCACCATACAGGACAGCATTTTTAAGACCTTTAAACATTGTATTAAAAACAGCTTGCACATAATTAATATCATATGCTTCATCCTGTTCATCATCTTTAGAAGAAACAACTGCATATATATCAGTTGTAACACCTAAAATATTCATCAATATTTCATTCTGCGATTGCATAACTGTTAACAGGCTATCAAGTTTGTTATTTGTTTCTTGCGTATTATCTTTTATATCATCCATTTTGCCACTTAAGCTTTCTAATCCTTTATCTATTGCTTTTTGCAATTCATCCGCAGACATAGAGCCTTTACCGCTGTTAATGCTATCAATTAATTCATCCATCTTGTCAGAAATATTTGTATTCATATCATCTATACTAATTTGAATATCTTCCCCCACACCATTTATTTTAGAAGATAAAAACGCACTCTGCGAACCATGCAAATAATTATACAACGCTTCATAAGACTTAAAAATATAAGTATCATAATCAGAATATACATGTAAAAAATTAGAATCAACATCAAATCGAGGTAATGGATTAGAGTGCAAAAAACTAGAATCTGATGAAAATTCAATGTCAGAAAGAGGAGTAAAAGAATCATATTTATAATTTTGCACATCAATACACTCAGATGTATCAATTTGTAAAGTACTAGAAACATCATCACTATATTCAATTATAGGATAATAAGAATAATAACGGTCAGAATAATAATATCTCTTAGGAGTAGAATCTTTAAATAAATAGCCATTACTAATTTTATCCTTTAAAAAAATAACACGACAAATAGTATTAGCACCAAAAACAAGCGCAGTCTTATAGTCTGAAACGCGTGAAACTGTATCAGTATAATCACTAATATCTTCAAACATATTGCGAAAAGTAGAAGAACCAACAAAGTCAGATAAAGAACGGCTTTTATAAACCTGTAAACCAATAGAATCATAATATTGTTTTTTCAACTGTTCTCTTAACTTATCTACACTATCAGATAATATTGTTAAGCCGTTGTCTTCATTATATTCAAAATCTATATCATTAGTACTAACCATAACAGAATCCAAAACATCAGAAGCAGCAGAAGCAACTATACCCAATTTGCTATTTATAAGAGATACAAGACCAATGCCAATATTTTTAGAATTATTATTATATCCCTTATATGCATACCAAGAAAGAAAATAATTCAATGTATCATCATTATCAATAAAATCACCACTACCAAAAGTATACATCCAACGCCCACCAACATATTTAACAGCATGCTTTTTTCCACCTCTATCAGTAAAATTAAAAGACTTATGCTGTGAAATAATACTAGAAAAATCATACCCATCATAAATTGTTTTATAACTATCATAGACAGAAACAGAACTAGCGTAAACATAAACAGGAGTATACACATAAATAGATATAAAACATAATAAAATTGATAAACATAAAATAAATGATAAGAACCTTTTAAACATATATACCCCCATAAAAAAAAGACTTAAGCAAGTTTTCACTTGCCTAAGTCCTCTTTATTCTGCTTTTCAAAATATTTTATTTTTTCTTTATTTAATTTTATCTTTAAATAAAGAAAATAAATAATATATGAAACCAAAACGATTGATAAAATATTAAATATTAATTCCATATATACACCCCCTTTTCCATATTGTACAATAAGGCAAGTTTTAATACAATACCAAAAGAAAGTTTTTTAAAGAAAATTTGAACATTCAAAAGAATAATACGGACATTTTAAACATTCATCAGCATAACAACTTTTATAATCTGTAAACATAGAATAAAAGCAATTAAAGTGATATAAGTATTCATTCATTAAATGACATATATAACATTTTTGTATGAATGATAACAATTCCCATTTAATCATTGTTATTATCTTCTTTTTCCTGTTTATCTTTCTTAAAATCCATTGTTATGCTTATAAAAACAATAATTACAAAGAGTAGCACTATACAAAGTGCATTTATATCATTTAAGTTCATTCTGTATCACCTCTTTAAAAATTCAAAACATAAAGCAAAAAATAAAAAAATATATACACAAATACAAGTGTAAAAATATAAAAGATTAAACTAATAAATAAATTATAAATATCAAAGTAAACTAATAGAACATCGAAAATTAAACTTATACCAGTACTAAAAAGCCAAGTTATAAAAATTAAACCTAACCTCATTTTGTATCACCTCTTTCAGAGGTGTTATCCTGTTCAGACGTCCGAACTTTTTCTTTTTCCTGTTTTGCTTTCTGCTTTTCTTCCTTTTCTTCCTTACGGATATTTGCAAGGGTAACGAACATTTTCTTTATAATTCCTGTTTTATACTCACTTCCATATGCTGCATAATACACAGCTTTTCTGATATTAACTGTATTCCTGTATATGAGGAATACCAATAAAATTAATATATATCCCATATGCTTTTAACTCCCTTTTGTTATCGTTTTGTATATCAATACTCCAATTATCAGCAAGATAGCACCATTGTGCTATCCGTCCACACACAAACGCTTACACGTATATTAAGCGTTAGTAAGAGAGTGGAAAAGGTTGAGTACTATACTAATGCCCATTCTTATAGCAAGAATAGACATACCGATTGGGATTATTGCTGTAATTCCATCAACTGCATAATCCTTTACATCAGTCGCCCCAGTTGTAATTGCTGTCTTAATTGCTTCTGGCATACCACTTGCACCACCGACGACCTCATTAACTTTTGTTACTGCTTCATCCATAGTCGTCATTCCTTTCTTCTCATTTTTATCTATGTAAACTCCGAAGAGTAAACACCTAACTTTTCATTATGTCGCAGAATATACGCCATGTTTTCATTATTACAAACATAATAAAGCTTGATAAAATTGTTATCATAATACCCAAAGGTACTACTTCGCCAATCATCATTTTTAAAAATTCTGAAACTTCCATATATTTACCTCAGCCTGTCTACAACCACATAGCCAACAAATGCACCAAAGAACAAACACAACATCGTTAAGATTAAAAACAGTAGTTTATCCGTAACTGACATTTTCTCTAAATCATCTTTAGTCGATGGAAGTGTACTGCTTACTTCCTGTACCGCTTGCGTTATCTGTTCTTGCGTATCAGCCTTTACAATACAGGCTGTATTAACACTTAAAGAAAAGATGATAACTGACACAATAAGCGTTATTATAATTCCTTTTATAATTATCAGTTTTGACATTACTAAACCCCTTTAATAATTCATTTTATGAACACCACCAAGTTATTGACTTTTGGTAAACATCCACAACACTACTTTTATATGTATGTTAATTAAGCGAATTAACAATACTGACAGCTGAACACATCACCGCCAATATACTTTTACAAACCACTATACTCTTTGCTAAGCAAGCTGGTTTATATCCGCCCTGTCTACTTTACAGGTACTATTAAAGCAACTAGGGCGGATGTACTACGCCGTGCCACTTTTGTTAAAAAACAACAAAAGCTGTCACTCATAGCTTTGTAGCTCATTCCTTATAACAGGTCAATTAAAGGAATAAATCAGACCTGTCTTTATTATCAGCAACGTTGTTGTTTTGTACCTTTACATCATTCTTTTTAAATGATAAGTTTCTGCCACTTATTCTGTTATATATTGTTACACCTACAAACAGCACAGCAATAAATATCCAGAGGACAACAGCAGAACCAACACATATAAACACCAATGTTTTCATATGTTTTCACTCCCTTTATTTTTATTTTAGTATTAAATACTAATTAACACCTTGTAAGAAAATGAGTTATTGCCTATTTTCATTTCATAAGGGAGTTAAAGAAAACTTACAAGGCATTAATTAATACTTAATATATTTGTGCAATCCGTCAGCAAGTTGAAACGATAAACAACCAACTGACAGACCACACAACAGGCGTTATTTGTGAGGGTAACACCTGTATTGAAAGGTTGAGGAGTAGACAACCTTAACAATCATTTTTACTTGTTTTCAACAGGCTTTTTATTATCCTGTATTGACTTTTTAGCAATATCAAGCGCCGCATTATCAATAGCAGAGCGGAGAATATCAGCAAGCTCTACTTCACTATGCATTGTATTCATTTTAGCAACAATACTTGTAACTCTTAATCTTTCACGCTGTAAACGTCCATTTTTATCAAAACGCTGCACAGCGGGTTCATATCTAAATGTAACAAGAAGAACATCAGCCGGATTGATAGAATTATATATTTCTTCCGGCACATTAACACTAGATATTTCTTCGCCATTATCAAAGTACACAGGGTACACATTACCTTTATTTATCTGACCATTATTACCCTGTATTTCATAAGGGTTCGGTTCACACTTCTTAATAACTGTTAACATTGTAATTCCATTCCAATTCATAATAATTCACCTTGCGGATTTATCCGCCCTTTCTTAAATATTCTTTGTGATATAATCCTTATGCGACGTATCGCACCTCTTTTATTTAAAGTTCAGACGTCCAATAAGTTCAGACGTCCGAACTAAAAATCTAATTTAATCTTCTTGTGGTGGGTTCATAATCTCATTACCCTTTTTACGGAGCAAGCATATATCAACTTCACCATATTTATTCATTGAATCAGTTAACACATTAACTAGTTCTTTCATAATTGAATTCATATATTTATTTAATTCCTCTTTATTGTTAAGCACCTGTTTAAAGTCAGAAGATGTAACAACATAGGTTTTACAAGGTGTATCATCATCAGCATATCTTTCTATATTGCTGTTAATATCATTTATAGTCTTATCAGCAGAAGCACTTAAAACTTCGCTTGTATCACTTGCAAGTTCATCTGCCAAAACTGTATCGGGTTCGTTATCCTCTAAAAAATTCATAGCATTTTTTAATCTGTCTTTTATTTCTCTAACTGACAAAGATGATGGATAATCTTTCAATATAGTTTCGATAGATAACTCTTTTAACAGGTTAAGTTGCGAAAAGTTATAATCTTTTAATCTTTCATCAATGACAAGACAATTCTTATTCTTATCAAGTTTTGAAAAACGTAAAGCAACATTTTTATAATCATTTGTATTTGTCTTACCCATTCCAAAAACGTCACTTGTATAGTCATACAAATTTGAATAACCAAGTTCCTTATACAGTTCTTTGTTATATATTTCTAAGACAGATAAAGCAGTTACAAACTTGCTACCGTTCTGCAATTCAATAGACATTGTTATTCTCTTATTAAAAATAGAAGATAATTCTTTTCTGCTTTCCTTACCGCTTAGAATTAAACCAAGGCTGTTATCATCAAAATTAAAGGCATTATGAGAAATAATACAATTATTATCATGTTTTTCTTCCTTATTCCCTGTAAATGGGTTACTTTCTTCATAACCTATTCTTAACTTATCATCAATAGAAAGCTTGCTTAAATAATCATCAATCTTTTTATTAATAACCTCTAAAGCTTTTTGATAATCGGGTTCATCAGTTAAACCAACTGTATAGCGATATGGGTTATACTCACTTTCCTTATCTGCTAACACAATGCTTATAACAAACTTCTTGTTTTCTTCCTGTTTAACTGAATACTCAATAGAACACTTGCGATAGTGTACATTAACAATCTTGCCTTTAAGTAC
>OHHR01001290.1_pt1 | contig 11347 bp, 10 predicted proteins | sample 1568021 | NCBI WGS metagenome assembly OHHR01 (sample SAMEA3879560, study PRJEB24766) | human gut metagenome | biome: human-associated habitat; feature: feces | place: USA | collected 1985/1987 | reverse complement strand
GGCACCATCATAATAGAATTTGATGACCTCCAGCGTGCCGGATTCCTTTTTGCCGTCCCGGCCCAGCGTGGGGCGGTAGTCCTGCTGGTAGCGGCAGCCGCAGTGACTGCCGGCAAAATCTTTTGCGTGGAACGACATGGAGTTATCCTTCTTTCTTTTTAAAAATGCCCTTCAAAGTCGCCCTCGATCTCATAGGGCCAGCTCAGGATGCCGCCCAAGTCCCGCAGGCGGGTGTAGCCAAGGCTTTCCAGCTTGCGCACGGCATCGGCACTGCGGCGGCCGGTGCGGCAGTAGACCAGCCATACAGCGTTCTTATCTGGCAGCACCTCAGCCGCACGGCTCAGCACCTGACCCAGCGGCAGCAGCTTTGCGCCGGGGATGTGGCCCACGGCAAACTCGTCCGGCTCCCGGACATCTACAGCAGCCGCCTCGTGTGCATCCAGCAGACGGATGGCATCGGCAGCCGTGATCTTCTCACTCATACTCTCACTCCTTATAATATCCTCTTATCCATCCTATGATAACAGACCTTTTTTGTTTGCACAAGAGGATACCTTTGCAAAATCCGAGCAACGTGCTATACTATAGGAAGCAATAAGGAGAGGATCGCCATGAAATTTTCGACCAAAAGCCGTTATGCCCTGCGCCTGATGGCCGAGCTGGCACGTTATGCGCCGGGCACCACCGTGAGCCTGAAGGAGATCAGTGAGCGGCAGAACCTGAGCCTGAAATATTTGGAGCAGATCGTGACCCCGCTGGCCCGTGTGGGCCTTGTAAAAAGCGAGCGCGGCAGTCAGGGCGGCTACCGCCTGACCAAAGCCCCTGCCGACTACACCGCCGGCGAGATCCTGCGCGCCATTGAGGGCAGCGTGGCACCCATTCCCTGCCTTGGCAGCGAGACCAACGAGTGCCCCATGTGGGAGCAGTGCTTCACCCTGCCCTTCTGGACCGGCCTTGATGAGGTGATCAACCAGTATATCGACAGCGTAACGCTGGAACAGCTTTCCAGCCAGCTGCCTGCATCCGATAAAAAAGAAGGCTGTTGCAGCTGCGGCACGAAAAATGCCTGAATCTTGAAAGAAATGCTTGACATTCGCCTTTGCATCGGCTATAATAACAAAGCATTCAGCGAATGCCTATAGGGGTATAGCTCAGCTGGTAGAGCAGCGGTCTCCAAAACCGCGTGCCGTGAGTTCGAAACTTACTACCCCTGCCATAAACGCACAGGTTCTTCGGAGCCTGTGCGTTTTGTTTTTGTACTCAAAGCAATCCGCACTCCGTCAGCCTGCTTTTGCAGTCATACAACAAAAAAACACCCCGAAGTCCTAAGGCTTCGAGGTGTCTGCTGTGGAGCTGCTATCCAGATTCGAACTGGAGACCTCATCCTTACCAAGGATGCGCTCTACCAACTGAGCTATAGCAGCAAATGGCGACCCGGATCGGGCTCGAACCGACGACCCCCAGCGTGACAGGCTGGTGCTCTAACCAACTGAGCTACCGGGCCATGATCGCTCAAGTTTCGCGCGGCGCTTACCGCCGGAACGTGCTTTATTATATCGAAAAAGCGTCCGCTTGTCAAGCATGAATTTACGAAAAACGCAAAAAAGCCTGAAAGAGCCGTTCAAAGCCCGCTCTGCCCTGTTCCGGACCCGCACAGCAGAAACGATTTACAAAAGAAAAACGCCCCGAAATCTTTCGACTTCAGGGCATCTGAGCTGGAGCTGCTATCCAGATTCGAACTGGAGACCTCATCCTTACCAAGGATGCGCTCTACCAACTGAGCTATAGCAGCGCAATCACAGCTCAGTTATAATACCACAGTTTCCACCGTTTGGCAAGAGGTTTTTGCAAAAAAATCTGGATTTTTGCAAAAAAGTCGTTTTTTACGAAAGAACTCCCCCAGTCTGCTTACACAGACAGCCCCCTCGGAGATGGGGCCTTTGGCAGTACGGACAACTTTCCGGTTTTGCCAAGGGCTCCCTCTCTGAGGGAGCTGGCATCGCGCAGCGATGACTGAGGGAGTTTTACTTTATCACTCGATCAGGCCGTTCAGCAGGGACAGGCACTTGCGGCTGTGCAGCTTGCGGATCGCCTTTGCCTCGATCTGGCGCACACGCTCACGGGTAACGCCAAAGTCACGGCCAACCTCTTCCAGCGTACGGGGACGGCCATCGTCCAGACCAAAGCGCAGGCGGATGACCTTCTCTTCACGAGGGGTCAGGCTCTTGAGAGCCAGATTGATCTGCTGTGCCACCATGGCGCGGTCTGCGGCCTTGCCGGGGGCTTCGGCGTTTTCGTCTGCGACGAAATCGCCCAGAGAGGAATCCTCTTCCTCACCCACGGGGCTTTCCAGACTTGCCGGCTCCTGTGCCATGCGCTGGATCTCGCGCACACGCTCCACGCTCATATCCATGGCCTTTGCCAGCTCTTCCGGGGTGGGCTCGTGGCCGTTCTGGTACACCAGCTGGTTGGTGGCCTGACGCATCCGGTTGATGGTCTCCACCATGTGCACCGGGATACGGATGGTGCGGGCCTGATCCGCGATGGCGCGGGTGATGGCCTGACGGATCCACCAGGTTGCGTAGGTGGAGAAGCGGAAGCCGCGGTCACAGTCGAACTTCTCGGCAGCCTTGATCAGGCCGATGTTGCCCTCCTGGATCAGATCCAGGAATGCCAGATTGTGGCCCACATGCTTTTTGGCAATGGACACCACCAGACGCAGGTTCGCTTCGCTCAGGCTGCGGCGGGCATTCAGGCCATCGCGGCGGGTCTTGAGCAGCTCAGCGCGCTTTTCGTCGCTCAGGGGGCCGTTTTCCACAGCCTCCATAGCTTCCTCTTCGGCAGCCTTTTCCTCGGCATCCTCGCTGGGCTTCTCGTTTCCCTCCTCGTCCAGATCTTCGGTATAGCTGCGGCTGTTCTCATCCTCTTCAAACGAGAAACGGGCGCTGTTCTTTTTGATGTACTCCGGCCCGCCGTACTTCTGGCGGTCGGCCTGCAGGATGTGCGCCGCCTCGGCACCGGCATGGATGCGGCGGCTCAGCTCCACCTCCTGCTCCGCGCTCAGCAGCGGGATCTGGCCGATCTGCTTGAGGTAGTTCTTAACGGGGTCGTCCAGCAGTTCGTCCATGGCAGCCTTCAGGTCTGCAGGATTCTCCTCGCTCTGCTCTTCCTCGTCCTCGCTGATGCCCATATCATCGTTGTTGTTCTCGGCATTCTCGACCTCGGCCATGATGCTGTCCACATCCAGCGTAGGCTCTGCATCCTCTTCCAGAACCTTGATGCCGCGTTCTTCCAGAAGGGTGTAGAGCGTTTCCTCATCCATTCTGCACTGTGCAGCCAGCGCCTTGGCCTCCTTGGCCGAAATGGTGCCTTCGCCTTTCGTCAACAGTTCCTTTAAAGTCATGCCCATTTTGCTCTCTCCTTCTTGCTCCGGGGATGCTCCCGCCGGGGGAAATCCTGTAATAAAGTGTTCCTGCGCATCAGATCACAAGTCCTCCGTTCACGCCGAACACCTGACCGGTGATGTAGCCCGCACCCTCGCCGGCAAGGAACACCAGCAGCTGCGCCACTTCGTCTGCGCTGCCAAGACGGCCCACAGGGGTCTCTTCGGCCAGCGCGGCCTTATCCTCGGCGGTGAATGCTGCCATCATATCGGTATCAATGACCCCGGGCGCAACACAGTTCACTGTGATGCCGCTTGGGCCTTCTTCTTTGGCCAAAGCCTTGGTCAGGCCGATCAGGCCTGCCTTTGCTGCAGAGTAATGCACCTCGCAGCTGCCGCCGGTCTGGCCCCACATGCTGCTCACGGTCAGGATGCGTCCGGCCTTGCGGCGGATCATACCCGGCAGCGCCAGCTGACACAGGTGGAACGCACCGGTCAGGTTCACGTCCAGCATATGCTGCCACTCTTCCGGGGTGATGTCGGTGAACAGCTTCTGCTGGGCGATGCCCGCATTGCTCACCAGCACATCCACACGGCCCAGTGCTTGTTCTGCGGTGCGGAACGCAAGCTCGCAGCTGGCGCGGGACGCCACATCGCACTGCACGGCGGTGATGCCGGGCAGCTGTTTTTCCAGCTCTGCAGCGGCTTTGGCATTGCTGTGATACAGCACCGCCACGCGGTAGCCCGCCGCATAGAACGCCCGGGCCGCAGCGGCACCAATGCCGCGGTCGCCGCCGGAGATCAGCACACAGCGGCCATTGGCTGCTGCCTGCACGGTAGGTGCAGGTGTTTTCTCTGGCTCTTCCTGCACAGGCTCCGGCATTTCCGACTGCGGCGCAGGCTGGGGCTTTTCCAGCACCATCACCCGGGTGGGTTCGTCCACCACGGGTGATGCCGCCTTTGGCTTTGGCGGTACGGGCGGCTCCTGTGCAGCCTGTTCCGGCTGCGGCTCCTCACCCGACAGATTGAACGTCAGTTCAAATTCATCTTCGTACAAGAGTATAGTCCTCCTGTCGTGATCTCTGCACTGCAAAGGTATGCCGTGCAGGAGATGTCTGTGCGGCCCATCGCCGTCCGTTCAGCGTCCATTTCTTATCCGGTCAAAGTCCGGTGCTCGGCGCGGCAGACAGCTGCATAAGATGGGTTTCGACAAAACACCATTAAATAATATAGCACAATTTGCCGAAAAAAGAAAGTGGAAGCCGCCTACTTTTTCACGCAGCTTCCACTTTTTTACGGTTTCTTCATATTCCATGCCGGTCATACAGGCGGTTTCCACTTCGGCCGGGCCGCAAGCCGTGCCCGCAGATCCTTGAAAAACGCCTGCAGCAGCTCCTGTGCTTCCTCTGCGCGCAGCCCCTGCTCCACCACCGGGTGGTGGTTGAAGGGCATTGCAAACAGGTCGGTCACACTGCCGCAGCAGCCCGCCTTGGTGTCTGCCGCGCCGTATACCACCCGCCGGATGCGGCTGTTGATGATGGCCCCGGCGCACATGGGGCACGGCTCCAGCGTGACGAACAGCTCGCACTCCCACAGCCGCCAGCCGCCCAGCTTTTTGCAGGCGGCATCAATGGCCAGCAGCTCTGCATGATGCAGTGCGTTTTTTTCGGTCTCGCGGGTGTTGTGGGCGGCAGCTACCACCTCGCCGCTGCGGGCCACCACGGCCCCCACCGGCACCTCGCCCAGTGCAGCCGCCTTGCGGGCTTCTTCCAGCGCAAGGCCCATCAGTTCAGAATCGGTCATAGGTTCCCCTTTATCCTGCTGCAAAAACCAGCAGATTATTCAATGTATGCAAAAGCATTCCCGGCCATACCCTGCCGGTGCGTTCACGAAGTGCGCCCAGCACAAGGCCGCAGCCAAGCGCCCACGCCATGCCCGCCGGGGTGCCGTGCTGCACCGCAAACAGTACCGCCTGCAGCGCCGCGGCCTGCCATCTGCCCAAGGGCTGCGCCAGCTGCTGGATGACCCCGCGGAACACCAGTTCCTCCACGACAGGTGCAGCGATGCAGTGGTGCACAAAACTCAGCGCCCGCACATCCCACGCCGGGGCAGGCAGAAATGCCAGCACTTTTCCTGCCAGCAGGTAGGTCAGTGCGCAGCCGAACGCAGCCAGCAGCGCCCTTGTTTTTGCCTTTTGCTCCATGGCCTGCCCTCCCTGCCGTGCGGTTCTCAGCGCCTATCTTATCATAAGCAGCGGCTTTTATGCAAGTATTTTGCGCTGGGACGAAGCAATTTTCGCTCAGGCAATTGACTTTTCCCTGTGGATTCTGGTATAATGTTTCCCGACGTTTTGTTGCAAAGCGTCGGGAAACATGACTTGAATTTGTTTTTACCGGAAATCCGGAGGTATTTTATGATCCGTATTCTCACCGATTCTGCGTCCGACATCCTGCCCGCCGAAGCCGAGCAGCTGGGCGTGACCGTGATCCCTCTGAACGTGACGCTGGAGGATGGCAGCATCCTGCGGGATGGCATCGACATGACCCCCACCGAGTACTATGCCCATCTGGCCAGCTGCCGCAAGCTGCCCACCACCAGCCAGCCCAGCCCGGAGCTGTTCGAGAAGTTCTATCTGGAAGCCGCTGCCGCCGGGGACGAAGTGCTGGGCATCTTCCTGTCCCACGAGCTGTCCGGCACATGGCAGTGCGCAAAGCTGGCCGCAGACCTCGCCAATGTAGACAACGTGCTGTTTGTGGACAGTGCCACCGTGTGTCTGGGCGAATCGCTGCTGGTGCGTCTGGCCGTGCAGCTGCGTGACGCAGGCAAGACGCTGGTGCAGATCGCCACCGATCTGGAGCACGCCAAGGAGCACCTGCATCTGGTTGCCGCAATCGACGATCTGAAGTATCTGCGCAAGGGCGGCCGTCTGCCTGCCGCTGTGGCCGTCGCGGGCGGGATGCTGGGCATCAAGCCCCTCATCACCATCAAGGACGGTAAGGTAGCCATGGCCGGTAAAGCCCGCGGCCTGCCCGGTGCCTATGTGGCCCTGTTCAAGAAGATCGAAGAGCTGGGCGGCATCAGCCCGGACTTTGCCGCTGTTGCCGGTTATTCTTCCAGCCTGCGGGAAGTGCAGCCCATCGAGAACTACTTCCGTGAAAATCTGCACATAGGCGAACCGCTGGTGCGCCAGATCGGCTGCGTCATCGGCACCCACGCAGGCCCCGGTGCATTTGGTCTGGCATTCTTTGACAAAGGGCTGGTGCTGGAATAAGCGACCACCGAAAAATGATCATCCGAGCAAAGTCGGGCAGCCTGCGGGCTGCCCGGCTTGTTTTTTGCAGCGGGAAACGGGCGCAAACTCCCTCAGTCAAAACCTGACGGTTTTGCCAGCTCCCTCGGAGAGGGAGTCTCTGGCGCGCCCGGCGCTCACAGCACTGCGTCCGAGATGAGCTTGCCCAGCAGCAGCACCAGCACCACCAGCATCATGGGACGGATGAAGCGCGCACCCTTTTTCAGGGCGAAATGGGACCCCAACAGGTTGCCCAGAATGTTGCTGACGGCGCAGGGGATGCCGATGTGGAACACCACCAGACCGTTCATCAGATAGGTGAACAGGCTGGCGTAGTTACTGGCAAGATTCAGCACCTTGCCGTTGCCGTTGGCGGTGCGCAGGTCAAAGCCCATCAGGGTGGTAAAGGCAATGATGGCAAAGGTGCCGGTGCCCGGGCCCACGATGCCGTCGTACAGGCCGATGCCCAAGCCGATGCCCAGCGCCAGCAGGATCTTTTTCAGGTTCAGGGTGCCGTCGTCCCGGTTCTGGTCCGGCAGGTCGCGCTGCCACAAAATGACCACTGCCGCCACTGGCAGGATGAGGAACATCATGGTGCGCAGCAGTTCATCGCTGAGCAGCAGCACGATATGCGCCCCCAGTGCACTGCCCGCAAAGCTGCCAATGGCTGCAAGGATGCCCACCTTCAGGTTCATTGCACCGTTTTTGAAAAAGTTGGCTGTGGCAAAAGTGGTGCCGCAGGCGGCGCTGAATTTGTTGGTAGCATAGGTGTAGTGGGGCGGCAGCCCGGCAAACAGATAGGCCGGCAGGCTGATAAGACCGCCGCCTCCGGCTGCCGAATCCACAAAGCCTGCAAAGCCCGTCATCAGAACGAGAAACGCCATCATCCATGGCGAGAGTGTGATCCCCATTGTTATAATTCCTTTTATTTTTCCAATTTTGTTCTTTGGGAGAACGTGCGTCTCAGGACAGTGACAGTCGTCCCTCACAGGCCAGCACCTGATCCAGGATCATCCGCGAGACGCGGGCACCGTACACCATGGCGGGGTGTTCATTGTACTCGATGATATCGTGAAAATCCTTGTTCATCAGCACGATGACATACTCGCCGTAGGGGGTGTGGACAATGCCGCCGTCGTTGCGGCAGGCGTTCATGCTGCCGCTCTTGCTGGCCACCCAGATCAGCTCCGGCGCGCCGGTCTCCTCGCAGTCCAGATAATACTGCGGGAAGTCGTGGGTCAGCATGGTGTTGTAGTGCTGCTGGCGCAGGATGGAAAGCATCTCCGCGCTGGCTTCCCGGCTGACAAGCTCCCCTTTTGCAATGCGGGCGAACAGCGCCGCGTAGTCGCGCGGCGTGGTGGTGCCAAGCTGGCGGTAGCGGTCAAAGTGCAGCGGATTGTGCAGCACAGTATGCGCAAAGCCCAGCTCCCGGATACAGGCGTTGATGGTATCCAGTCCCAGATAGTCGATGATCATATTGGTGGCGATGTTGTCCGAGCAAATGATCATCATGGTGGCGGTGTCCTTCACCTTGAGCTTTGCGCCCACGCCCAGCGCGCGCAGCATGCCGCTGCCGTCCACGAACTGGCTCTGCTCATAGGTGATCTCTTCGGCAAGGTCTGCTTTGCCGCGCTGCGCCTGCAAATACAATGCAGCGAGAATGAACGCCTTGATGGTGGATGCTGTCTCAAATTCTTCGTCCGCGCCCACCTCCACGGTATGGCCCTGCAGGTCGTCCACAAACACGCTCATTTTGCCCTGATAGCAGTACAGCTCCGCAGCAATGCGCTTTTCCAGCGTCATGTTTTTATCCATATCGGCATATTCTCCGTTGTTATTACAGATTTTCCTCAAAAAAGCGCATGGCATTGCGGTAGTAGATGCCTTCCACCTCGTCCTCGGTAAAACCCTCTTTGCGCAGGGCATCCGCCAGCAGCGGCAGGAAGGCAGCATTTTCCAGCTGGTGAGGGCCATCGATGCCATCAAAATCGCTGCCAAGGGCAATCATCTGCGCACCGCCTACCTGCTTATAGTGGGCTGCATGCTTTGCGATCATCTCCACCGTGCTGCGGCAGTTTTCCGGGTGGGTGGGGTCGGTGTCCAGAAAGGGCGCATAGTAGTTCAGGCCCGCAATGCCGCCGCGCTCCGAAAGGGCGCGGATCATCTCATCGGTCAGGTTGCGGGTGTGGGGTGCCAGTGCGCGGCAGTTGGAGTGGCTGGCCGCAAAAGGCCGGGTGCCGTGCTCCACGATATCCCAGAAGCCCTTGTCCGAAAGGTGGCTCACATCCACGATCATGTGCATCCGTTCCATCTCGGCCAGAAATTCAAAGCCCTTCCCGGTCAGGCCCTTTTCGGTCTGGGGCACCAGCACCCCGCCGGGGTTCCTCTGCGGGCTTGCCAGCTCGTTTTCGTGGTTCCAGGTCAGGGTCATCATGCGCACGCCCAGCTCATACATCCGGCGCAGCACGCCCAGGCTGCCCTTGCAGCAGCCGCCCTCCTCCACGGTGAGCAGGCCGCTGATCTTTCCGGCTTCGGCGTTTTTGCGGATGTCGGCCGCCGTGTACACCGGGGCAATGCGGTCTGGGTATTTTGCCATGATCCGCTTGAACACGTCGATCTCTTCCAGCGCCGTCACCAGCGGGTCGGCACCGGGGGTTTTGTCACCCAGATTGACGAATGCTGCAAAGCACTGCAGCAGATAGTCGCCTTTCTGTAATTTTTCAAGGTCGATATGCAGATCGTTCTGCGCGAAGCTCTTGGGCCGGCCCGCATGTTCGGCTTTGCGCAGCTCGCTGAGGGTATCGCAGTGCAGATCCCAGACTTTCATGATGTTTTCTCCTCTTTATTCCTCTTGCAGCAGCTGCAGCAATTCCTCTGGTTTCATGGACAGGATTGCTCCGTCTGCCGAGCCGGTGACCGTCTCGGCAAGGTCCTGCTTTGCCTGCTGCAGCTCCACGATCTTTTCTTCAATGGTGTCCTGCGCAATGAGCTTGTACACCTGCACCGGATTGCGCTGGCCGATGCGGTAGGCGCGGTCGGTGGCCTGATTCTGCGCAGCCACGTTCCACCACGGGTCGTAGTGGATGACGATATCTGCCGCCGTCAGGTTCAGGCCGGTGCCGCCCGCCCGCAGCGAAATGAGGAATACGCTGGCTTCCCCGGCATTGAAGCGGCGCACCAGCTCGGCACGCACCGGCTTTGGGGTGGAGCCCTGCAGGGTAAAGTGGCTCACGCCCGCTTCGTCCAGCCGTTTTGCCAGCAGTTCCAGCATGGAGGTGAACTGGCTGAACAGCAGGATGCGGTGTCCGCCCTCCACAGCAGCCGTCACCAGCTCCATGCAGGCTTCCAGCTTGGCACTGCCGCCGTCCCAGTTGTCTGCCACAAGGCGCGGGTCGCAGCAGATCTCCCGCAGGCGCATGAGCACTGCGAACACCGCCATTTTATCCTCCGGCTTTGCAGCGCGCAGCTTTTCCCGCGCGTCCACCACAGCGGCAAGGTAGAGCTTGCGTTGCTGCTCGTCCAGCTCGATACGGTGGAGATTCTCGGTCTTGGGGGGCAGCTCTTTGAGCACCTCGGACTTCATGCGCCGCAGGATGAACGGCCCGGTGAGCTGGTTCAAACGGCGCAGTGCGTCTTTGTCGTCCTCCTGCACGATAGGCTTTTCAAACCGGGCGCAGAAGGTCTTGTAGGGCGGCAGATACCCCGGCATCAGGAAGGAGAAGATGCTCCACAATTCGCCCAAGCGGTTCTCCACCGGGGTGCCGGTAAGGGCAAACCGCACTTTGCTGTTCACCCCGCACACCGCCTTGTACTTTTGGGTGGTGTGGTTCTTGATGGCCTGCGCTTCGTCCAGAATGCAGGCGTAGAATTGCTGCCCGCTGTAAAGCTCCTCGTCCCGGCGCATCAGGTCATAGCTGGTCACCACAAGGTCGGCTTCCGCCCACTGCTTTGCCAGCTCTGCCCGGTGAGCAGCGTCACCGTCCACAGCCACGCAGGAAAGCTGCGGCGTGAACTTCTGGCATTCCTCCTGCCAGTTGAGCACCAGCGATGCCGGGCAGACGATGAGGCTGGGCAGGCGCTGGCCGCTTTCCTTCATGGCCAGCAGGTAGCTGAGCACCTGCACGGTCTTGCCAAGGCCCATATCGTCGGCCAGAATGCCGCCCATGCCGTAGCCGTCCAGCGTGCGCAGCCAGCGGTAGCCATCCCGCTGGTACTTGCGCAGCACATTGTGCAGGCTTTCCGGCGGAGTATACTCGCTGTCCTTCACGGCGTGAAAGCTGCGGCTGATGCGGCGGAACGCATCGTCGCGGTTGAAACGCAGGCCGTTCTGGCCCGAGAGCGCCCAGTCGAGACTGGGTGCACGGTAGAGCGGCAGCTCGGCGTGGCCGCTCTTGAGCTTGGCCCCGGAAAGTTCCAGTGTATCGTTCAGTTCGTCCAGCCCTTCCAGACTGTCGTCCAGCCGTAGCAGACGGCCGTCCCGCAGGCGGTGGTAGCGCTTTTTCTGGTGCAGGGAACGCAGCAGGTCTTTCAGCTCTGCCACCGGGAACTCGCCGGTATCCACTTCCAGATCCAGCACACTGCCGTGCACCGAAACGCCCACCGTGATGCGGGGCGGCGCGGCCTGCAGGCTGCGGAAGGCATCCGTCAGGTATACTTCACCCTCGGCCAGCAGGGCC
>OHHR01001275.1_pt1 | contig 11470 bp, 10 predicted proteins | sample 1568021 | NCBI WGS metagenome assembly OHHR01 (sample SAMEA3879560, study PRJEB24766) | human gut metagenome | biome: human-associated habitat; feature: feces | place: USA | collected 1985/1987 | reverse complement strand
ACGAACGTGGTATCAACGATGGGCGTGCAGATCGAGCAGACCATGGAATTCAACTGCGGCGGCCAGTCAGGTGAGAATCCGAACGGATTCGTGGCGGCCTATTACTGCCAGATGCCCGACCGCTCGCAGAGGAATGTCGTGCATATGCTCACCACGCATCCGGATTGGACGCAGACCGCGCGAAGCCCTTGGCTGGTGGACATGGTCAAGCACGAGCTCTCGCACCGCTCGATCATGATCTCCTGCGGCACCACGCAACCGACAATCGCAGCCGACCGTACGGAGGCGGTGACGAATTCCTATTCGGTGCTGTTTTTCGGGGCCGACCGCGACCGCATCACGAATCAGCAGCAGGGTGTCGCCGAATACGCGATGGATGCGCACAGCGACCAGCTGGCCACAGCCATCCACGATGGCAATTGCGGGTGATGTGAGTCGGTTTCCGCTTGGCGACTATTGCACATCCTTGAATTCGATAGTCCAGTTCTTCGCGTCGTCGCCAAGCACATTGCGCACATACTGCTCTAGAATAGTCCGCGCGCGAGCTTCGGCTTGGGCAAGCAACGCCGAATCGGTTTTCGCCTGCTTCAGCATGCTTTGCTGGGCCTTATCAAACATTTCCGTTTTCTCTTCGGCGGTAATCGAAGTGGCGAAACCAGTGCTCACCAGCGGTTTGCTGAACGACTTCTCATTTACGTCCGGATCATCCAACACGTGAGCTGGAGGCACGGTAATGATTACTCTATGACCGTTGGCATCTGGACTAATTGTTACTTTATCGGCATCAATACCGTACTTCACGATGCCACTGTATTCCATCCACATACGTTTGTAGCCATTATTGAAGAACCACGATCCCTCATGACTGAGCTTGGCCGTGTTGTGGTAATAACATTTTAATGTGGCCATCTGTGCGATATACGTGGCATTCGAGAAAGTTGGGATAGCTTCTTTCTTTTCCTCGCCGCACCCTACAGCAGAACATGCAAGCGTAGCAACACATAATGCGGCAATCGCACGTTTCATGGAACGATTATTCGTCAGCATGCGCGGTCTCCTTAGTGAGCTTTACGGTCTCGGCCTTCTGCAATTTGTATCCTTTTGCTTCCACGAGATCCTTGGTCAACGCATCCACAGTTTGTTCAAGATTGCTGGCAGCAATAGAAATAATGTCTCCGTTTGTCTTGGTCTCCTGTTGCGCATCCTGCTTGCAAAGCTTGATCACCTCATCAATTTCAACGGACGGATTGTTCTCGAAAAAGTCGAGGCTGCCGCTATCAACCACGACGTCCCCAATAGTCGGCTTCGGCAGAATCGGAGTGACGGTCTTCGCGGTATCGTCCACTTCGAACGTGATATCGCTCATCTTGACGCCAGCAGTCACCGTCGCCTCATATGCAACATGCCACTTGTCCTTACCAGCATTGTCTTTCTTTACAGCAACACCGCCATAATGGAATTTCGCGGTCGATAGATCGTCGATATTCACAGCCGCCTGCAACTGGCTTTCCACACTGATGGTAGATTCGGTCCTTGCATTGTCAAAAACAGGTTTAACGACACCGTTCCACACAAACAGGACAACTGCAACAGTGACAATTGCCGCAACAGCGCCAAACAACACCTTACGCAACTTTTTTGCACTGAAATCGCCGAACAACCTATCGCAAAGACCGCCCCGCCTCCTTCGACTCCCGCCATTTCTCGCCAACGCACATTCCTTTCACGGTTCTCTTCCGTCAACAATTCTATCCCCGCATGCAAATACATAGGGGCGTCACAAACGTCTCAGGAAATAATACGGGGAAGCCCATCTCGTGGAATGATTATCGGAAATAATCCGATATTTGATGACGTTTCATCATAATGAAAATGCCCGCCATGTCTTCCTGCAAGGCAGGACAGCACACATACCACTTACTACTTCCACGCCGGCTTAAACATTCGGATGGGATACTCAAAAGAGCGTGGAAGAGGCGACCTGCTATTCAGCACACGAAATGCTGCAGCCGAACGTACAATGGTCGCCCCATGTCTTCGCTATTCGGCGATGCCGTTTTTGGACTAAATCAGCCAATCGGTCACGTCCTTCTCGGAAACAGATTCCGAGAAACGGTGCCCGGTAAGCCATGTACCACTGCCTGCCATTTTCTGGAGCGTGGATGCACTGTTGCCGATATCGGAGCTGGCGGAAGTGCAGAACGGAATGATCGTCTTACCTGCGAAATCGTTGGATTTGACGGAATCGTTCACCAGCCAAACAGGTGCCATCCACCAAATCGGGAAGCCCAGATACACAGTGCTGCCGGCACCGACCATGTCATGGGCCGGAATCACTCGCGGCCGGCACGTTCCTTGACATAACTGACGAAGCGGTCGACCGCCTCAGGGGTGTCGTGGCGAAAGAACATGCTGGTCTTGGTGTCAAGGCCCGCGATGGTTGTCATCTCGCTGTCGGAGAGCCGGAAATCGAAAATGTTCAGGTTTTCTTCCATGCGCTCCTTGTGCGTGGACTTGGGCAGAGCGACGATGTCGCGCTGAGTGAGCCAACGCAGGATCACCTGCGCGACGGACTTGCCATGTACCTCGCCAATCTTGGCCAGGGTGGGATTGGAGAACATGTTCTGCATGCCCTCCTCGAACGGAGCCCATGCTTCCTGAGCCACACCACGCTTGACCATGTTCTCGCGGGCTTCGATCTGCTGGTTAAACGGGTTGGTCTCGACCTGGTTGACCATCGGAGCGATCTCATTGAAGGCGACCATGTCGGCCAGACGGTCCGGATAGAAGTTGCTCACGCCGATGGCGCGGATCACGCCGTCCTTGTAGAGCTTTTCGAGTGCACGACACGCGCCGTAGGTATCGGAAAACGGCTGGTGCAGTAACACCAGATCGAGATAGTCGGTGCCAAGCTTCTTCAAGGACACATCGACGGACCTCAGCGTGTTCTCATAGCCGTAATTGCTGATCCAGATCTTGGTAGTGAGGAACAGATCCTTACGATCGATACCGGAATCCTTGATTCCTTGGCCGACTTCGGCCTCGTTGAAGTACGACTGTGCGGTGTCGATATGGCGGTACCCGGTCTCGATGGCCTCGCGCACGCAGCGAGGAGCATCGTCCTTGCTGATCTGGAAGACGCCGTATCCGATCTTCGGAATCTCAACACCGTTGGCAAGTTTCACGTATTTCACTGTTTTTCCTTCCATAAATTCGTCGGTATTCAGTGCCGGCATGTATGCCGTTCTGACCCCCAAGATAAAATCCGGTAGCTGCTACCGGTCAAATTACGGCACGCCGGTACTATCTACCGGTATTAATAACCGGAAATGTGACATGATAGGTACAAACAAAAAAGAACAATGCGCCTCAAGCCCGACCCCATCCGGCGGCACCCGCCGAACGTCCTGCCGCGCAGCGTCCGAAAGGAGCCACGTATAGCAATCACGGCAGTGCCACTCCATAAGAACATGAAAACCTATACGATGAAGCAGGCCTGCAAACTAACCGGCATGAATTACGAAGCATTGAAGTTCTATTGCAATTCAGGACTCGTGCCCGGTCTCAAACGAGACCAGAACAACCGACGCGTCTTCGACGCGCGATGCATCGCATGGATCAACGACCTGACATGTCTCAAACGCTGCGGTCTGGGCATCAAGGAGATGCGGCACTACACGCAACTCTGTCTCGAAGGTGAGTCATCGATACCGGAACGTCAGGAAATCCTTGCCGAAAAACGCGAGCATCTGGAGACGCAACTGGAGGAACTGCGTAAAGCCATCGCCTACATCGATGAAAAACAGCGCTTCTACGCCGACGTGACTGCCGGCAGGACGGCATACTGCAGCAACGTCATCGACACGACGCAAAGCGACTGACTGCGTTCCGTAGGTGATTTTTGCGTTCCGTAGGCGATCAGCTTCGAATCCGGACACGAGCAAACGCCTAATTCCAGGCATCTCGCCGATGCTTATCCGGCAGCAACCACCTACGGAAGCCCAAAATCACCTACGAAATCGCGCCTGTCAAGGGACGTAGATAGATTAAGCACTGTTGTAAACATGCGGGGGTGCTTGATGGCCAAGTCCATCAAGCTGAGATAGGCATGAACGCCTGACCCTTTGAACCTGTTGGTTAGGACCAACGTAGGGAGCAGATCATGAGCGATGACTCATCCGCCAATGACGCACTCGGCGCATTGCGTGCCGCCATCAAACAAGCCGTCATGGACGTACGCGAGCAGACGCCGCTGGCGCAGTCGTTCACCAATTTCGTGACCATCAATCTCGTTGCCAACGCACAGCTTGCGGCGGGCGGCACCGCGGCCATGAGCTATCTGCCGGATGATGTGATCGCCACCGCCGAAATCGCCGGATCGAACTACATCAACGTGGGCACGTTGCTGCCGTTCTTCAAGGACGCGCTGCCGGAACTGCACGAAAACGGCAAGACGTGGGTGCTAGACCCGGTTGCTGCGGGCATTGGCGAAACACGCACGTTCATTCTTGAATCGTTCCGTGACGCGCCTCCGACCATTGTGCGCGGCAATGCGAGCGAGGTCATCGCGCTTGATGCGATGTGGGGGCTGGCCGACGCCGACAGCACTGATCCGACCACGCGTCCGGCTGGAGTGGAGGCCGTTGACGAGGTCGACGCGGCCATCGACGCGGCCAAACGTGTGGCCCGCCATTTGGCGAAGCACTCCCCCGTCGGCAAGGGCGCGGTTGCGGTGTCCGGCGCGGTTGATCTGGTGACCGACGGCGAGCGCACGTTCCGCCTGCCCGGAGGCAGCGCGATGATGACGAAGATCACCGGCGCCGGCTGTTCGCTCGGCGGCGTGACCGCAACGTATCTTGCCGTGGCCGAGCCGCTGGTCGCCGCCCTTGCCGCGTCGCTGCTGTATGATCGTGCGTCCGAAATCGCCGAAGTCAAATCCGATGGCCCCGGTTCGTTCCAGGTGGCGCTGCTCGACGCGCTGCGGAACGTCACCGCCGACCAGGTGGCCGCGTCCGACATCATCGAAACCAACTGACCGCAACGTTCCGTGGATGGTTTCGCACCATCGCAATCGTATATACGGAATATATACGTTCAGTGCGGTGCGACGGAAAATAACAAGACTTCTTCTGGAGCACTTGCCCAAAGGACAACAAAGGGGAAACCAATGAATAATTATCCATTCGCCTCGATGCGCGACTGCTTTGATATGAGCGCGTATTTCGTGGTCGGTCCGCAGGATTGCAAGGGCCGGCCGGTGACGGATGTGGTGGATGACGCGTTGCGTGGGGGCGCGACGTTCATCCAATTGCGCGCCAAGAACGCGGATGCGAAGGATATCACCGAAATGGCCCGCGATATCGCGCAGGTCATCAAGAACAGCGGCAAGTCCGATTCCGTGGCGTTTGTGATCGACGACCGCGTGGATGTGGTGTGGCAGGCGCGCGACAAGGGCATCAAGGTGGATGGCGTGCATATCGGCCAGACCGATATGGAACCGCAGGAGGCTCGCGCGCTGCTCGGCGAGGATGCCATCGTGGGCCTGTCCGCCGAGACCGAAAGTCTGGTGAAGCTTATCAACGAGCTGCCGAGCGGCTGCATCGACTACATCGGCGCCGGCCCGCTACATGTGTCCACCACCAAGCCGGAGGCTTCCGTGGGCGGCAACGACGGTTCCGGGCACACGCTTGACGAGGAACAGATCAACGCGATTTGCGCGGCGAGCGAGTTCCCGGTAGTGGTCGGCGGCGGCGTACATGCCGACGATATGGAGATGCTGGCCCGTTCGAAGGCGGCCGGCTGGTTCGTGGTGTCCGCGATCGCCGGTGCCGACGATCCGGAAGCGGCCACCCGCGAAATGGTGACGCGCTGGAAGGCGGTGCGCGGCGACGCGAAGCACGGCTATGTGCCGCGTGTGAAGTAGTCCGTCGTACAGGAAATCGACAAGCCCGCTGAGATGAGCGAGAAGTTCCGCAAGGGTGGTTCTACACTGTATCAGTGAGCTCAGTGAAGATAATCAATGAATCAGTGAGCCTAATAAGGAGAGTTACCATGACTAGCACATTGCCACCGGTATTGAGCATCGCAGGATCGGATTCGTCCGGCGGTGCCGGCATTCAGGCGGATTTGAAGACCATGCTCGCCAACGGCGTGTTCGGCATGACCGCGATCGCGGCGCTGACCGCGCAGAACACCACCGGCGTGACGATGGTCACCAACACTCCCCCGGAAATGCTTGCGGCGCAGATCGACGCGGTGTTCGAAGACATTCCGCCGGTGGCGGTGAAGATCGGCATGGTGTCCAGCGCCGAGCTCATCACCGTGATCGCCGACCGTCTGACCGCGCACAACGCGAAGAACGTGGTGCTCGACCCGGTGATGGTGGCCACGTCCGGCGCGAAGCTCATCGAGGATGATGCCATCGCGGCGCTGACGTCCAAACTGTTCCCGCTGGCCACCGTGATCACGCCGAACATGCCGGAGACCCAGGTACTGTGCGACTTGGCCGTAGAGCAAGGTGCGGGCGCAATCGACTATGAGAACGGCGAATCCATCTCCACCGAGAACGACATGGTGACCGCAGGTCATCTGCTCGCCGGCCATTTCGGCTGCGCGGTGCTCGTCAAGGGCGGCCACGGCACGCATGACGCGAGTGACGTGCTTGTCGAGCCGGATGGCAAGATCACCTGGTTCCGTTCCCGTCGCATCAACAACCCGAACACGCACGGCACCGGCTGCACGCTGTCTTCCGCCATCGCCAGCCATTTGGCTCTTGGCGAGGCGCTGTCGACGTCCGTCGACCATGCCAAGCTGTACCTGACCGGCGCTTTGGAAGCGCAGCTCGATCTTGGACATGGTTCCGGTCCGATGGACCACGCGTGGAAGTGGCGTTGAACCAAGCCACGCAAACCACGCGAACCACGGCAGCCGTTGGAACAGTACAACAAGTAATCGCACGAAAACACACGAGACAACGCTGAGAAAGGTAATCATGACGCTCGATCGCAACGCAGAAAAGCAGGAAGTGCCCGTCAATCCGGAAACCGGCAAACCGTATATCAACACGCTTGCGGCGGTGGCCATCTCCCCCGCCGGAGCCAGCCCGGAGAAGTCCACGTACGTGGCGCAGGCCGTGGACGTAATCCGTGAATCCGGCCTGCCGAACGAGACGAACGCCATGTTCACCAACATCGAAGGAGACATCGACGATGTGCTCAAGGTGATCCGCGACGCTACCATGAAGCTCGCCGGCCAGGGATACCGCACCGACGTGGTGATCCGTCTCGACATCCGCCCCGGTTTCGAAGGACAGATCCACGCCAAGCAGGAACTGGTAAACGAGATTCTGTCGAAATAACCCCTGACGGAACAGGGAATTCCACACGTAAGGCGCGTTTTTCTGGGAAAAGCGCGCCTTTCGCTTTTGTTTGGGTATAGTGTTGCGATTATGACCACGATGAAGGAAATCGCCGAACAGACAGGGGTATCCATCTCCACTGTATCCCTCGTGCTCAACGGACGCGACGAAGGCAGGGTGAATCCCACGCTTGCTTCGCTGGTGCGGAACAAGGCGACCGAACTCGGGTACAAGATCAACCCGTTGGCGCGAAGCCTACGCACCAACAAAACCCGAATCCTCGGCTTCATCAGCGAGGAAGTCGCCACCACACCGTACGCGGGCGGCATCATTCTGGGCGCGCAGGACGCGGCCAGCGCCTACGGCTACATGCTGTTCACCGTCAGCACCGACGGCAAGGCGAGCGAGGAAAACGAGATCGCCACACTGAAAAGGTACGGCGTGGACGGATTCTTCTATTCGAAGATGTCGAACCGCATCGCACATGTTCCCGAATCGTTGAACGAATACCCCGTGGTGATGGTGGACGCCACCGACCACGAGAACAAAGTGCCCAGCATCGAGCCGGACGAGTTCATGATCGGCTACGACGCCACGAATCGGCTGATCCAGGCCGGATGCAAACGCATCGCATACGTGGGTTGCGCGGAAAACATGATCGCGCAGGACGGTCGTCTTGCCGGCTACCGCACCGCGTTGCAGGAGGCCGGACGTGCGTTCAACCCATCGCTGGTATGCAACGTAATGAACAACGGTCCAGCTTTACGCGCCGTGAACAAGTTGTTCGACGACGAGCATCCGGACGGCTTCTTCTGCTTCAATGATGCGCGCGCCTGGTATGTGTACGAATGCGCGGCAAGAAGAGGGCTTACGGTAGGCAAAGATATTTCCGTGGTCGGCGTGGACAACCACCGCGTGTTCGCAGAGACACTTGAACCGCAGCTGACCACCGTCGAACTGCCACATTACGAAATGGGCTATTGGTCAGCCTGCAAGCTGATTTCCATGATTGAAGGCAAGGATGTGGATACCAGTTCATGTCCATCCGCCAGAGCTTCCCTGCCGCCGCTTGATGCGCCGATTCCGGCGAAGATCCACTGCGCATTGTTGGAAAAAGATTCCGTCATATCCTGATTTTTCTGTTTTTACAACGATTCAAATGCTTACGATTGTTCGCACAGCCATTTTCTATACATGAAAATTGTGCGTTTGTTCACGACACGCCGAATAAAGCAATCGTGTCAACAGTCCGCCAGCAGTTGATTCAGGCTTAATTTCAACTATCCGCAAATCCTTACAAACGTTTGACGTCAAACGATTGACGTCAAACGTTTGACGAAGCAGTTGCCATATGCTATCTTGAAGCCATGTTCGCTTTTCGGCACGGCAGCTGAAATCCGAGCAGGCGCAAGCCAAAACAACATCGGAAGCGATCGATGCCGCGCGGCAGCGGCACCGCGAAGAGAAAAAGAGAATCAAAATGGCAAGTAAAACACGTTCTGTATGGAAGAATCCTTCCTATCTGCAGAGCTCCTTCGGCATTTTCATGTTCTTCTGTTCCTGGGGCATCTGGTGGTCCTTCTTCTCCCGCTGGCTCACTGACCCGACCCACGGTCTGGGCATGAGCTCCGCGGAACAGGGCCAGATCTACTCCATCAACTCCTTGGCCACCCTGGTCATCATGTTCGTTTACGGCACCATTCAGGACCAGCTGGGCATCAAGCGCAAGCTCGTGATCTTCATCTCTGCGGTCGCTGCATGCGTTGGCCCGTTCGTGCAGTTCGTGTACCAGCCGATGCTGACCGCCGGCGGCACCACCCGATTCATCGGCGTGCTTCTCGGCTCCATCGTGCTGTCCGCAGGCTTCATGGCCGGCTGCTCCCTGTTCGAAGCCATCACCGAACGTTACTCCCGTAAGTTCGGCTTCGAATACGGTCAGTCCCGCGCTTGGGGCTCCTTCGGCTACGCTGTCGTGGCACTGTGCGCAGGCTTCCTGTTCAACATCAACCCGCTGCTGAACTTCTGGGTTGGTTCCATCTGCGGCCTCGGCATGCTGTGCGTCTACGCCTTCTGGGTTCCGGCCGAGCAAAAGGAAGAACTCAAGAAGGAGGCCGATCCGAACGCGGCTCCGACCAACCCGTCCTTCAAGGAAATGGTCTCCGTCCTGAAGATGCCGACTCTGTGGGTGCTCATCGTCTTCATGCTGTTCACCAATACCTTCTACACCGTGTTCGATCAGCAGATGTTCCCGAACTACTACGCCTCCCTGTTCCCGACCACTGAAATCGGCAACGCCACCTACGGCACCCTGAACTCCTTCCAGGTGTTCCTTGAGTCCGCCATGATGGGCGTCGTCCCGATCATCATGAAGAAGATCGGCGTGCGCAACTCCCTGCTGCTCGGCGCCACCGTGATGTTCGCCCGTATCGGTCTGTGCGGCGTGTTCCATGACCCGGTCTCCGTCTCCATCGTCAAGCTGTTCCACTCCATCGAGGTTCCGCTGTTCTGCCTGCCGGCGTTCCGTTACTTCACCCTGCACTTCGACACGAAGCTGTCTGCCACCCTGTACATGGTTGGTTTCCAGATCGCTTCCCAGGTCGGCCAGGTGATTTTCTCCACCCCGATGGGTGCTCTGCATGATGCCATGGGCGACCGTCCGACCTTCTTCACCATCTCTGCCATCGTGTTTGCGGCTCTGGTCTACGGCTTCTTCGTCATCAAGAAGGATGATCAGGAAGTCGGCGGCGATCCGTTCTACACTGACAAGCAGCTCAAGGCCATGAAGGCCGCTGGTGCGGAAGTGAAGGCCTGAGTCTCAGCCCGTACTAAGTCGGCGTACGGCGTCGATGGTGGTCGCAACCTACATCCCTTCTCCCGCGATCATCATCGGTACCGTACGCGTCATAACAACAATCGTGGTGTCCGAAGCGTTTCCCTTTTTCCGCTTTGGGCACCATCTTCAAAAAGCTTTTTATCCAACAATTCATAACCCAGATTCAGAAAGGCATTCAACGATGACTGGCTTTACTCCGGACGCACCTGTCCTTCACGAAATCAAGAACCACGGCGAGGAACTCACCAAGGCAGAGGCCGGTGTCGCGGCCTTCGCAGCCAAGCGTAACAACCGCTGGTATCCGAAGTTCCACATCGCATCCAACGGCGGTTGGAGCAACGATCCGAACGGCCTGTGCTTCTACAAGGGCCGTTGGCACGTCTTCTACCAGCTGCACCCGTATGGCACCCAGTGGGGTCCGATGCATTGGGGTCATGTCTCCTCCGCCGACATGGTCAATTGGAAGCGTGAGCCGATTATGTTCGCCCCGTCTCTGGAAGAGGAAAAGGACGGCGTCTTCTCTGGCTCCGCAGTGATCGGCGACGATGGCAAGCTCAAGTTCTACTACACCGGCCACCGTTGGGCCAACGGCAAGGACAACACCGGCGGCGACTGGCAGGTACAGATGCTCGCCGAACCAGACAACGATGAGCTGACCAGCGCCACTAAGCGCGGTATGGTCATTGATTGCCCGACCGACAAGGTGAACCACCACTACCGCGACCCGAAGGTCTGGAAGACCGGCGACAAGTGGTACATGACCTTCGGTGTCTCCTCTGCCGAGAAGCGCGGCCAGATGTGGCTGTTCTCCTCCGACGACATGGTCAAGTGGACCTATGAGCAGGTGCTGTTCGAGCATCCGGATCCGGACGTGTTTATGCTTGAATGCCCGGACTTCTTCCCGATCAAGGACGCCGAAGGCAACGAGAAGTGGGTTATCGGCTTCTCCGCCATGGGTGCCAAGGCTTCCGGCTTTATGAACCGCAACGTTTCCAACGCCGGCTACATGATTGGCACGTGGACTCCGGGAGAGGCATTCCAGCCGGAAACCGAGTTCCGTCTGTGGGATTGCGGCCACAACTATTATGCTCCGCAATCGTTCAATGACGGCGAGCGTCAGATTGTATACGGCTGGATGAGCCCGTTCGTTGAGCCGATTCCGATGCAGGATGACGGCTGGTGCGGCAATCTCACTCTGCCGCGTGAGATCACGCTGGGCGCCGACGGCGATCTGCACACCGCTCCGGTTGCCGAGATGGATGGCTTGCGCGAAAACACTA
>OHHR01001260.1_pt1 | contig 11552 bp, 8 predicted proteins | sample 1568021 | NCBI WGS metagenome assembly OHHR01 (sample SAMEA3879560, study PRJEB24766) | human gut metagenome | biome: human-associated habitat; feature: feces | place: USA | collected 1985/1987 | reverse complement strand
CTCGGTAGCCGTCCCATCGGGCCTGGCCGGGCGGCACGGGATAACTTTTCGCTCGGTCAGGTCCTGCGCAAGACGAAAGCCACATTAAGTGGCTTTCTTTGCGTGCGGAATCTACGAAAAGTTATCCCGTGCCGCCCGGCCAGGCCCTAGGTTTACTTACCTGCCGCCTAGATGGCGTCTTGGTGTCTAGATACTTGGCTGATTTTTTTGGAATGAAGGGGGCTCCTTGTTGGCAAGGAGCCCCCTTCTGCTTTTGGTTACTTTGGGTTTGTTGGTGCTTCTTTATTTGGCATCGGCCCAGGTTATGCCGGTGCTGGCTTCGGCGATCAACGGTACACGGAGGTCTACTACGCGCTCCATGACGTCGCGGACCATGGCGGTGAGGCGCTCGACTTCGTCGATAGGGCACTCAAAGTCCAGTTCGTCGTGTACCTGCAGAATCATATGGGCGGCAAAGCCCTCTTCTTCCAGGCGGCGGCTTACGCGGGCCATGGCGATCTTGATGATGTCGGCGGCGGTGCCCTGCATGGGGTGGTTCATGGCCGTGCGCTCGCCAAAGCCGCGGAGTTGCGGGTTTTTGGCCTTGAGCTCGGGAATATGGCGTCTGCGGCCATACATGGTCTCGGCATAGCCCGTCTGCTTGGCGCGCGCCACCACATTGTCGAGGAACGTGCGCACGCCCGGGTAGGCCTCGTAGTAGCGATCGATCATATCGCGCGCCTCGGCCATCGAGATATGCAGCGACTGCGACAAACCGTAGGCCTGCTGGCCGTACACGATGCCAAAGTTCACGGCCTTGGCGCGGCTGCGTAGGTCGGGAGTCACCTCGGACACCGGCACGCCAAACACGCGCGCTGCCGTCTCGGCGTGGAAGTCCTCGCCCTCGTTAAAGGCGCGCACCAGGTGCTCGTCACCCGAGAGATGCGCCAGCAGACGCAGCTCGATCTGCGAGTAGTCCACCGCCAAAAAGACGCTTCCCTCGCCTGCCGAAAACGCCGTCTTGACGGTACGCCCCAGCTCCGAGCGCGTCGGGATGTTCTGCAGGTTGGGATCACTCGAAGACAGACGCCCCGTCGCGGTGATGGTCTGGTTGTACGTGGTATGCACGCGACCGTCACCACGGCGCAGCGGGCCCAGCGTATCCAGATAGGTGGACTTGATCTTGGACTTCTCACGCCAGTCCAAGATCAGACGCACGATCTCGTGGTCGCGGGCAAGATCGCTCAGCACTTTCGCGTTGGTCGAATAGTAGCCGCGCTTGGTCTTTTTGAGGCCCTTGGTCGGAAGCCCCATAACGTCAAACAGCACATGCGAGAGCTGCATGGGACTGCCGATATTGAACGTCTCGTCGCCGGCCAGATCGCGAATGCTTCGCTCGACCTCGGTGATCTGCGTCGCCAGGCCCTCGGACAGGCTGCGCAGGCGCTCGGGGTCCACAAGCATGCCCGCGCGCTCCATCTTGGCAAGTACCGGAACGAGCGGCATCTCGATACCATCGAACACGTTGGCGGCGTTCTCGCGGGCCATGCGGTCACGCAACGGCGCGATCAACGCCAGCGTCAAGGCCGCCGTGCGAGCGGCGGGCGAAGGAGCGTCCTCACCAGCACCCTCTGCGCCACGCGCCGCAGGCAGCGTCATTTGCAGATACGTATCGGCAAGATATGCCTCATCGAACTCGGAGCGATCGGAATCCAGCAGGTAGGCAGCGACCACGGTATCGAAGATACGCGTGGAATCGGCAGCGAGCGGATCCATGAGCTCGGGCTCAGAGGAATCGATGGGCGAAAGCTCATGCAACAGCGCCTTCATATCTGGGCTCGCCACACGGCCCTCCATAAACAGACGCGCGAGCACGCCGGCAATCACGCCGTGGACTAAGTTGAAGCCCTCAACCTCAGCCGCCGCACCACCGTCGCCCTCCTCGAGCGCGAACAGACCCTTGGACGTCGCCAGCCACAGCGTGCGCGTCAGCCCAAAGAGCGCGCCCTCTTCCTTGTCGTCGTCTACCACGGCGGCGACCCACTCGCCGGCATCAATCGCGCGGGAAATCTCAGCCGCAACGGCACCAAGCGCGTCAGCATCGCCCGCGGCCGCGCGAACCATCGCAGGCATCTCAAACACACTGGAGGCAGCAGCAGCCCCGCCCTCACCGCCGATCAGCGCCAAGAAACGGTTCTGCATGGCGGTGATACCAAGCGTTCCCAGCGCCGCGGACACCTCGTCGGCAGAAAACGCCGGAAAGGACGTCGCCTCAAAATCGAGCTCGACGGGCGCATCGGTGCGGATGGTCGCCACCTTACGGCTCAGCAGCGCGTCATCGATGTGCGCGCGCAGGTTTTCGCCCATCTTGCCCTTGACCTCGTCGGCGTGTGCGATGACCTCGTCCAGGCTACCGTACTGTGCAATGAGCGCGCTCGCCTTTTTGGGGCCGATGCCCGGCACGCCGGGGATGTTATCGGACGTGTCACCCTTCAGACCATAAAAGTCGGGCACGAGCGCCGGTGTGATGCCGTGATACAGATCATCCACGCTCTCGGGCGTCATGATCGCCACGTCGGACAGGCCCTTGCGGGTCGAGACCACGTTGACGTGCTCGGTCACGAGCTGATACATATCGCGATCACCGGTCACCAGCAGCATGTCACAGCCGGCTTGCTCGCCCAGGCGCGCCATAGTGCCCAGGATGTCATCGCCTTCCCAGCCCTCGGACTGCAAAATCGGCACGTTGAGCGCGGCGAGCAGCTCCTTAATCATGGGAAACTGCGCGTGCAGATCCGGGTCCATGGGCGGGCGCTGAGCCTTGTACTGCGGCAGCATCTCCATGCGCACGCGCGGCTTGCCCTTGTCAAACGCCACGACAACGCCGTCGGGATTAAAGGCGTCAATCATCTTGAGGAACATATTCAAGAAGCCAAAGATCGCGTTGGTGGGACGACCGTCCGGCGCGTTCATGGTGGGCGGCACGGCGTGGAAGGCGCGGTGCATGAGCGAGTTGCCGTCGATGACGGCAAAGGTACGGCGCTTGTCAGACATATTGAATACCTCGCTTTGGGCTGAGCACGGTTTGCTCACACCAGTTTACACGCTCCCCGCCCCACGGCCACCGCACATCAGGCTTCCCTGCCGCCGCGGGCCCGCGCGTGATACTATGGCTCACGGTACATCAACCAGCACGATCGATCCGAAAGGAGCCTGCGTCATGGAGCGTCCCTGCGCATGGAAAAAGTACACGCCACAGCAGATCGAGGAGCTCGAGGAGCTTTGCCGCGGCTATAAGCAGTTTTTGAGCGAGAACAAGACCGAGCGCCTGTGCGTCAAGACCGGTATCAAGATGGCCGAGGAGGCGGGCTACGTCAATCTGGAGACCGTGATCGCCGAGGGCCGCGCGCTCAAGGCCGGCGACAAGGTGTACGCCGCCAATCACGGCAAGGACCTCATGCTCGTCAACCTGGGCACCGCCCCGCTCGAGCAGGGCTTTAACATCCTGGGAGCCCACGTGGACTCGCCGCGCCTAGACCTTAAGCAGAACCCCGCCTTCGAGGCCGGCGACATGGCTTATCTCGACACGCACTACTATGGCGGCGTCAAGAGCTACCACTGGGTCGCTTCCCCGCTCGCACTCGTGGGCGTCATCTGCAAAAAGGACGGCACCACCGTCGACATCAACATCGGTGACAAGGCAGACGATCCGGTCTTTACCATCTCCGACCTGCTGATCCACCTTTCGAGTGAGCAGATGGCCAAGCCCGCCAAGGACGCCGTCGACGCCGAGATCCTCGACGTGATCGTGGGCGGCCGTCCCATCAAGTTCGATGAGGACGACAAGGACGCTCCCAAGGAGCCCGTCAAGCAGATGTTCCTGGATATCCTCAAGGAGCAGTATGACGTCGAGGAGGAGGACTTCCTCTCCGCCGAGATCGAGGTCGTGCCCGCCGGCCCGGCCCGCGACATGGGCCTCGACCGCTCCATGATTCTGGGCTATGGCCACGACGACCGCGTCTGCGCCTATCCGTCCATGCTCGCTCAGATCAACGTCGCCAACGTGGAGCGCACGAGCATCACACTCATCGTCGACAAGGAGGAGATCGGCTCCGTGGGTGCCACCGGCATGACGAGCCGCTTCTTCGAGAACACCGTCGCCGAGATCATGACGCTCGCCGGCGAGGATAGCCCGCTGGCCCTGCGCCGTGCACTCGCCCACAGCCGCATGCTTTCCTCTGACGTGTCCGCCGGCTTCGACCCGGGCTATGCCGGCAAGTTCGAGACCAAGAACGCAGCCTTTATGGGTCGCGGCCTGTGCTTTAACAAGTACACGGGCAGCCGTGGCAAGGGCGGATCTAACGACGCCGACGCCGAGTACGTGGCCCTCGTCCGCGACATCATGGACGAGGCCGGCGTGGACTTCCAGACCTGCGAGCTCGGTCGCGTCAACGCGGGCGGCGGCGGCACCATCGCCTACATCATGGCCAAGTACGGCATGAACGTCATCGACTCCGGTGTTGCCGTCCTGTCCATGCACGCCCTGTGGGAGGTCGCTAACAAGGCCGATATCTACGAGGCCTATCGCGGCTACAAGGCCTTCATCGAGCGCGCCTAACCAACCCTTCATCAGTTGCGGTGAAATACGGACTAAACTGGCCCATAAACGGCCAAAACAGACCGTATTCCACCGCAACTTCTTTTTTGGTAGAGGAGAGTCCATGCTGCAGGTCATCATTTCGCCCGCCAAGCAAATGCGCGCGGCCCAAGATGCTTTTGAAGTCCTGGGCATTCCGCCTTTTGTGCACGAGACGGATCGCCTCCACCGCGCACTGCTAGATATCGAACGGGATGAAGGCAGCGGCGGCCTGCAGACACTATGGAACGTGAGTGACAAACTGCTGGGGCCTTGCCTCAACACCCTGCATGAGTTCAGGCCCATCCTGAAAAACGGCGATCTCGACAATCCCGCACTCGCCCGTCACCTCTTCCCTGCCGTCATGTCCTATCACGGCATTCAATACCAGAGTATGGCGCCCGAGGTGATGGATTCCGCGCAGCTCGCATGGCTGCAAGACCATCTGTGGATCCTCTCCGGCCTCTACGGGTGCGTTCGTCCCTTTCATGCCGTCGAACCGTATCGGCTGGAGATGGGCGCGAAGCTTGTCGTCGACGGTGCCCGAGACCTCTACGCATTTTGGAGCGATAAGCTCGCGCGGGCTATCGCCCCGGCAGGTTCAAACACCACGATCGTCAACCTCGCCAGCGTAGAGTATGCCAAAGCCGTTCTGCCCCACCTCGCGGGCGACGCCACAGCCGTCACGTGCCTCTTTGGCGAGGGTATCCGCAACGGGAAGCCCATCCAACGGTCGACCGCCAGCAAAAAGGCGCGCGGCTCCATGGTGCGGTGGATGGCAGAAAACAAGCTCGAGGATGCAAGCGAACTTACCGCATTCAACATCGGCTATCGCCACGTCCCCGAGCTTTCAGACAAAAACACCCTGGTTTTCATGAACGCGCAGGCACTATAGGCCCGCCGTTTCCAAACACCCCGTTACTCCGCCAAGCCATCGGCCTTTGCAATCTCGCTCGTCGAGCCATTTTGGTAGGTAATCTTAACGTGCTCTACGTCGGATACCGTAACGCCCGACGGAGGTTCCAGACGCCACTCCGTCAGAGCGATATCCATGGTCGTGGGCACATCGCCCTGATCTTTGAGCTTCACCATGAGTGTTTTGAGTGCCTCATCAAACGTCACGCGTTCGATTTCTTCGCCCGGAATAGACCCGCCGCTCAACTGCAGCTGCACAAACTCGTCGCGCGGATACCAATAGTCGCCCGGCGCGGCAACGGTATTGCCGCCCGCGACCTTCACTGTCATGATCGGCAGGGCATCGTCGGCCTCAAACTCCCACGCAGTGCCGCCGCGACCACCAAACGTCCAGATACAAAAGGCAATCACCAGCACGGCAAGCACCGCAAAACCAATCGCGACCAACCCATGGTGCGCGCGGCTCTCCTCGGCCGATACATCCCATTGCGTCTCACGATATAGATGCTTGTCTTCCATGTTCGCCTCCCCACAGGCACGCTCGTTGGCCCAATCGTACCCATTCAGGCTATACTTGAGCCCATGACATAAACGGGGAGCTTGTAGGACAAGACGGCAGGCTGAGATTGGGCGCGCCCGCCCTGACCCGCAAACCTGATATGGGTAATGCCAACGAAGGGAGCCGTGCCAATGAGCACACAGACCGAGCCCAAGCTCGTCACGCAAATCGACTTCGCCCGCGCCGGGCAAATCACACCGCAGATGAAAGAAGTCGCCGAGCGCGAGCATCGCGACCCCGAGTACATCCGCGAGCGCGTGGCCGACGGCCGCATCGCCATCCCCGCCAACATCGTGCACATCAAAAAGGGCATGCGCGCCTTTGGTGTCGGTGAGGGCCTGTCCACCAAGGTTAACGTCAACCTGGGCATCTCGGGCGACAAGGCCGATGCCGCCGAGGAATGGAAGAAGGTCAAGATTGCCGAGGACTTTGGCGCCGACGCCATCATGGACCTCTCCAACTCGGGCAAGACGCGCCAGTTCCGCCAGCAGCTCATCGACGAGACGCCGCTCATGGTGGGCACCGTCCCCATGTACGACGCCATCGGCTACATGGAAAAACCGCTGGTCAAGCTTACCAAGGATGACTTGTTCGAGGTCGTGCGCGCGCACGCCGAGGACGGCGTGGACTTTATGACCATCCACTGCGGCATCAACAAGTCGGTCACCAAGACCTTTAAGGAGACCGGCCGCCTTATGAACATCGTCAGCCGCGGCGGCTCGCTGCTGTTTGGCTGGATGGAGGTCACCGGTAACGAGAACCCGTTCTATGAGTTCTACGATGAGTTGCTCGAAATCTGCCACGAGTACGACGTGACGATCTCGCTCGGCGACTCCTGCCGCCCGGGCTGCCTCTACGATGCCACCGAGACCGCCGAGATGATCGAGCTGGGCAAGCTGTGCAAGCGCGCATGGGCCGCCGGCGTCCAGGTTATGGTCGAGGGACCGGGCCACATGGCGCTCGACGAGATCGCCGCCAACATGAAGCTGCAGAAGCGCCTGTGCCACAACGCCCCGTTCTATGTGCTCGGGCCGCTGGTGACCGATATCGGCGTGGGTTACGACCACATCACCGCAGCCATCGGCGGCGCCATCTCCGCAAGCTCCGGCGCCGACTTCCTGTGCTACGTGACGCCGGCAGAGCACCTATGCCTGCCTAACGCCCAGGATGTGCTCGACGGCCTCATGGCCACTAAGATCGCCGCACATGCCGCCGATATCGCCAAGAAGGTGCCGCACGCCCGCGACATGGACGACAAGATGGGCCAGGCACGCCGCAAGCTCGACTGGGATGCCATGTGGAAGTGCGCGCTCGACCCGGTCACCGGTAAGAAGCGCTACGAGGAATCCCCTGCCGCCACCGAGGGCACCTGCACCATGTGTGGCAAGATGTGCGCCGTCCGTACCGTCAACAAGATCTTCGAGGGCACGACGATCGACCTGGGCATGGAGGACTAGCCCTATCGCCGCGATCGCCTATAAGCTCACCGCAGCACCCGTCAATTGTTGACTTGTGAACAATTGCTTACATTTGCGTAAAGATTGCATCGCCCGCCCGGGATCGGCATACAGCCGGCCCGGGCATCTTTATAATGCAGGCTTAAAGACCCATTTGAATCCAACCGGACAAGGAAGCGAACATGGATCGTAGCAAGGTACCTGCCGTCCTGTCCATCGCAGGATCCGATTCCAGCGGTGGTGCCGGCATTCAGGCCGACATCAAGACCATCACGGCGCACCGCCTGTATGCCGAGACGGCCATTACAGCCATCACCGCACAGAACACCCTGGGCGTCACCGCCGTGCAGGATATCTCGCCAGATATCGTAGCTGCGCAAATCGACGCTGTCTTTGACGACATCCGCCCGAGCGCCGTCAAGATCGGCATGGTATCCTCTGCCGAGATTATCGAGGTTATCGCCGACCGCTTGAGTGCCTGGGACGCACAAAATATCGTCGTCGACCCCGTCATGGTCGCCACCTCGGGCGCTCGCCTCATTGCCGAGGATGCCGCCGAGGCGCTCACGCGTCGCCTGTTCCCGCTGGCGACCGTCATCACGCCCAACATTCCCGAGGCCATGGCGCTGCTCGATTACGAGGTCGATTCCGAGCGCACACAGCAAAATGCCGCCATGCTTCTCACCCGCCGCTTTGGCTGCGCGTCCCTCGTTAAGGGTGGGCATCTTGTCAACGAAGCCAACGATGTGCTAGCAGAGCCCGCGCCGCTCGATGACGAGGGCAACCACCTGGGCGATCCACTCACCACGTGGTTCCGCCACAAGCGCATCGAGACCGGCAACACGCATGGCACTGGCTGCACGCTTTCGTCCGCCATCGCCTGCGCGCTGGCCCAGGACATGGAACTTGCCGACGCCGTCAACGCCGGCAAGGCCTACCTAACCGGAGCTCTCGCCGCCGGCTTTGACATGGGCAAAGGTTCCGGCCCCGTCAACCATATGTGGCAGTACTAAAGCCCGCAGCCCAAAACCACCGCAAAGGGGACAGACACCTTTGCGGTGGCTACCACAAACGTCTCGATCTGTAACAGTTAGAGCCCATTTTTCGGCCCACCTGTTACAGATCGAGATATTCTAATTCCGCTGAGAAGAGATCTCGATCTGTAACAGTAACTCGGCAAAATCGACCCTAGATGTTACAGATCAAGACAAACGACCGATATCGACCTAAATAATCTCAATCTGTAACATCTAGCCCGTTTTCGGCCTTAGAACTGTTACAGATCAAGACAAACGAAACAAGCCACCGCAAAGGGAGCTTTTGTGGTGCTTTGGGTCGCGCTACTCACCAAGCATCTCTTTGAGCTTGGCTGCCACGGCGTGGCCCAGGCTCTCGTGGCTTTCGGGCATCATATGCAGGTAGTCGATATCACCCGGCTCGGCGAAATCGGCGGCATTCAAAAAGTCGCAGCCAAACTGCTCTGCCACGTGCGCATAGTGCTCGCCAAAATGCTCAGATGCCTCAACGGAATGCTCGTCAAAGTCGGTCATATACACATCGGCGATCTGCGGCTTGATCTTGATAGGAGCCATCAGCAGAATGCGCGGACAAGGCGCAGCGTCGGTCCACGGAAACGCGCAGGCGGCGCGAATCAGTGCCATGGCGCCACGGGCGATATCGGAAGCTGTCACGTTAAAGACCGTCTTACAGTCGTTGGTGCCCAGCATGATCACAATGGCGTCCAGCGGCTTATGGGCCTCGAGCAGCATCGGAAGCGCGCGAATGCCGTTGAGGTTAGTGTCCAGATGGCACATATCGTCGCGCACCGTCGTGCGGCCGTTAAGCCCCTCCTCAATCACATGCCAGCCCTCGCCCAGGTCACGCTGCGCCACGCCGCACCAGCGCACATCCTGCGCATAGCGCACCGCGGTGCCATCGCGCATACCAGCCGGATCATAGCCATAGGTGTTGCTGTCACCAAAGCACAGAACGTTTTTCATCGTAAGCCCTTCCTTTAGTAAAAAGCCGACGGGAGCAGCCCTCCCGCCGGCTCGACCTATCTGTCGGCACGTACCGATTACAGGTACTTGCGCCAATCGTCCTCGTCCTCATCATCCTCGGCAGCAGCCTGGGCCTGCTCGACGGCACGAGCGGCTGCAGCACGGGCGGCAGCCTGGGCATAGGACTCCTCGTTGCGCTCGGGGAAGCTTGCCAACACGTGCTCAAACTTGGCGAAGTCCTCATCCCAGCGCGTAGAAGGCACAGCAAAGAACACCTGCTTGACCTTGAAGTCGCCCGACGCGAGCTCCTTACGGAAGAGCTCGGCTACGGCCTCGGCATCAAAGCCGTTATTGTCGCAGCCCCAAGCACCCAGCACGAGCTTCTCACGACCCAGCTCATCGCAGATGGCAAGGACAAAGCGGATACGGTCGCGCAGGGCGTCAAGCAAGGCATCGTCGCTCACGCGGTACTCCTGGCGAGCACGCTTGACGTTGGGCGCGGCGGCCACGATCACGTCGGCATACGCATGCACATGGTTGCGATCGAAGCGCACCGCGGGCACCACCAGCGCACGGTTGCGGTACAGCTCGCAGTTGATGTTGCGGCGACGGTTCTCGCCGTACCACTTGCGCTGCTTGTCGAGCACGTTGTACAGGTACGAATCGGCGCAGAGCGTCGCCTCCTGGCCCAGGTAGCCCTGGATATAGCCGCCGCCCGGATTGGTAAACGAGGCAAAGGCAAGCACGGCCATATCGCAGAACTGCGCATAGCCGCGGCCGTTATCGAGGATTGCCTGCGTGGCGGAGGCATCAAGCACGGTGACCTCGGGCAGGACCGGAGCAGCCTCCTCCGCGGGCGCGGACTCAGCCTCGTCGGCCAACTCGGTGGAACCGAGCGCCACCTCAGGCTCGACCGCAGTCTCCACCTCAGCGGCCTCAACCTCGACAGCCTCAGCAGCCTCGACGTCCTCGGCAGCCTGCTCCTCAGCAGCCGCAGCCGCTTGGGCCTTGGCCTTCATCGCCGCGACAAAACCGGCAGGCATACCATCGAACTCGCGCACGCCGGTAAGCGAACGCTCGATGTCCTTGGCGCAGGCCTCGGACACAGCCGCCACATGGCGCTCGGCGGCCTTGGCACGCGCCTCGCGCTTGGGATTGGGCTGACCCGCCCGGTTAGACCTGCGGTTACGGTTCCTGTTGTCGACATCTGCCATACGTGGCCACCTTTCCTGTCGCTGCCGCTATCGGCTTTTTCCCATCCATGATACCCCGCCGCGCACAAAAAAGACGGCCCCGAAGGACCGCCTTTCGTATCGTTTTACCGTGTCCGGCAGGAAGCGTCGCAATGCCGCGCTTTAATCGCGACGGCCGAGGATGTTCAGAATGCGCAGGAACACGTTGATAATGTCCACGAACAGGTTAGACGCCATGAGCACCGCATTGGGCAGCGTGGGCGGCACCGTCGTGGCAACATAGGTGTCGTAGCCAATAAAGCCGGCGAACACCACGATCACGATCAGGTCGGTGATGGTCTGCGAGACACCCATGAACATCAGCACGATCTCAACCAGAATCGTGGCGAGCAGAATGCCAAAACCGATGCCATATACGCGCTGGAAAAACTTGGGGAAGGTCACGCCCAGCGCACCAAAGACAAAGGTGATGGCGGCCGTGGCGATAAAGGCGGTGTTGATAGTGGGCAGGTCATAGTTGGCAAGGCCAAACGACGCGGTCAGGCCAAAGGTGCTCGCAAAGATCACGTAACCCACGAGCGACAGGCCCACGGACTGCTTGCCCGCAGCAGCCGACATCATGACGATACCGACAATAGTCAGGATAAACGAGCCAAAGACCAGTGGCAGGGCGGCGCCGCTCATCATCATGCGGGCAAACGCCATGGTGCTCGTAAAGTAAGCACCGGCGCCCATGGCGCAAAAGCCCAAGAAGATGAGGGCAGACATGGCAAGATTGTACGCGCGCGGCGACATCTCCTTGGCGCGACTTGC
>OHHR01001245.1_pt1 | contig 11660 bp, 18 predicted proteins | sample 1568021 | NCBI WGS metagenome assembly OHHR01 (sample SAMEA3879560, study PRJEB24766) | human gut metagenome | biome: human-associated habitat; feature: feces | place: USA | collected 1985/1987 | reverse complement strand
CTTTGATTGTAATGACATCAAACATAAAATTTGATGCCATTACTTTTGTGCATCATCACACAATTACTAATCAACCAAAAATTCTATAAATAGCGGTACCTACTGCATATCCTATATTGTATATTATGACTCCTATTATACCTATACTTAATATATTTCCATAAGTTTTATGTTCCATATACCAGCTAATAATTTTCTGCATATAATACACCCTCTCTTATATAAATTTTTTATTTTCTGAACCTTTCATGTCAGATGAAATCAATCAACGAATCTAAATTCCAAACAGCACGGATCTTTCTTCATTTTCCAATTCTATCTCTGACAAGAAAGAATATCAGACATTTGTCATACTATTTCTTCCTTAACCCATATCGACTATAACCTCTATATATTAAAGGCAACAGTACAATAAATAGTAAGATGTATAAGAACATCAAGAACGAAATCTGACGAAATACAAACGGACCAATCTGAAAAAGAATTGGCGACCTCACTACATTAAGAATATTAGTCAATACAGTCGGCAACAAATTGAAAAAAGCATCAAATGCCGGTAATACTCTTGCGATAAACGGTATCATACAAAGCAGGAAAAACGGAATACAAACCGCCAGATTCGGTGTATGCATCTTAACTGTCACCAGCATTGTCAGTGCAGCACAAAACATCGTTGCGATATATCCGCCCACAAGTATCAGCAAATAATATTCTCCATATGTCATAACATAAATACTATATGGATCATCAATCTGATACGGTGTGAAAAATCCACTCGTTCCCATTACTGCAAATGAGATAAGAGACAATATCCCTACTCCGATCCAATAGATAACCGTTGACACGAAGATTCCTGCAATAATCTTGTTTTTGATTGCCTTCGATCTACCATACTTTGTAGCAAAAAAAACATCCTCTGTTCCGGGGCGGAACTCTCCGGAAAATATACCGGCTACCAAAAAACCTATGATCACTGCCATTAATAGTACATAAGTTTGTGCGTACATTGTCATCGTAGCCCAGGAACCTTTTGCTTCGAACGTAAAAGGTATTTCTATCTTTTTATAAACGTTTTCCAGATAACTTCTCTTTTCAGGTGTGGTTCCGTACTCTTCTGCCATTTTCTTCATATTATCTTGATAGATTGTATAGATGTCCTGTAATTGTTCATCTGAGAGCTGATACACTGCACCTTCATTCCATTCTGAATCCGGAGTCAATACGCCAATTACAAAACTATAAATATCGTAATATGACTGTACTGTTTTACCATATTCTGTATTAGGTATCTCATCTTGATACTTAGCCGATAATGTCTTGTAATCATTTATCACTTCGGAAATTTTCTCCGTTGTAAGTTTCCCTTTCCATTGATTGACATCTTCAGCCAGAAGCCGTCCCGCGTCAATACCTGTGTGGCTCTGTCCGTCTGCATCCGTATAGCTCATACTCCCAATTGCCATACCTGAATAAATAACCGTCATCACAAGTACTGCCGCAAGCAGAACCTTATTCATCCTCTTTGAAAAAATCTTTTTCAGTTCATATTTGAACATCATCTTTATCACCTGCCTTTTCTCCAAAATACAGAAGAAATGCATCCTCTAATGTTGCCTCCACCTGTACTGCATTTCCGGTCGGTGGCATCTTTGAAAGGACTCTCAACTCTACTCCATCAGAAACTGTCCTTACATTTCCAATCAGATATTTTTTCATATAATTGTTCAACTCACTTTTAGGAATAATGCAATTCCACACGAACATATCCATAGACAAAATGATCTCATCTGAAGTCCCTGTATAGAAAAATTTTCCTTCTTTCATTAATATAATCTCATTTGCCACATATTCAACATCTGACACAATATGCGTAGACAACAGTACAAGACGATCTTCCGACAATTCACTGATCAGATTACGGAACCTGATTCTCTCATTCGGATCAAGACCTGCTGTCGGTTCATCCAACACAAGTATCCGCGGATCATTCAACATCGCCTGGGCAATTCCGACCCTCCGGATCATGCCCCCTGATAAAGTCCGCATCTTTCTTTTCCTCTTTTCAGCCATTCCGACCTGCTCCAACAGTTTTAATGCCCTTTTCTTTGCCATGATGGGCCTGATTCCTTTGATAGATGCAATATACAGCATGTAGTCATACACCGAAAGATCAGGATAAAACCCATAACTCTGCGGCAAATAACCGAGTATTTCCCTATAAGATGCCCCCTGACTAAAGATATCCTTTCCATTCCACAAGATTTTTCCGCTTGTTGGGGTTATCGCTGTACATATCATCCGCATTAAAGTGGTTTTTCCCGCTCCATTTACTCCCAATAATCCATATACACCTTTCCCCATAGAATGTGTTACATGTTCTACTGCGTGTACATTCCCATAATCTTTTGTTACATTTTTAAATTGCAGTTCCACTCGACTTCACCTCCCAGTTTATTTCACAGTTACATTGCGATTTGTGAACACAAAAAATAAGATAACCAAACGATATGATCAACAAACTCCCCCAGATTGGCATCGAAATCCTCTGATAAATAGAATCTGTCGATACAATCAGTGTCCAGATAAGTATACATGCTATACATAGGAAAACAGCAATATACTCCATATCATTCCATTTGCTGTACAATAACCGGAAGCAGATACAACAGGAAACATTAAACGGCACTAAGAAATCTATGATGAGTCGGTATGCCGAAATCTGTAATGTATAAACTGAAACACCGAAAAAAAAGGTAGTCATAAGTAAATCCACCACTGCAAACAGCAATATCCTTGCAGCACAGATCTGGCGCAGTGAATAGAATGCTGTTTTTTCAATTTCCACTGCTGAAAAGCTCCGATTCTTCCAAATTTCCGGTATTATCATTACCGAAAACATCACTGACATAGCCCCCAGTGTTCTCTCTGTATTTGCTCCCACATCCGAGTCCACAAGCAGTATCCAAAGCAGAACTAAGATTCCTCCCTGCAGAACCCACCATCTCTTTTTGATAAATTTGAACTGCTCAAATAAAAATTCAAAATATGATGCTCGTCTGTTATCCTGTCTGTTCATAATGTCTGAACACCGCTCTTTTACTGTGTGAACAGCCGTTTCCCGTATATATTCCTTCTGTATCAAGGATTTATACTCCTCGATTTTTCTCTGATATTGCTTCATAATTTTTCCACCTCCAACTGTTTTGCCAGCAATTCTTTTGCCTTTGAAACACGATATTTTACAAGCGACAATTTTATATTTAATAAATCAGCAATTTCCTTTTGTTTTAATTCCTGAAAGAAAAACAGGATTACAATCTCTTTTATTTCTTCCGGGAGCTGCTCCAGAGCCCTCTCTATATCAATCCGGATTTCTATGTTTTTCGGATTCTCATCTTCTATATCCGGCAACTGGTCTGTCATTATTTCCTTCTTTTTCTTGTAATTATTCTTTATAATATTCCCTGCTATGCTATACAAATAGCTCTTTGTCTTCTTGATCTCTGCCCCGCTTATTAGTGCTCCGAAGAATCTCTCAAAAGTTTCCTGTACCATATCTTCCGCATATTCCTGATTATGAGTATGTAAATAACAATATTGATAGATAGAAGAATAATACTTTTCAACCAACTGATTACCTGCTTGATTGTCACCGTTTCTGATTTTCTGAACTAATAAAAAATCAGCAATCATCTCATATCACCTCTCTTGTCCTCTATAATAATAAGACAACTTAAGGTGATAAAAAGTTAGTGGAAAATTAATATTCATTTAATTTTTTATAATTTTCACCTCAGTGACTCGATATATTCCTCCAGACACAATCCTTTTTCCTGCATTTCTATGGCAGAATCCACCCAAAAGAAGTATCTGCTTCTCTTCTAAATAGATTGAAACTATTAATCATTGGAATTTCACCCTGAATCGCTATATACGAAACAGCCCGCAAAAAGGCAGCAAAAAGAGTCCCCCTTTTGCTGCCTGCAAACAATTTTGTTTTCAATTTAATGGTATCAAGCTTGTACTTGACAAAATGAAAAAACATGAGTTCATTCCGACTAATCATCTTACAGTAACATAGTCATATAAATTGGTATATACATAATTCCGTCCTGATATTTTAAATCCTTCGTATAAATAATGAATCTGTTCTCACACTTTAACTGATATTTCTGAATCAGATAGTCAAATGATTTGTGTGACATATAGTTTGAAGATTTTACTTCAATCGGACATATCTTCTTTTTCTTCACAATCATAAAATCAATTTCATATTTCTTTTCTCTGGTCGTTCCCTCCGGCACGTACAAATATTCATGAAAATACAACTCATGTCCAGCTGCTCTGAGCATCTGTGCTACAATATTTTCAACAATCATTCCCTGATTAATTCCCAGATTGTCTATAATCAGAGCCTTATATAAATCTTCATCTGTACTGTCCCGGTTCTTCATAATCTGTGTAACCAATAGTCCGGTATCACCCATATATAATTTGAAATTGCTTCTGTCCGCAAACAGCTCCAGTGCAACCTCCGGTTTTGTCACATTGATACACTCATTTCCTATCATTGCTTCAGAAATAAAGCTGACCGCATCCATATAATTCTGATAACGCGCATTTTTATCTACCATAGAAAGTTTGAAATGTGAATTTTTATTCTCTAGCTGCTCTGGTATTGTTCGATAAATAACTGACGCTTTTTCCCTGTTTTCTGTATCGTATTTTGCCAGATCCTCTTCGTAAAGGCTCAGAATATTCCGTTTAACAAAATCAATTTGTTCATAACTTTTCCCTGAAACATAAGCATCTACTGCCTGCGGCATCCCACCTACAACCATATAGGTACGAAAGCTTTTCATAATTCTCCGGTGAATCGCATCTCCAAGTGGCTTTCTTTTTTCAAAAGCTTCTCTGATCGTAGGAATTGTAACCTCATCATTGATTGCCCATAAATATTCTTCAAAATCCATCGGATACATCTTAATCCGGTACTCTTCCGAAGGAATCAGTATATCCTTTACATTTTTCCGGATTGAGATTAGCGAGCCTGTCTCAATATATTCATATCGACCATCAGCGACAAGATATTTTATCGCCTGCCGTGCCTGCGGAAACAACTGTACCTCATCGAAAATAATCACGCAGTTCTTCCCTTTTAAACTTTTTCCTTTCAGAAGAAATAAGTTTCTGAAAAAAGTATCCAGATCATTCATGTTCTCGACAAAATTATTTTTTACATCCTGGTTTTCTCTTGCAAAATCAAGAATCATATAGTCATCATATTCCTTTTTTGCAAACTCCTCTACAATGGTACTTTTCCCGATACGTCTAGCCCCTTCAAGCAATACTGCCGATGTTCCTGCTGCCAATGCTTTCCACTCAATCAATTTGGCATAAACTTTTCTTTTAAAAATCATTCAGCATTCCTCATTTCATTTTACTTGGTAGTATTATAGCATATTTCCACCTCAATTCTACCACTTTTCACGAAAATGCAAAATTTTTTCGCCTATTTTTTAACGAAAAGCAGAAATGTTTATACCTGCTTTTTAACGAAAAACAGAAATGTTTATATCAAGTTTTTAACGAAAGCACAAAATGTTTGTTGTTTCATTTCTTAAATGCGTTATTTCCGGTTTATTCGCTCAGAAACTCAGCCACCTTTTCTACTTGCGCACTATTGTACTCCATGTATTCCAGATAATACTTTTTCACAGTCTCATTCTGCACTTCTTTTTTATAGAGCCACTGTCTTGTTTTAGCCTCCGGTGCAAACAGCACTGCCTGATATTGTGGAGAAAATATCTCATCAAGGCTGCAGGCTGATTTGTCCAGCACGCAATTGTAGTCCATATTTTTTTCCACAAAATACCGATTCAATGCTTCCGCAAACTTTTTTGCTTTTCTCACATGGACAGCATATTCCACCGGATTATACGGCTCTCCTTCTATTACCGGCACCTGCCATACTAAAATACATTTTTTCATCTCTTTTGGTCCTTTCATTTTTGCCAAATTTATATCTAATAAATTTAAGACTCCCATACTAGATTTTGCCTTTTTCTATACAAAATCCCAAAAATTATTATATAGCTCATGTTCTATTTCTATATTTCTTTTATTCTTCCACCCAATTACCAATTAACCAAAAATTCTGTAAATATCGGTACCTGCTCCATATCCTATATTGTATAGCATAAGTCCAATTATCCCTATAATTAATATGTTTCCATAAGTTTTATGTTCCATATACCAGCTAATGATTTCTTGCATGTAAATCACCCCTTTCAATATTCTGGTCTGTTCATATTATTTTGTTAACATTATTTTTGTTAATATCATTCCAGCACCAATCAGATTCCAAGTGCCATGTATTGAAATATTTATCCGGATATTTTTGTATTTTTTATAGATAAATCCCAAAAATAGTCCTGTCAAAAAATAGTCTAACCATTGACACAAAAATAGTAGTATATTTGTGTTTCCAAATGAAGATCTACAATTGACCTGTAAGTTTACTAAAGAATTAAAATATAGAGTCATCATGTGAAAATAATATTTCTTTCAATTGTCTCCTACCTATTGTTACTGTTTTCACGAAGCGACTTCATTTCCTGAAAAGGAGTTGATATCACCATCATCATACCAGATAAAATCATTATGCTAGAATAAATTTCATTCAAATTAAAACATGCCATAATCATAGCCAAAATTACAAAAATGGAACAAATCCCAAGTTGAAAATTTTTTACTTTTCCCTTTTTATCTTTTTTCAGCTTAACCATTAAAAATCCTATATCCAATAACATATAGAGGATTAAATCTACAATAAATAGAAAAATACTTAGGTCTTTTTCAAAGCAAATTGCCAAAATAATATTATATAATCCCAAAATTACCGAACATCCTCGGGTTAATTTAACATCCCAAATCACATGTGGTATCTTCCATTTAAAAGTAGACCAAACAATCAAAAAGCAACCAGAAAGCAATATCATTGTTCTATTTAATTCCATAAACTTCCGCTCCTATTGTTATATATTTTTTACCATATTCCAACATTAAAACATATAATATACTACACTACACCATTATTCAACAATTTATTAAAAATGGAAAAGGAGAATTTTACTATTTGGCATGATTTCGGTGCCATTTGACCCAAACTACTGTTATGGTTAATTCATATCTAATAAATTTAAGACTCCAATACTAGATATTGCCATAATGACACCAGCAAGCATTATACCGCATAAACATGCCATAATGCTCTTCTTAAAATCCATTCTCAATATACTGGCTGCAAGTATTCCAGTCCACGCACCTGTTCCGGGAATCGGAATACCTATAAAGAGTACAAGCGCAATAAACAATCCCCTTCCTGCGGTATCTTGCAGTTTTCGTCCGGCACTCTTGCCTTTTTCTATACAAAATCTAAAAAATTTTCCTATTACTTTCTTATTTTTTCCCCATTCAAGCAGTCTATGCGAAAAAAGGTAAACAAACGGCATTGGAAGTAAATTTCCCAATATGCATATGGCATAAGCCGGTAAAACCGACACTCCCATAGCAACTCCTGTTGGTATCGCAACTCTTAGTTCTGCCAATGGTATCATTGAAATCAAAAAAATTATTATATAGTTCATATTATTTTGCTAACATTATTTTTGTTAATATCATTACAGCACCAATCAGATTCCAAGTGCCGTGTATTGAAATATTTGTCCAGATATTTTTGTATTTTTTATAAATAAATCCCAAAAATATTCCTGACAAAAAATAGTCTAACCATTGACACAAAAATAGTAGTATATTTGTGTTTCCAAATGAAGAAAGCATATGCATTGTTCCAAACAAAAATCCTGTCACCAATACTGCACACAGTTCTCCATATTTGCTGAAAAACCGAAACAATATACCTCTATAAATTAACTCTTCTGTAAAAGGTCCCATAATTACACTCATGATAACAGCAAAAATAGGATAATCCACAAAATATCCACTAACGTTTGACTGATTTGCCGGAACCGATATATTTGAACACACTGTCATTTCAATGATTCTAGCGATGCAGCTTAACAAGAATGCAATTCCCACACATGCCAAAACTCTTTTTATATTTACAGAAATTCGGTCAGCTTTGAATTTTTTAAATGAAGTGATCAAATATTGCTTCATTGCCACTCCAATCATGATAATTAAAGTCAACTGATAAATCATATTTATCAGCAGCCCATAAAATATATTTTTTTCTTTTAAAGTAGAAATAATACCACTAGCTCCTATGAGCATAAAACAAACATGAATTATTACGACTCCAACTATTAGCTTTTTATGATTCATTTCAGTTGATATATAATTGTTTTCTTTTTTCATCTCTTTGTACTCCTCATTTTTTCCCAAATTTATACAGACATCTTTATTAAATTTTGAAGCTTTAACAGTGTTATCAGTATCTCTGTTTGCTATACATACTACCACCATAAGAAAAAACAAACAATATATATGTGCTATTTGGCATGATTTCGGTGCCATTTGACACAAACTACTGTTATGGTTAATTTATATCTAATAAATTTCCATCACCAAACAAGCTTTTAAAATGCGGCATTCATTGATTAACCAAATACATTAAATTATGCATCAAATTGATGCTCATATGAGCTGCTATCCCAAAAACAACATTTCCTCTTTTTATATAAACCAGACAAAACGCAATTCCGGCTAATACATATTGTATTGCTTGCAGACAAAGCTCATTTAAACTTATTGCCCCTATAGATGGTATAAAATGCATTAATCCAAATAGTACTGATGATACAATCACTTTAATTATCAGACTTTTTTTGATAGAGCTGAATATAAACCATCTAAAAATCAGTTCTTCTAATATGGGTCCTATAAATGCAGAAAGAATCATAATAGCCCAATAATGTTCTTTCATTGTCATTCTGAGCGTAATTTCATTTATGCTTTGCTCATTATTTCCGGATGACAAAATAAACTTCATAATACCACCTAATATTGTAAACAATACTATTACAGCAAATGATTTGATATATCCCGAAGCTATTGATTTGATATCATACTGTCTTATCTGTTTTATATCTCTTAAAATACCTGTTCCATAAAGGCTGAATAAAATAACTATAAATATAAGATTCCATAAATAGTTTGTTATCAGATACGCATCCGAATAACTCATTGCTTCAAATACCGATTGTATAACAGGCAATATGATATATTTTTTTCCTATCAAGTACCAGGCCGGAAAGATTATCCAGCCAATATACCATTTATTGTTTTCTTTTTTCATTACCATTTCTGCTTTCATTGACTTTTATTCTGCAATGTTTCTTTTTTGAAATACAGAAAGAGCTATCAATGAACACGTAAGAATAACTATTGCTGAAGCAACCTCTCTTATATCTTGCACCACAATGACTAACGATAAAATTTCCAAAGTAATGCTGATGCAGCATGCAGTTCTAATGATTTTTGCGTTTTCATTTTTTATTTTATCATATGATAATTTCCCAACCAATACAAATAGGACACAGAACAGAACAACATCTAAATAATGTCCATTTTTCACAATATTAAAGAAATGTAATATTCCCATCAAAAATGCAAAAAATCCAATAATTTGCATAGATAATGTATATTTTTTATGTTCTTCGAAATAACTATTTTGAAACAATATAGGCACAATAATTATCCATACACCACAAAATAACAATATTCTTTCCATATTTTACCTCGTCTTATTTTATAAAATTATCTTGTTGCTAAATACCCTAAGCCTAAGCCTGATCCTGTTCCTGCAACTTCACGGATTTTACTTATCCCAATTTTATATCCGTTATGTCTGCAGATTGTTGCAAGACACGCTGCTCCACAGTCGGTTATATCGTGCTGTTTTATACAATAGTCTTTCATCCTTTTATTGTTCCTCTGTTTCTGCTTTTTTACTAATTATTGTAAAAATATCTTTCGTATATTTTAGGTACATATATATATAATTTATCTTTTCTAATTTTCAATATAATATCATTGGTTAGCCATCTATCATACTTGTTCTTTTTACAATACTTTTTTTCAGTGACATTATCAATTATTATCTCTCGCTTCATCTTTTGGGTTATAATTTGTTCAATTTGCTTAATTTTACCGGATTCATTTTCCAACTCTATACAAACTAATTCCGCTTCTTTACTTCCAATAAATGACATTGGAAGGACATACAATATCATAGCTGTAATATATGTGAAAAAAGGAACAAATATTGATACTCCATCTACCAGACACAATCCTGTAAATATAAGCATAATTAAAGTAACAATCCATGTAAAATGTATAAAATACTTTTTATTCATAATTCCGCTCCATTTCCTTACTTTTATTAAAGACATTGTTGTTCATGACAAGAGACATAATCGATATCATAATGCCTTGAACAACATCCTATCATTTTTTATATTGGCATATATGCACCAATAGCACCTCCTGTAAGGGCACCAGCTACATAGCCTCGATATAATGTTCAGCCAGAAAGTTTTCCTTTTGAAATACCATATCCAATTTATATCTGATTTAATTTTAATATGCTATCGCCCCACACAACTAATAATCCAATAAACCATAAACATAATAAAACCAATTCCACAAAATTCCTTTTTTAAGTTGAATTTATTAACATTGGCTTCATCTTTAATAATAAACATTGTTTTGGCTTTAAGTATCACTATTATGGCAGCACTTATTACAAATATAATTTCTGTTAAAATTGTATATCTCCCGCTCGGTATATAAACCGATATTATCGCTCCAAATAAATTAAATGCCATATGCAGATAAATCGCATACCTTACTTTACCTGTAATAAGTACAATATTCGCACACACTATTCCCATAAAAATGGTATATAAAAACTGTTCCAGATTTGCATGTAACATACCAAAAAGCATACTACTTATTAAAATTGCTGTAACCTTGCCATATGGAAGCAATTCTTCCAACAGCACCTTTCTGAATAATAGTTCTTCAAATACAGGCGAAATGATTACAACACATACAAGGAGTATCCATGCCGGTACATTTCCTATATAATTTTCAACAACACCCACATTTTCTGTATGAACCAGATATCGCTTAATAAACTCAAGTATAATATCCGTAATTCCTGACAATATTGTTGTGCCACCCAATAAAACGAGCAGATATCCGATGCCATCCCAAACCGAGAATTTTTTATTTAACGATATTTCATTTATATTGATTTTCCCGATTTCTTTAGTAAAAAGTCTGAAAAAATAAAAATATCCCACGCTGGCGATGCTACCACAGATAACCTTAATTGATTGCATATCTAGTGGTAAATTTAAAGTTCCCATAATAACTAATACTACACCGCTCAATATGCTTGAAAACAACATAGATATAAGCAAAGCTCCACTTATTCGGCTAATTTTTTTCATTCTTAGATTATTCTCCTCGTACAATTCCAACTATTTGTTGCTGTTATTTCTGTGCAATATGACAATTGCCACAATAAGCATTATGATAATAATAGGAATTTGCCTTACAAGAAAATTATATGTTCCGCTGTATCGATATCTTTCTTATCTTGATACTCTCTTTTCCAGCTCATGTATGTA
>OHHR01001238.1_pt1 | contig 11701 bp, 12 predicted proteins | sample 1568021 | NCBI WGS metagenome assembly OHHR01 (sample SAMEA3879560, study PRJEB24766) | human gut metagenome | biome: human-associated habitat; feature: feces | place: USA | collected 1985/1987 | reverse complement strand
CAGCAATTACTCCGATCGTCCAAATTATCGGTAATACTATCACGGCAGTAACTCAAATAATCGCTAACGCAATTGTGGCAATCGCACCGGTTATCGCGAATTGCATTGTCCAAGTTGCTCAAGTAATCGGACAATTTGGACCACAGATTGCAATGGTTTTACAAGTAATTGTACAAGCTATTCAAGCAACGGCACCAGTTATTATGACCTTGATTCAAGGGATTGTGACAGTCGTTCAGACGATGGCACCAGTCATTAGTCAAGTGATCTCTGCCATTGTTACTGTCGTTCAAACGCTTGCACCTATCATAAGCCAAATCATTTCAGCGATTGTGACAGCGATCACTCAAATTGTGCCTATTATCACAGCTATCGGTAGCGTGATTTCTGCTACATTGCAAGGCATTGCTAGCGTGGTTCAATCTGCTGGTATGGCAATTGCTACCGCTGCAATGGGTATCGGTCAAGGTATCTCTACGGCGTTGGGTGGTGTTGCAAATGTTATCAGCTCAATAGGTTCTGCGATTGGGACAGCATTGCAAGGCATTGCCGATGTCGTGCAGTCGGTTGGTACATCAATCAGCACAGCTGCACAAGGTATCGGGGACGGTATCAAGTCAGCGTTTGAAGGTGTTTCAAAAGTCATTGAATCAATGGGTAGTGCTATCAGGTCGGTCCTTGATGGATTGGCTGATGTGTTCAACTCAATCGGTACCGCAGCACAGAAAGCAGGGTCTGGATTCAATCAACTTGCGAATGGCGTAGTTAAGATTACTAACACTAATCTTGGAGACATGGCTGCATCTCTTGCAGCAGTTGCTAAAGGCGTTGGCTCAATTGGTAACAATTCGGCCGGATTGGCTCAAGCTGGTACTGGTATGACTCAGCTTGGTAATGGTATGAGTAAGGTTTCAAGCTCAGCATCTAGCGCTGTCGCAGGTCTAAGTTCATTCTCGAGCACGATTACAACTATTCAATCGTCATTCACTAGCTTGCAATCACTGCTAAGCACAGCGGGTACTGCATTCAGCACGTTTTCAAGTCAAGCTATGCAATCACTAACTGGATTGTCTGCTATCGCAGGACCTATCACAGCTTTCCAAACGCAAATCATGACGCTAGCACCAGCCTTGATGGTTGCTGCGACTGGACTAACTCAGTTCAGTACAGTTTCAATGACGTTGACTGCTAGTATGACTTCTATCAGCTCAAGCATGACTATGTTAACTACTAGCTTAACTATGTTAGCTACTCAGTTAACTATGATTACTACTAGCATGACCATGATGGCTACTAGCTCAACCATGTTAGGAACAAGTTTAACGCTTATTGGTACGCAATTCACCATGATTGGGACATCACTTATGATGCTTAACAGTCAATTTATGACGTTTGCCACTGGTATTATGCAAATGACATCACAGCTCATGATGGCAGGTTCAGCAGTGACCATGTTTGGTGCTCAACTAATGACCGCTCAGACTGGTTTCAGCATGGTTTCCATGATGGCTACCATGGTATCTAGTCAGCTTGCTATGCTTGCTAGCTCAGCTCAAATGGCTGGTGCTGGACTTGCTATGGTAAGTGCCCAAGTCATGATGTTAGCTAGCGTATTCGCTACTGTTGGAGCGGCAGCAATGACATTACAGGCAACTATGATGTCACTAGGTATGGCCGTTAGTGCAGGCATGATGTCAGCGGTGCAAGCTGTAACTGCTGGGTCTATGCAAATGTCTACAGCGCTAAGTTCTAGCGGAACTAGGATGGTCGCTAGCACACAAGCCTTCATGAATCAGATTGTTTCAGCAGTTCGAAATGGTATGAACCAAGTGGTAGCAGCAGTCAGAACAGGCGGCGCTCAAATGGTTTCAGCCATGCAATCAAGCGGTCAGCAATTAGTTGCAGTTACTCAAGCAGCGGTTAACCAAGCGGCAGCGGCAGCCCGTAGCGGTTACGGTGCCTTCTTTGCAGCCGGGGCTTACATCGGTCAAGGGCTAGCAGCAGGTATGAACTCAGCTCTTGGAGCAGTTACAGCGGCAGCTAACGCCCTTGTAGCACAAGCAGAACGAGCAGCAAGAGCTAAAGCCAAAATCAACTCACCATCGCACTTATTCCGTGATGAAGTTGGTTGGTGGATTGGTCTTGGTATCGCTCGAGGTATCGACGAATCAGCGCCAGAGGTAGCTAATAGCTTGGACTACATCCGTGACCAAGTTAACGGCTTCAATGTTCGAGCTAATGCCATGCTAACGGGTGCCACTTCAAACATGGCTAGTCAGCTTAAGATGGAAGTCTTGCGAGATAAAACACCAGACGCTACCATTTCAGCACGCCAAGAAGCCTATGCTGCTCACTCAGCAGGCTTGCTTAATGATGTGATTGACGCTCTCGTAGACGTCAAGGAACAAATTGCACAAGGTCAAAATATGGTGCTTGACACTGGTGCTCTTGTAGGTGGTACGGTCAACAATTTCAACAGTGCCATTGACACGATTAAAACTTTGAAAGGACGACACAGATTATGATTACTAAAATTAAAGAATATATCACGTTCGGCGATTTTGACAGTCGGAAGTCTGGGTGGTACCTTCAGAAACGTGAAGCACCCACACCAGACGAAAAAGAGATTGTCGAGTCTATTCCCTATATGCAAGGGGAACTTGACTTCTCTAGTGCTCTTGGTGAACGGGTATTTGAATCAAGAGAGATTACATACGAGTTTAAGTTACCATTTACGACTTACGAGAATCGTAAGGTTGCAGAAAGACACATCAAGTCAAGTATGGTTACTAAAACGCAACGTAAACTCAGAGACACCCATGACCGTCGATATTACTGGATGGGTAAGATTAAACACATCAAAGTAGCAGACGATCCGATTAAAAAAAATCTGGTAGCTACAATCACATTTAAGTGTTATCCATTCGCATTCCATGAAGATGAATACTTCGATGATGTTTGGGATACTTTTGATTTTGAAAATGACAACTCAACATGGACTAAGTGGTATTTAGGCTACGAGAAGAAAAAGACACCCGTCTATTTCGTTAATTCGGGTGATACTTCTATCAGCCCATTGATTATCTGTAGTGAAGATATTACGCTCAAGGACGCTAACGGAACGATTTACTACTTGAAGAAGGGTGAGAACAAGGATTTTGCTCTTACACTCGACATTGGTATCAACTATTTCGAGGCACAAGGGAATGGAACAGTAGCCATGCACTACTCGAATGAGGTGATGGCATGACAGTATCTTGCGATAGTATTGAAATCTTCAATGTCAGTAGCACAGGCTTTGCTATTCGTGTTAAAGGTCTAAGGTCAAGTATTGGCATTTCTGAATTGCAAGTTCCAACGTGGACAGACCAGTCAGGGCAAGATGACCTTATCTGGTATAGTGCATTACAATGGAGCGGTGACTGGTACTGTACTATCAATACAGTCGACCATAATTCTGAGAGTGGGATTTACCAGTCCCATCTCTATGTAGTAGGAACAAACGGACAAAAAGAGTACCTGGACGGTAAGAAGATTACTGTTCCAGATACACCAGAGGGCTTATCAAAAAAAGCAGGCTATGCCATTTACTGGTGGCCTAGCTTCCTCGATAGGCGTTGGGATAAGCTCAATCGAACCACTGCAAGCCGTAGAGTTATCCACGACCCATACAGTCCAAGAGGTAATAAGATTGTTCATGGCGAAATCAAACAAGCTGTCAATAGTATTCATGAATTAGAGTTTGCTATTCCATTGGACCATACGATGTATCAGAAGATGGTACCGTTCAAGTCAATTATCGAGGTGGTTAATCTGCGAGATAATGAGGTTGAGTTCGTCGGTAGGGTTTTAACTACGACCAACGAAATGTCAACGAATGGTTTCGTTCAAAAGGTTGTCTGTGAGGACTTCTTATCATACCTTCACGATTCAGCGCAATGGTTCCAGAAATTGGCTAACAAAGGGACTGAAGACTATTTCAGAATTATCTTCGAATCTGCTAACTCTCAAATCGAGGAGTTTAAGCGAATCACACCACGAAACATCACGGTTCACGGTAAGTCAGACCGTCCATTCCGTTACATCGGCTATGATTCAAGCTGGGACACTGTGAGAGACCGCATCGTTAATAATATCGGTGGCTATCTCACACTAAGGGAACTTAATACTAAATTGTATATTGATTGGACCAAGGACATTGGGACGACTAAAGAAAGCCCTATCAAACTAGGTCAAAACATCAAGTCTGCCAGTCGTGAGGTTGATTTTGACGGTTTAGCCACTATCATTGTACCGATTGGTGCTGACTTGCAAAGCCAAAACCAAGGGCAGGACGAAGACCAGAGCCCTGATGTAACACGGGCACAGTTAGACATTAGGAGCGTCAATGACGGGAAAATGTATCTTGCTGATGAAGATTTGATAAAAGAGTTTGGCTTTATCCGGAAATCAGTAATCTGGACAGAAATTGACAATCCTAGCATTCTATTAGCTCGTGGTAAGCAGTATTTGAGGAATCAGAAGATTGCACTGGCTAAATGGACAATCTCAGCGGTTGAACGCTACTTGATTGATAGTCGATATAGCAAGTTCAGAATTGGGAACAAACACAAGATTATCAACGCACCATTATCCGGAATTGAAACGTTGCAAATCTTGGAAAAGAAAATTGATATACTCAATCCACAAACTGTTGATTTAACTATCGGTTCACAATCTCAATCATTATCAGCGTATCAATTGCAAACGCAAGAAGCTGATAGCTCGATTGAAAAACTCAAGCTAGACCAGTCAATAGCTACTAAGCAGAAGAAACTTGAACAATTGAACGCTCAATTGGCTGCTCTTAGGTCTGCTAGTCAGTCTAAACCTGTTGAACCAAAAGCTCCGACAGCTCCTGGGGCAAATGCGACGGATGCTGAACGTGAAGCTTATAATAAAGCCCTTGCAGACTACAATGTAGCTAAGGCTGATTACGACGCTAAACTCTCAGCGTTTAATATGAGTCAACAAGAGCGTGCTCAACGTATCAGTGAGCTAGAAGCTGAAATTGCTCGTTTACGAAATGAATTAGGAGGTGCTTAATGCCACAAAATGAAGCAGAGGGACGCTTGAATCTATATGACGATGTGACCCCTCTTGAAAATACTAATAAGATCAGTGTCCTTGTGGACGCTATCCGCAAAAAAACCAAGGGTGCGGATGTTCGTGAAGCTATTGCTCGAGGCATGGAAATCACCTATGATGACGCTGCTAAGAGCGGGAATACTGATATGGAAGTCGTGAAGTCAAGGGATACTTACAACACGCTTCCAGACCGTCTTAACAACATGTCTAAGAATCTTGATGGGAAGGCTAGTACCAAATGGGTTGAGTCGAAACTCAATGCCATTTCGTCAAACGCACCTAAAGCTGTGCTTAGCTCGTTGGAAGAAATCCAACGTACTTATCCAAACGGGGCCAACGGTATCGTAGTAGCAAGTAACACAGGGAAGTGGTACTACTTCAATGAGGGAGACCGCCACTGGAAAGAGGGCGGTGTCTATCAATCCAGAGGGCTTAATGTTGATGAAGTGACGGCTGACAATATCGACTTCACAGAATCAATCGAGCAGTTATTGAGAGATAAGATTGAAGGTTCAGTCTATCTTTGGAACAACACATCAATTGGAACATGGGCCTCTAACGGATGGCTCCGATTCATGCCAATTCCGATTAAAAAAGGGTTTAAATACTATCTATCAAATATCCGTGGAATCTTCTCGTTTGCGATTTCAAGCGATGGTGGACGACTGGTTAAAAAGTTCTCCGAAACCGATGACTTAGTCACTACAGAATACACCCCGCCAGAAGATTGCATGTTGTACGTATCTTCTAAACCAGACGAAACCGCAAGGGTATTTAACGCTTCTCTTGAAGACTTGAAGAAGGCAAACGTTGACTTTTCAAATCTCCCAGACGGCTATATTTCTCTCAAAATTCCTAAATTGACGCTAGATGTTAAGCCCGAAGAACTCAGTTTCGTTAATGTTGTTAAACAGTTAGTTGACGAACGCACATTTAAGGTCGGGAAGGCTTGGTCTGGTAGTGGAAACGGTACATACGACGCACCGACATGGGGCACTTATCCTAGGCTCTACATGCAAGCTGGCGTGACTTACGGACTGAAAAATGTCCGTGGGGTGTTCACTCATTACTTTGACATTTCGGGTAAGAAACTTAAAACATTCTCTACTACAGACGTGTTAGTTAATCAAGATTTCATTCCTGAAGCTAACGGCTATATCCTTATTAGTCGCTTGACCTCGGACGAACCTACAAAAGTTATTCAAGGTGGAAATGCTCAAGCTCACTATCTTGAAAACCTTGATTTTGGCTCTAGTGCCATTGCTTCAAAAGTGCCATTCGTCATGCCGGATACATCAAAAGTGCAGTTTGGTTCAGACATCACTGGCATTGATACTACACAAGTAACGACGATTAACAATCTCGGATACATGAGCCCTATCAAGAAATGGGACAAGAGCCGCGGCTTTATTGACACAATCAACGTCTATGTTAAGGATGCAGGGACATACAATTTTGCCATCGGTAACATCGACCAGAATGATTTGATTGTTTCCCCTCGAGTCTTCCAGAAACAGCTTGCAGCGGGATATAATACGCTTAACGTTCGTGGTGAGGATAAGGAAATCTTTTTCGGTGAACAGCTATTCTTTGAATCTCATGACAATCGTGTGTACGCCTCGAAAGGTGAACGTAATTTAATTCAAGACGCTCAACATGTTACTAATAACGCTGGGTATTCTGGGAAAATCATGTATGAAACAGGGCAAGCTATTCCATTCAGCTATCGTGTAGCTAATGAGAGTGCTAATGAAAAAGTAGAGACGCTGAAACAAAAAACGGATAAGATTGAACCGATTGTTACTGAATTAGAGCTTTTCAAAAAAACTCCGATGATTACCAGTCCGAATGGTACTAAATTCCGTTTGTTAGTTGATAACAACGGCAATCTGTCAACAGTTTCAAATATCCCCAGCCGTGTAGCGGTATTTGGTAACTCGATCCTAAGTCATCCTTGGCTCAAAGGGATGGGTATGGCTGCTAGTGCGCCAGATAAGGACTATTTCACACTTGTAAAGAACTACATCTTGTCTAAGAACCCTAGCGCAGTGGTTGAGCGCGGGAATGGTGCAGATTGGGAATCTGACCCGAACAATCGACGTGGGACATTCGATAGCAAAATGAAGCAATCATTAGGCCCAGACACAGACATTGTCATACTGCAGTTCGGTGATAACTTGAATACCGACGAAAAACGGAAGAACCTTGAAACAGACATCCCTAACCTTGTGAACTGGATTAGGGCGGCATCGCCAAAAGCTCTAATCTACTGGGTTGGTATCTACTACGCCTCACCAGACTTCGTGGAAAGAATCAAGCGTATCTGTGCCCCTCTTGGTGTCACATTCGTGGATATCTACCAGTATTCTAAAGACGCTAAATACAAGTCAGAAATGGGCAAGGTGTTGAGATTGCCGGACGGTTCCAACTACACGATCACCAACGCTGGTGTGGCAAGCCACCCAGGGGACTTAGGGCACAAGGCTATTGCGGACGAAATTATCAAGAATTTCTTGTTTTAGATAGGAGGTGAACAATGAGACGACCAGATGGAATCTTTGGAATCTTTAATGTTGTTCGTGATTTTTACGAACACGGAATTGACGACCATCTTTGGGTATTCCTGTTAATGGTAATCATCGCTTGTGATATCGCCGTGGGAGTGTCCAGAGCGTGGGCTTATCATGAGTTTTCAAGCTCAAAATTCAGAAAAGGGCTAGTCAGTCATACTGCCATGATTACGTTTGTAGCCATTTTCTATCCGTTTGCGGTCTTCATGAATTTGGGTGGTGTCCTAGATACATTTATCTTTGCCATGATTGCCGCTTACGGCTCTAGCATTTTGGCCAGCCTATCAGCACTAGGGGTTGAAATCCCTTATATCGACAAATTTATTAAGAAAAATATTGATAAAGATAAATTCTTTCTCAATGAAGAAGGAGAAAAAGAAAATGATTAATTTTAAACTACGTTTGCAAAACAAAGCTACTCTAGTAGCTCTTATCTCAGCAGTATTCTTGATGTTGCAACAATTCGGGCTTGAAATCCCTAGCAATATTCAAGAGGGTGTAAATACTTTTGTTGTGATCTTGGTTATCCTTGGTATCGTTACAGACCCAACAACCAAGGGTGTGGCAGACAGCGAACGAGCTTTAAACTACAACGAACCTCGTGAGGACTAGCCTATGGCTACGCTAATGACCTCTATCAACCAAATTGAAGGAGGTGACATTCTCAAAAGTGGGGATGTTACCTCAGTGTTTGGTTTTGAAATTTTAGGGTACGATGGAAAACGCATGGAACTGTCCGGCACTGGTAAGTTAACACTTTCCAACAACGAAACGGTGGCACTCTATCAAGATGTTACCGTTGAAAGTGGGGTATTCTCATTCTCAATGGGTAATGTAGTAGCTACTGGCACTTACTACCTTGAAATTAAACTGGATGGACATATTTTCCCGTCTAATAATTTCAAGGTGAAAGTTAAGAGCTCGCTTAACATTGACGGTGCGATTCCCTCGAAGAAAGACCCTAAACTAAAACTACTAGCGGATGAATTGCGAGATTCTGGGTTAATCGCTGGCGACAGTGACACCACTGAAGACCTCGTAAATGTCTATAATCTAGCTAAAATTTGAAAGGATAAATAAATGAGTAAATTACACGATTTCGCCCAAGCTGTGGGTGCTGACATCAAAGAAATTAAAACAGCATTGGCTGGCAAGGCTGAGAAAGGCGAAGTGACCGCTAACGGCGTCACTCAAGACCAACTTAACACTGCCATTCAAGGTGTTAAGACTGCCATTCTGGGCGAAGGCGTCCCAGAAGAACTCAACACACTCAAGGAAATCGCTGATAAAATCAGTGCAGCGGGTGGCAATACTGACAGCGGTATTATTTCGAAAATGACCGAGCTTGGCACTCGTATTGATACCATCGAGCAAGAAGACCTTGTGAACGTATACAACGCAGCGAAAGCGTGAGCCTATGAGTAAGTTCACAGAATTTGCTCAAGCGGTCGGAGCAGATATCAAAGAAATTAAAGATAAACAATCGTCATCCTTGTCTATCAATCAAGCGTATGGGTTGTTTCCAACATATAACAACTTTTTCCTACAGGTTCTAGAACAAAATAAATTTGCGGAAGACCCACTTGTGACCAAATCTCAATTACCTACAAGCGAAATTGAAGAGTTAAAACAGAAGGTTGCTGATTTGGAAAGAACGCTTTCGGAGATTAAACAGAGCATTCAAAAATAATTATAAGAAAGGAGACCTATGACATCTAAAACACAGTTATTAAACACGCTTGAGAACTTAGTGAATCAACGTGTCACTGTTCCCACTAATCCTTATGGTGGGCAATGTGCGGCTTTGATTGATTACGTTTTACAGTATGCAGGTCTATTTAATCTTGATTTCAGCTACATGAATGCGATTGACGGATTAGATCGTGCTGAAAACCTAGGGCTTAAAGTCACACGTTTTAACGGTGCTAACAATCCACCGGTGGGGAGTGTTTGGGTAACTAACTGCTTGCCATATCATCAATTCGGTCATATCGGTTTTGTGGTCGCAGAAAACCCAGACGGGACAGTTACCACAATCGAGCAAAATATTGACGGTAACGGTGATGCTCTTTATAACGGTGGATGGACACGCAAGGTCACACGAAACCTAGACAGTGCAGGGAATTTCAGTTATATCGATTGGAACGCACCAGCTCAGCAAATGGTCGGGTGGTTTGAATTGCCATTTGACGGCATGACTGAAAATGCCTATTTCATCGACGTATCAGCATATCAACCGGGAGACTTGACTGGTATCTGTCAAGCGTCCGGCACTAATAACACGGTAATCAAAGTGACCGAGGGTGTGGGTTGGGTTAGCCCAGTAGTAGCTCAACAAACTAACACAAGTAATTGTATTGGTTACTATCACTTCGCTCGTTTTGGTGGCGATGTGGCAACGGCACAAGCTGAAGCGAATTACTTTATCAGTAATCTGCCATCACACCCACGCTATTTGGTTTGTGATTATGAAGACGGCGCTAGTGGTGATAAACAAGCGAATACTAATGCAGTCCTAGCGTTTATGGATATCTGTAAGGCGAACGGTTTTGAGCCTATCTATTATAGTTACAAACCTTATACACTGGCTAATGTTTATGTAGATCAAATCACTGCACGCTATCCAAATAGCCTATGGATTGCAGCGTATCCAGATTATGAGGTACGCCCAGAACCATATTGGGGTGTGTATCCAAACATGGAACACACACGCTGGTGGCAGTTTACATCAACCGGCTTAGCTGGTGGATTGGATAAGAATGTTGTTATCATTAATGACGGTGATAGCTTAGTAAATAAGAAAGAGGAAGAAGAAAATATGGATTACGTTGTACGAAGCGAAAGCGGTAAAGAAGGATATCTTGGTGTAGTTAATGGTCGTGTGTTCGGTATCGGCTCAATGGGAACAGTAGACGCTCTACGCTCAGCGGGTGCCAAACACTTGACCTTGCCAGACGAAGATATCGAGCGTTTCTTGAATAGTCAATCAAACGACACAGCAGCAGTATCTAAAGCAATCAGTGAAGCTAGCGCATCAGTCGTTAAAGCCATTGAAGAACGAGCACAAGCCACACAAGGCCAAACTGGTGTATAATTAAATAAAAGAACCACGCAAACTAAAAAATGAAAAGGAGTATATCACCTCCCCTCACACTGCAATAGGGATATCATGGCAGTAGTGGTCGAGCCTCAGCGTCTTGCTGGGGCTTTTTTTATTTGGTATAATATATCTAGGAAAGTGCCAGTAACTCTACGGGGTCTGGTGCGTTTTTTATTTATTTGTGTTATAATATACATGAAATGACAATCCCCCTGCATCCACTATGGACAGATACGTTCTGAGCATGGTTTTTTTATTTTTTTGTGTTATAATAGTATTGGTTTTGAGAATAGCCTTCATAGGTAGACGCCGCCCTTTTATGGGCGGTTTTTTTATTTTGTGCATAGCATTAGACATTTAATCTAAATAGAGGTACACTATAGATGTACTTTTGGACTTCAACGTTCAATGTTTTTGTTTTTTTCATGCCGCTTGGTAGCTCATGCTGCCAAGTCTTTTTTTATGCCCAAACAAAAAAGCTAGAGTAACAACTCCAGCTTCTATTCTTCCGTGTATTCATATTTCCTTGTAGCATAAACAATTTCTTTCCCGCAAAACATGCAATATTTCAGAGTCGGACCCATCCAAGAGTAATGCTCACCGCAATTTGTTTCTATTTGATTCACTTTGGCAAAAAGCAATGTTTCTATATCTTTGGTTTTGTCATCATAAATCTCTATTGTGTGTTTACAAACATCCATCTCGATTTCTCCTTTTTGTTTTATTATACCATTTCAAAAAAGGCTAAGCATTAATGAGTCTTTTTCTATGCTCGAATCAAGAATTTTAGTATCCTTGATTGAGAGTCTGGTGACTTTAGCAGTGGTTGCCTTTCTCACTCTGAGTTTATCAGGCTCAGTCACAGGTATTTTTCAGCAGGTTGAGACTAATCTTTTTTATCTGC
>OHHR01001231.1_pt1 | contig 11748 bp, 8 predicted proteins | sample 1568021 | NCBI WGS metagenome assembly OHHR01 (sample SAMEA3879560, study PRJEB24766) | human gut metagenome | biome: human-associated habitat; feature: feces | place: USA | collected 1985/1987 | reverse complement strand
GCCTGCGCGGCGAGTTTGGCTACATGATCGCCCTGCGTGACGGCAAGATGTGCCACATGCCGCTCGAGGAAGTCGCCGGCAAGCTCAAGTATGTCGACCCCCAGAGTGATCTGGTGAGCGAGGCCAAGGCGCTGGGCATCAGCTTCGGCGACGAATAGCCTCGGCCGAAACTGCTCTCATCGGAGACCCCAGGGCTTACCTCCCAAATCGTCCTCGGACATGTCAGGATCCCGCCGTGCGCTTCGCGCGGCGGGATCCTTCCGTCCTGCGGAAAGATTTGGGAGGTAAGCCCTGGGGCCTCCTGCGGTAACTAAGGAGGCCGTGGCTATTCGTCTTCTTGCTGCGGGTGCCTGGTCTGAAATTAAGTTGCGGTGAAATAGTTCCTGCTTAGCCCGCAAATGGCTGAATCTAAGAACTATTCCACCGCAACTTACGAATGATCGGAGCGGCTACAGCACAAGCGTCGGCGTTCGTTTGATGGTCCGCCACGAAAAGGAGCCATCTACTACGTTTAACTCGATGGGGCCAACCATGACCGCATTTTTCGAAAAGCGACAGGCCTTCTACCTGCGGTTTTATTTTTCGTTTTCCCGGCATGGTTGAGGGTATCCAATTAAACGTAGTAGATAGGCCCATTTTGTGGCATACGGCCCATTCAAGCCCAATCTCGAAGGCTAAAGAGAGCCTCTCATCCACGCTTGCGAGCGAAAACCAAATAGAATGAAAGGCAAATGGAAAGCCCGTTTGACGAGCGGAGGACATATGCGGGACGTAGCCGAAAGCGACTGGAAGCTGTTTAAGAAAATGCTTCCTCAATGGCAAGAACGTTATATGGAAAAGCTCATCGGCCAGTACGTTGAGATGCTGAACGGCGACAGTGAAGCGTCCAGTAGATTTTGGGCACTAGAAGAGCGCCTCAATAGAGACAAGCTGTCCTCAGGTGTAATTGCAAACGACATTCGCCGCAGCACAATGCACCGCGAGATAGCCAATTTGCTTATCGACAGCGTGATCGCCCTCGACGACCTTGACGGTTTTACCGAGGACATTAAGAGCTATGCGCAACACTGGATTGGCCAGTAAGAGCACCGAACGACAAACATCCCCAGCAAAACGGGGCAAACGCCGGACCACCTAATGGTTGTCCGGCGTTTGCCCCGATAAAACCTGCCAAAATAAACCTGTCCCTTTTTGGCAGGTTACTCGGCGCTCTTGAGGGCGCCGACCATGTCGATCTTATTGAGGGTACGGTTGGTGGCGAGGTTGACGATAAACGTAAAGCCGAAGGAAAGCACCACGGCAAGCACGTAGCTCAGCGGCTCGACTTCGACGTCAAAGTACAGCGACGGCATCTGCAGGATGTACGTAAAGCTCTCGGCAAGCAGGCCACCCAGCGGCACGCCCAGTGCGGTGCCAATCGCCGTGAGGATCAACGTCTCCTTGTTGACGTAATGGTGTACCTCGCCACGGCGGAAGCCCAGCACCTTGATGGTCGCCAGCTCGCGCTCGCGCTCGGAGATATTCGTGTTGGACAACGTAAACACCACCACAAACGACAGGCACGCCGCCATAAAGGTCACGAGCACCACGACGGAATTGATGATAGTGAAGTTCGCCTCGTAGTTCTGCCAATGTTCGGCCGTGCTCGAGATGGTGAGCCAACCGTCACTCTTAAGATTCTTGCTAAACGCAATCTGGTCGGCCGACGAGCCCTTAAGCAGCACAAAGATGCCGTTAAGACGCGCGCTTCGGCCGAACGCGCGCTCATAGGTGCCCTGCGTCATATAGAGCGTGTTGCCCAAATAGTTGAGCGAGATGTCGCTGACTTTGACCTTGGCGACGTTGAGCGACGAATCCTGGACCTGCGCCGTGTCGCCCGGCTGAATCCCAAGAACCAGCTGTGAACTCTTGCTCAGATACACGTCTCCGTCACGCAAAGACAGTGGCTCTTTGGACTCATCCTCGAGACGCGCGTAGTCGTCCAGGTCGTTCGTGCGGTCATCGGGCACCACGATCAGCTGCACGGTCTCGCTCTTGCCGCCAAATGTAAAGGTGACGTTGTCGGTCATAATCGGCAGCGTCGAAGACACCGTCACGTTAGAATCCTTAGCCGCGCTGCGCTCATCCAATGCCGCGCACGTCTGCGAAAAATCGTCGGGATTGGCAACCGCCAGCAAGTCATAGCGCGTGATATGCCCATACTGCTTGGGCGAAAGCGCGACCGACGTGTCGCGAATACCCATACCGCAGATCACAAGCGCGGTGCAACCCGCGATACCGAAGATGGTCATAAAGGCGCGCTTTTTGTAGCGAAACAGGTTACGTGCTGCCACCTTGTTCAAAAAGCCCATGCGGCGCCAGATAAAGCCGATGCGCTCGAGCAAGATACGCGAGCCGGCGCGCGGGGCCTTGGGGCGCATGAGCGAGGCCGGAGTCTCGGCCATCTCGTGGCGGCAGGCGATAATCGTGGCGCCCACCACGCCCACGGCAAACAGCGCCACCGAGACGATCGAGGACACGATGTCGTACGAAAGCAGCATCTGGGGCAGCGAGTACATGTCGTCGAACACCGTAAACAGGAACAGCGGCAGGCCCACAAATCCGATGATGTTGCCGAGCACGCCGCCGATCAGACAAGCCCACAGCGCATAGTCCACGTATTTGGACAGGATGCGTCCGCGCGAATAGCCGAGCGCCTTATACAGGCCGATGAGCGTGCGCTCCTCCTCGACCATACGCGTGGCGGTGGTAAGGCTGATGAGCACGGCGACGATAAAGAAGATGAACGGGAACACCGTGGCGATGGCTTCAATTGACGAGCTATCGCTCTCCACGCTCGAGTAGCTTGCGATATTGCCGCGGTCCTGGATGTACCAGGTGCATTCGCCCAGGTCGGAAAGCTCGGCGCGGGCGTCGGCAAACTGTTGGTCGGCGGCGGCACGGCGCTGGTCCAGGTCGGCTTGCGCCTGCGCACGCTCGTCGCTGCCCTCGGCCATGCGATTGATGTTGTCCTGCTCGATCCCAAAGAGCATGGCGGCCTGACGCTCGGCCGCATCCAAGCTTGTCGGCGTGTCGACCGTCAGCTCCTGAGCGCGCGCCTTCTCACGCTCCTCGCGGATCTTCTCTATATTGCCCTTGACCTCATTGATCTTTGCCGCGTAGGCATCCGAATATGAGTTGAGATCCTTGGCTCCCTCGACGACCACGTGGACCGCGGAGTAGGAAGAAGATGTCGCGGCGTCCTCGCTCACATAGAACTTATAGTCCGCCGCCGAGGCGGCACGGAAGGCGTTGACCGTCGAGTCGGAGCTCACATCAGTGGGATCGAGAACCTCGGCCGTGATGGTGTAATCGCCATCGGCAAACTGATCCTTGGCGCTTTGGTTCGACGAGCTCGCATCGTTGGCAGCAAAGCTCACCGTATCGCCGAGCTTTTTGCCCGAAGCCTTCAGGAACTTCGAAGTCACCGCGACCTCATCGGCGCTCTCGGGCAAATCGCCGTTCACGAGCACTGGCTGATCGATATTCTCCTTGGAGAGACTTTGCACGACCACGCGCTCGCGCGTTGTGCCCACGGCGGTGTAGGCGGTCTCGGTGTAGATGCCCTCGGCCGTTTCGACGCCATCGACCTCTTGGATGGCGTCGAGATCATCGTCAGTCAGGCCATAGGTCGACTGCACGTTAATGTCATAGACATTTTGCTGGTCGAAGTAGGCGTCAACCGAATCGCACAGGTCCTCGCAACCCGCCTTAAGGCCGCACATCACGCTCACGCCGAGCGCGGTGATCACGACGATTGACAAGAAGCGCTTAAGACTGCCTCGGATTGTGCGGTAGATGCCACGGCGAAAAACCGTCGGCACCATATCGTTTGAGCTTTGGGCAGTGCGGTAGGTCGTAAAATCCTGCTCGCGCTCCGTGTTCTGTGCGTCGCGGCGTAGGCTGTTTTGGCGGTCCTGGTCCATGGGCGCTACCACTCGATCGTCTCGATAGGCACGGGATTTTGCTGGACCGTCTCGCTCTCCACGCGACCACTCTTAAAGCGAATCAGGCGATCGGCCATGGGCGCGAGCGCGGAATTGTGCGTGATGATGATGACCGTAATGCCCTGCTTGCGGCAGGTATCCTGCAGCAGCTGCAAGATCTGCTTACCGGTTTTATAGTCGAGCGCGCCCGTGGGCTCGTCGCACAGAAGCAGCTTGGGGTTCTTTGCCAGTGCGCGGGCGATGGACACGCGCTGCTGCTCGCCGCCCGAAAGTTGCGCGGGAAAGTTGCCCAGGCGCTCGCCCAGGCCAACCTGACGAAGCGTTTGCTCGGCATCGAGCGAATCGGGGCAGATTTGCGCCGCAAGCTCAACATTTTCGAGCGCCGTCAGGTTGGGGACCAGATTGTAGAACTGGAAGACAAAGCCAACGTCGGCGCGGCGGTATTCCACGAGCTGCGCCTCGTTAGCGGAGCTCACATCGCGCCCGTCCACCGTCACGGTGCCGGAAGTCGCCGTATCCATGCCGCCCAGAATGTTGAGCGCCGTGGTCTTGCCGGCACCCGAAGCACCCAAAATGATGGCGAGCTCGCCGCGCTCGACCGTAAAACTCGCGCCGTCGAGTGCGTGAATGCGGGCGTCGCCCTCGCCGTATGCCTTGATGACGTCTTTGAATTCGATATAAGCCATCGATCGGTTCCCATCTGGTCGGATAACTCTTTAGTATTACCCATTTCGCACCGACTAAAAAGGGACGGGTTTATTTTGGCAGGTTTTAGAGGCGGACGGTGAAGGTGATCTGGTTGCCGTGGCCGCAGACAGAAGCGCTCCCACCATGGGCTTCGGCGATGGCACGCACCACGGATAGGCCCACGCCCGAGCCGCCCGTCTTGGAGCTGCGCGACACGTCCGCACGATAGAAGCGGTCGAACAATCGATCTAGGTCGCCTTCGGGCAGCTCGTCCACGGCGTTCGAAACGACAAGCTCGGCCGAACCTTTGCCTGCACCGCGTGAGACGGCACGCAGACTCAACTCAATTACACTGCCCTCACTCGCATAGCGCGTGGCGTTATCCAGCAGCAGCTCAACCACCTGCGCCACCGCTGCAGCATCGGCATGGGCCCGCACGCCACTCGCAATCGACGTCGACAGACGCTTGCCACGCGAAACCGCCACCGACTCAAACGGCGACGCCGCCTTGTCCACTGCCTCCGAAAGATCGATCGATATCATGGTAAAGCCCGCCGAACCCTCGTCCATGCGAGCCAAAAACACCAGACGCTCCGTGAGCGCCGTCAACCGTGCAACCTGTTCGTGAATGCTCTGCGTCCACTCGCTCTCGCCGCTCTCGATCTCTTGCACCTCATTGGCGGCATCAATCACGGCCAGCGGCGTCTTGATCTCGTGGCTTGCATCGGTAATAAAGCGCTTTTGCTTGCTGTAGCTCTCGACCATCGGCCGAATCACCGCGCCCGAGGCACCCGCCACAATTGCCAACACCGCCAGCCAGCCAATGCAACTAATCGCCACGCTCGCGCTCAAAAACGAATGAAAGCTTGCAAGCTCGCGCGAGCAGTCCACAAACACATAGGTGGTCTCGTCGCCCTGAACCGTAACCGTATAGCGGTAGTTACCAGAAAAGCCCGAGGTCCAACCCTTGGAATATAGTCCTGCAGCGATGCGTGCAGCACGCTTGGCACCCACCGCGGCAATGCGGGCCGTGTTGACATCGGTCACCTGCCCACCGGCAATCGACACCGTAAAGTAGCGCGTGTCGAAGGGAGACTCCGCCGTCATACCTTCGAAGTGCCCGGTGCGCATGACCACCCTGTCACCGGCAGCGGTCTTACCGGCGCCCACATCCTCGCCGAGATCGGTCTTGGGCTCATCCGTCCAATCGATGCCGTCCTTGCCCGCCAAGATATAGTCCAGACGAGCGTCGGCCATCTTGCAGACATGCGAGTAGTTGACGATATTGATGCCGGCGATGATAAGCGTAAGCACGGCGGTCACGGCACCCATGGCAACCAGGATGAACTTACGACGCAGGCGACGTCCCATTGCACTGGCAGCATCAGCGCGCCCCGGATTACCCGAGTCCGCGCCCATGCCGAGCTTTGCCGTCGTGCGCTTCCACCACGCACTCGCGCTCACGCCTATTCGCCCTCCTCAACAACCTCGAGCGAATAGCCCTGGTTGCGCGATGCACGGATGGCCACGTTGGCACCAAGCGCCGTCAGCTTTTTGCGTAGGTACGAGATATAGACCCACACCACGTTAGCGCCTTCGGGCGCGTCCTCACCCCAAACTTCGAGCATCAAACGCTCGGTGGGCATGCGCGTGCCGGCGTTGCGCATAAAGAGCTCCATAAGCTGAAACTCTCGATTGGCCAGGTGCTCCTCGCCCAAAGGGCCCACGAGTGTGCACGATGCCGTGTCGAGGCGCACGTTGCCCACGCTGAGCGTCGTGGCGCGAATGCGTGCGAGCAGCTCCTTGGCGGCGAACGGCTTGGTCAGGTAGTCGTTGGCACCGGCATCCAGGCCCTCGACCTTATCGGACACCTCGCTTTTTGCCGTGAGCATGATGATGGGCAGTCGCTTACCGGCGGCGCGTGTGCGCTTGAGTACCTCGATACCGTCCATGCCGGGCATCATGATGTCCAGAATTGCGGCGTCATAGTCGTTGGCGAGCAGATACTCGAGCGCCGTCAGACCATCGAGCGCGGTATCGACCTCGTAGTCGCTATGTTGAAGAATCGCGGTAAGGGCGCGGGAGAGGCCGGGTTCGTCCTCGGCAAGCATCAGCTTCATAGTTGTTCCTTTGGCGCACGGCTATACAGGTTTCGATACTGCCGATGATAGCGCACCGTCAACCGCCTTAGCGCAGCCTTAGCCGCTCAACCTGCGCGTTTTTAAATACGCAGGATATGGCTTAGCCAAACTTAAGGCGCAGATGTCAAACGCTTGTCCGCACGCCGGAGACGATAGAACAGCAACTCACCCTTTCGCGGCACCTTTATCATGCAAAGAGCTCGGGCACTATTCCTCGTACGCGCCCTCAAGCCGAAGCAGCCACTCCTTGCGGTCAAGCCCGCCGGCATATCCGTTGAGCGAACCATCGGCGGCAACCACGCGATGGCACGGCACGATAATCGAAATGGGATTGCGTGCAACCGCAGTCCCCACGGCACGGGGAGACACAACGGGCGCCTCGTTTCCCGGTACACGATGTCGAGCCGCAACACGCTGGGCGATCTCGCCATACGTAGCGACCTCGCCACGCGGAATAGAAAGCAGCTCGTACCAAACTTCACGCTGAAACGCCGTGCCGATCATATGCAACGGCGGCGTAAACCGAGGTTCCTGCCCTGCAAAATAAGCATTCAGCCAAGCCCAGGAACGCTCAAGCACCGAAGACGCCGCACCATTTGCCGGACTCACCGACGACATGCCGCCAGCACCAGAAACTGCATCGGCGCCTTCAACATGTTCGGGATCTTCTTTGAGAAGCGTGGAGCCAAAATGCTCCTGCCCCTCAAACCAAAGTCCCGTCAGACCGCGGCCATCAGCGGCAAGCAAGATTTCGCCCAAAGGCGAAGCAAACGTCGTCGTGACCACCAGCGGCTCCTTTCAAAACTCCGCAACATAATACCGCGAATTGTGCAGACAACCCCAATCGACCCCAAAGTCACCCAAGGCAGCAGGCGCGCAGCGCCGCAGCTGCCGCACGACCCCAAAGTCCCCGCAGGCAGCAGGCGCAACGCGCCGCAGCTGCCGGCCGCGCCCCACAGTCCCCAAAGGCGGCAGGCGCGAAGCGCCGAGGCCGCCGCCGGGACCAGGGCCCGCAACAGCCGCGCGCCCCCCACATCAGCCCAGCGGCCCCAACCAACAACGGCCCCATCGCAGACTGCTCGCAGCCGAGTCACCGCAGGCGGGGGCCGGGCTTAGCTTTCAGAACACTCCGCAGACCAGTGTGGCGCGGCTCCGAAGGAGCAGGACAAGGCGCCACACATGGTCGAGGACGTTCTGAAAACTAAGCCCGGTCCCCGCCGGACAGGTCAACTTACTCGCAGAGCAGCTTAGCGATCTGGACGGCGTTGGTTGCCGCGCCCTTACGGATTTGGTCGCCGCAGCACCAGAAGGTGATGCCGCGCGCAGCCTCGGGGTTCGAGATGTCGCGGCGTACGCGACCGACCCAAATCAGGTCCTGGTCGGAGGTGTCCATCGGCATGGGGAAGCGGTCGTGCGCATCCTCGGCGCTCATGTCGTCAACTAGCTTGACACCCGGAGCGGCAGCCAGCGCGGCACGGGCCTCTTCCACCGTGATGTCGCGCTCGAACTCAAGCGTGATGCTCTCGGAGTGCGAGCGCAGCACGGGCACGCGCACACAGGTGCAGTTCACGCGCAGCTCGGGCAGATGCATGATCTTGCGGCCCTCGTTTTGCAACTTCATCTCCTCGGAGGTAAAGCCCTCCTCCTTGACGCCGCCAATCTGCGGAATCAGGTTGCTCGCGAGCTGGGCGGCAAACGCGCGCGGCTCGGGAATCTCCTCGCCACGGCCCAGGGCGGCCAGCTGAGCCTCGAGCTCGGCCATACCGGGAGCGCCAGCACCCGAAGCCGCCTGGTACGTCGAGACGATCATGCGCTTCACGCCAGCGAGCTGATGTAGCGGCCACGTGGGAACCAGGCCGATAATGGTCGCGCAGTTGGGGTTGGCGATAAGGCCGTGATGCCACTTGATATCGTCGGCATTGATCTCGGGCACGACCAGCGGCACCTCGGGATCCATGCGGAAGGCGTGGCTGTTATCGACTACGACGGCGCCGCGCTTGACGGCCTCAGGCAGCAGCTCCTTGGCGATATCGTCGCCGGCGGCGCCGAGTACGATGTCGCAGCCCTCAAAGGCCTCGGGGCAAGCCTCCTCAATCACAACCTGCTCGCCGCGGAACTCAACGGTCTTGCCTGCAGAGCGCGCGCTCGCTAGCAGCTTGAGCTTACCGACCGGAAACTCCTGCTCGTTGAGGCACTCGAGCATCTGGGTGCCCACGGCTCCCGTGGCGCCCAAAATAGCAACCGTGTACTGTTTCATGCTTCCCCCTTTAAAGGTTGTGGCTATCGCCCGCACGCCAAGCAGGCCGAATATTGTTGCCAGTGTATACAAGAACGGGGCGGACACGAAACCCGCCCCGTCGAAACGAAACCGAAACGAAACGCCCCGCCTTAGTTTTTTGAGACATGACCCAAAAATCTACCGAGCAGTCGCTACTTTTTGAGCGCGGCCAGAGCGGGATCGACCGGCGCGGGAGCCTCCAGGTCGGAGACCTTCACAATGCCGTTCTCATCGGAGAAGGCACGGTAAATGGTCCGAATCGCTAGGTCGAAGTCCTTCTCCTCGACACCGATAATGATGTTGATCTCGTCACAGCTCTGCGAAATCATACGCACGCTCACGCCGGCCTGGCCGAGCATGCCAAACAGATGGCCCGAGATACCTGCACGACCGCGCAGGTTGCGGCCGACGGTAGCGATGAGCGCCAAGCCCTCGACAACCTCGATCTCGAGCGGTTCGACCTCCTGCTGGATGTCGCCCACGAGTGAGTACAGCGAATCGTGCACATCCTGCTCCTGCACCACGGCGCCAAAGCGGTCGACACCGGTGGGCATGTGCTCGACGGAAACGTCATAGCGCTCGAACACCGAAAGCGCACGGCGCATAAAGCCGACGCGGGGCTTGGTGCGGTCGCGGGCGACGTTGATGGCGACAAAACCGCGCTTGCCGGTCACGCCGGTAATGATGGGCTCCGCCTCGCCTTCATCAGCCGTCTCGCTAATGATGGTGCCGGGGTCCTGCGGCGCATTGGTGTTCTTGATGACCAGCGGAATGCCTGCCTCGCGCACGGGGAACACGGCTTCCTCGTGCAGGACGCTTGCGCCCATGTACGAAAGCTCGCGCAGCTCCTCGTAGGTAACGCGCGCAATGGGCTGAGCCTCCGGAACAATACGCGGATCCGCAGAATAGAAACCCGAGACGTCGGTCCAGTTCTCGTATAGGTCGGCGCCCAGGCACTTAGCCAAAATCGAGCCCGAGATATCGCCGCCGCCACGATCGAGCAGCTTGATCTGGCCCTCACGCGTCGCGCCGTAGAAACCGGGCATAACAAAGCCGCCCTGCTGACCGTACTCCTGCACCAGCTCGGAGGTGCGGTTCATGCTGAGCGTACCGTCGTGATGGAACGCAACGACCGTCGCGGCATCCAGGAACGGCAGGCCCAGGTACTCGGCCATCAGGCGAGCGGTGAAGTACTCACCGCGGCTCACGAGCTCCTCGGTGGAGTAACCGCCCGAGCGGGCGCGCTCGGCAAAGGCCGCGAACTCCTCACGGATGGGATAGGTGAGCTCCAGCTCGTCAGCGATATCAAAATAGCGCTGGCCAATGTCCTCAAGCAGCTCCTCACACGACACGTGGTACTTAACGTGCGCATTGACCAGATAGAGCAGGTCGGTCACCTTAGTGTCGCCCTTAAAGCGGCGGCCGCAGGCGGAAACCACCACAAAACGGCGGGCAGGGTCGGCATCGACGATGGCCTTGATCTTCTTGAAGTGTTCGGCGTCGGCGACCGACGAGCCGCCAAACTTGGCAATCTTAATCATGGGCTTGAGGTTACCTTTCTAAAAGCCTCTGCAAACCTGTTTTGCGCGCTCTGATACCATGGTTTCACCGATTGGGTCCAAGGCATCCGAGGAGCAGTGTTATATGGGAACTTATCATAGTACACGAGGACGCACTTTATCGTGCTCAAGTAAGGTGGCAATCCGCACCGGCATCGCTCCCGACGGGGGTTTGTTTGTCTCGGACGAGCTCGGCACCCAGCAGGTCGATATCAGCTCGCTTGCAGATAAATCGTACTTTGAAATCGCTCAAGATGTGTTGGGAATGTTACTGAATGATTACACGGCCGAAGAAATTTCGGCGTGTGTCGACGAGGCATACCGCGGCACGTTCACGAGTGAAGAGGTTACGCCGCTCGTCAAACTCGACGCTGCGCCGGGCGCTGACGCCCCTCAGACCTATGTGATGGAGCTCTTTGGCGGCCCCACGAGCGCCTTCAAGGACGTCGCCCTGCAGATGCTCCCCCGTCTGATGGCCCGCACTTCCGCCAAGGACGGCGGCGCCGAGCGCATCATGATCGTCACCGCCACGTCGGGCGACACGGGCAAGGCCGCGCTCGCCGGTTTTGCCGACACTCCGGGCACGGGCATCACCGTTTTTTATCCCGAGGGCAAGGTCAGCCGCGTCCAGAACCTGCAGATGTCCACGCAGGAGGGCGACAACGTCGCCGTCTGCGGCATCCGCGGCAACTTTGACGACGCTCAGAGCGCCGTCAAGCGCATCTTTGCCGATAAGGAGCTTGCCGAGCGTCTGGAGGCCGCCGGCACGGTGCTTTCGAGCGCCAACTCCATCAATGTCGGCCGTCTGGTACCGCAGGTCGTCTACTACTTTGCCGCCTATGCGCAGCTGCTGCGCGCCGGCGCCATCGAGGCCGGCGACGCCGTGGAGTTCTGCGTACCGACCGGCAACTTTGGCGATATCTTGGCCGGCTACTACGCCAAGCGCATGGGCCTGCCCGTCGCCAAGCTCGTCGTGGCGAGCGACAAGAACAACGTGCTTGCCGACTTCCTGACCACCGGCGTTTACGACCGTAACCGCCCGTTCTTCACGACCATCTCGCCGTCGATGGACATCCTCATCAGCTCCAACCTCGAGC
>OHHR01001221.1_pt1 | contig 11827 bp, 10 predicted proteins | sample 1568021 | NCBI WGS metagenome assembly OHHR01 (sample SAMEA3879560, study PRJEB24766) | human gut metagenome | biome: human-associated habitat; feature: feces | place: USA | collected 1985/1987 | reverse complement strand
CTCATAGGCTGGCTCCCCTGTTCTTTCCTTGCAGACACGGCTATAGTCTTCAATTTTTCCAACAAGATAGGTCATGACGCGCTGCAGGGTCGGCTGCCAATCGGCATAGGATGGATTTTGTTGTGTCATAGTGGCATGGACCTCCTTTTACGGTTCTTTCTTTATTGTATCATAGCAGGTAGTCCCAAAAAGGAAATAATCTGAAACAAAATGAGCACAGTAAAGAAAAGGGATAAGGGAAACCTGTTCCCTTACCCCCTTTCCCCCGATTGATCCCCTATCAATGAAAAAGACACAGGATCACGTTGAGCACAATACTAACAACAATACAGCTGACAACAGGAAAATAGAAACTGCCATGCTTTCCCGTAATCGAAATGTCCCCCGGCAAATGCCCCAATGGGAGGAAATGGGGGCCAAACTCCACAAAAAGACCTATCACGACAAATAGGATGCCAATGGTAATCAGCAATCGACCCATGGATGCGCCCTCCCCCTTTTTAATTTACGCCCGGAAAGGCAGATACATACTGAATGGTAATATCAGGGAAACTATTGACGAATTGGACCGTAAAGTCCTCACCATATTCAACAAACTGCCACTCTCCAATTTCATCCGGGAAATAGTCAACCACTTTCACTTTAAGGTCAGGGAAAGCATTGACGACCTTGACCTTGATATCGGCATTATATTCAACAATGCGTACCTTCCCACTGAGACGAATCTTTCCAAAATACCCATCCCTGGATACACCAGAAGTCCATCCGGTAAGCGGCAGGGCAAAGACGAACAGTAACAGGCAAAAAGCAGACAGTATGCGTTTTTTCATCGGCCTTCCCTCCTTTCTCTTATTATAACAGAAATATGCCCTAAAAAAAGAGGATAAGGGAGAGTTATTCTACCCATAAAAAAACTGTGAAGAAAGACGACACGCATTCTTCACAGCCAGTTGTACACTTATTTAGGATAATTATTGGACGTACTGTCCTTAAGAACGACGTCATGGGCTCCACCTTCGACAAGGCTGGTTGCAGAAACAAGGGTCAATTTTGCTTTTTTCTGCAGCTCAGGAATCGTAAGCGCCCCACAGTTGCACATGGTAGAGGAAATCTTGGCAAGAGTGACACCGACGTTTTCTTTTAGCGGCCCTGCATAAGGAACATAAGAGTCTACGCCTTCAACAAAGGAGAGTTTCTTATCTCCGCCCAGGTCATACCGCTGCCAATTGCGGGCACGGGCAGAACCCTCACCCCAATATTCCTTCATATACGTGCCGTTGATATTGACACGCTTGGTAGGGGATTCATCAAAGCGGGCAAAATAGCGTCCCAGCATAATGAAATCAGCCCCCATGGCAAGGGCGAGGGTCATGTGATAGTCATAGACAATCCCGCCGTCCGAGCAGATTGGCACATAGATTCCTGTTTCTTCAAAGTATTCATCACGGGCTTTGGCTACTTCGATGACAGCCGTTGCCTGACCGCGGCCAATCCCCTTTTGTTCACGGGTAATGCAGATGGAGCCGCCGCCAATGCCGATCTTGACAAAGTCTGCACCGGCTTTTGCCAGGAACAGGAAGCCCTCACGGTCCACCACGTTGCCTGCACCGACCTTTACCTTGTCGCCGTAATGCTCACGGATCCAGGCGATGGTACGGGACTGCCATTCGCTGTAACCTTCGGAAGAGTCGATGCAGAGCACATCCACGCCGGCATCCACCAGGGCGGGCACGCGCTCGGCATAGTCGCGGGTATTGATGCCGGCGCCGACAACATAGCTCTTGTTGGCATCCAGCAGCTCATTGGCATGTTCCTTGTGGGAATCATAATCTTTGCGGAAAACCATATACTGCAGGTTGCCCTGCTCGTCTACCAGCGGCAGAGAGTTGATCTTGTTATCCCAGATGATATCGTTGCAGTCATGCAGGCTGGTGTTGGCCGGTGCGGTAACCAGCTTGTCCAGCGGGGTCATGAACTCAGTCACTTTCAGATCGGTGCTCATGCGGGACAGGCGGTAGTCACGGGATGCCACAATGCCCAGCAGCTTGCCGTGGGGGGTGCCGTCAGCCGTGATGGCGACGGTGGAATGGCCGGTACGGGTTTTCAGGTCCAACACATCAGCCAGGGTAGCCTCCGGCGGCAGGTTGGAATCAGAGGTGACAAAGCCCTTTTTGTAAGCCTTGACACGGCGAACCATATCAGCCTCGGACTGAACGGACTGGGAGCCGTAAATGAAAGAAACGCCGCCCTGCTTGGCAAGGGCAATGGCGAGCTTCTCACCGGAAACGGACTGCATGATAGCCGAAACCATGGGGATGTTCATGGTCAGGGGGCAGGCTTCTTCGCCCTTGCGGTACTTGACCAGCGGGGTTTTGAGGCTGACTGCCGTGGGGATGCACTCCGAAGAGGAATAGCCGGGGACGAGCAGATACTCGCCGAAGGTACGGGACGGTTCACTAAAATAATACGCCATTTCGCAATTCTCCTTTACCCTTTTCGTTGCCTGATTTGCTTATTGGTTATTGTACCACATTCGCGTACAATATGCAAAATTTGTTGCATTAAATCTTTTTTTGGCCTTTTGGGCAAAAGTTGTATAAACTGCACCATGGCCAGGCACAAGAGTATGACTAATCAAAACATTTTGCACATCGGCACCCGTCCGCCGTTTGGAACGGGCTCCAAACGCGTTCCGGCATGCCGCACATGTGATGCTCTTTTCCCCGCTCATTCCTCAAAGTTCAGGGTAATATCCCCCAGCGCGGCATCCAGAATCACAGCGTTGGCTGCTTTGCTGTTGGCGCTGTAAGGGCTTGCCTGCTTGGCGCCGCTTACCGTAATGCTGCCCAGGCCGCATGCAGCCTGCACGCTGTAACCGTCTGCCTTTTCCCCCAGGGTCAGGGCAATATTGCCCAGCTGGTCGGTTACCTGCACCTGGCTGGCCCCCACCAGGCGGCTGATCGTCACATCGCCCTGGGCGTTTTCAATTGTCACGCGCTCTGCCTGCACGGTGCCAAACTCTGCACTGCCCAGGGCAAGCGTTGCATCCAGCTGCCCGGTTTGCAGCTCATCCGCATACAGGCTGCCGAGGGCAAGGTCTGCCTGTATGCTTTTGGCTTTCAGTGTACCAAGGTCGGCGCTGCCCAGGTTCAGATTCAGCTCTATCTGTTCCAGTTCTATCTCCGGCAGGGCGATGCTCAGCGTGGGCGTGGGGTCACTGCCGGAAATATAGCCTTTGGGTATTTTGTACCGCACGCTAAAGCCGCTCTCGTCCACGGTACGCTCCAGCCAGTCGGAATAGAAATTTTCAAACCGGAGTGTTATCTCATCTGCTGCATTGCTGCGCACAAAAGCAACCTCACCGCAGTCCAGGTCCAGTACCATCGTTTGGACCTGCTTTGCATCCAGCGTCATCGTGCTGCTTTCCAACCGATTGGTGCTTTCGCTTTTTGCACTTTCCTTTGTGATGGCTGTTTCGGTATTTTCATCCGTGCTTTCGTCCATATTTTCTGTTGCTCCCCCGGTGGTTTCCTGCGGGGGAACTTCTTCTGCCGTTGCGCTCTCTGCAATGCTGTACTGATATTTTGTCACAATTTTGAAAGAGCCGATGAACACCAGCAGCACAACAATCAAAATTGCAAGGATAGCCAGCACAATCCACACCGGGCTTTTTCTGCGTCTGCTGCCCTGTTCTGGCATGCTGTTATCCGGCATCGGCGTGCCGAACTGTGCCCCGGTACCCTCCCATATCTTTTCCGCCACATTCTGGGGGCTGCCCAGTTCCTGGATGGTCTGGGCCTCTTTTTCGGGGCCTGCAGCATCAAAGTATTCTTCGTAATAATCCAGGGCATCCCGGCGTTCGGCTTCCGGCATTGCGGCCAGCAGAGCTGCCAGCTGCTGCATATATTCCTGCCTTGTCATTTTGCATCCTCCCCAAAAATATGGTCAATGTTGGCGGCGTAAACTTTCCACTCTGCCTTGTAGCCTGCCAGCTGCTGCCGCCCCAGCGGGGTAATTTTGTAATAGCGGCGGTTGCGGCCATTGAACGGTTCATCGTAAATGGTCAGGCAGCCATCTTTTTGCAGCCGCCGCAGCACCGGGTACAGTGTCGATTCGCTCAATTCCAGCGCCTGCTTGATCTCCTGGGTGATCTTGTAGCCATAAGTACCTTCTTCCTCGCGCGATACGACCGCCAGCACCACGGCATCCAGCAGCGCCGCGCCTGTGGTAAAGCTCATGTGGGGGCCCCCTTCCCTGTTGTATTAGCCCGGCAGTGCCGCTGCGTGTGGCGGCGGCTCTGCCGTTATTATTTTATTCTATATATTATATATCATATAATATTATGTCAGTCAATATATTTTATCTGGTTCTTTCCCACTATTTCAAAAATGGCAGCAAAAATGCCGCAGGCACACAGCCTGCGGCATAAAAGTGATGCTTATTCTGTTTTAGCTTACCTGATGCTGCTCAATCCAATCCGCCACCGCGCGGGAAAGCTCGGTCAGGCTGCCCTTAGTAAAGGGGGCTTTCATTCCGGCGCTTTCGGCCAGCTCGGTATAGGTTGCCATACCGGCCAGGTTGGTCAGCTTCATATAGCGCTGCCAGGCGTCCTTGTGGTCCTTCAGGCTGGCCACAAAGAACTGCAGGGCAATGGCGGTTGCCAGGCAGTAATCAATATAGTAGAACGGGCATTCAAAGATATGCAGCTGGCGCTGCCAGCCTGCGCCGCGGCCATAGAACGGCAGGTCGCCGAACTTGTTCCAGGGGCGGTATTTCTTTTCCAGCTCCAGCCAGACGGCATTGCGTTCATCCGGCGTAAGATCTGGCTGCTGATACATAATGTGCTGGAATTCATCCACCATGCAGCCGTATGGCAGGAAGATAAAGCTGTCCTCGGCGTGCAGCAGCTCGTATTTATCCGTATCCTCCTTAAAGAAGAGGTGATGCCACGGGGCGGTCAGGAACTCCATGCTCATGGAGTGGATCTCGGCGCTCTCCATACCGGGGCACTGGATATCTTCGGGGATGTTCTTGGGGCTGCGGGCAGCCAGGTAGCCTTCCAGCGCATGGCCTGCTTCATGGGTCAGCACATCCACATCCCCCGCCGTGCCGTTCCAGTTGGCAAAGATGAAGGGGGTCTTGTAATCGGGCAGCATTTCCTCATAACCGCCGCTCATTTTGCCGGGGCGGCTGAGAACGTCGAACATCTCGTTATCCTGCATGAAGTCGATGAACTCTGCCGTTTCGGGGCTGAGCTCATGGTACATCTTGCGGGCACCGGCCATCAGCTCGTCATAGCTGCCGTGCGGCACGGGGTTTCCGTCCGCAAAGCTGATGGTGCTGTCCCAGAACATGGGGTTCTCAATGCCGGTGCGCTTGTTGCGCAGAGCCAGAGCCTTCTGGATCATGGGCACCACCTGCTCCACCACTTCCTGGCGGAACGCGGCAACCTCCGCCGGGCCGTAACCGATGCGGTTCATGCGGATATAGCTCAGCTCGCTGTAATCGTTGTAGCCCAGGATGCGTGCCTGCTCGTTGCGATTCTTGACCATCTTATCATAGATCTCGTCAAACTCGGCGCGGTGGGCGTCAAAGTAAACGGCTTCCGCCTCGTAAGCCTTACGGCGCATGGCGGGGTCAGTGCTCTGCTTATACAGCGTCAGCTGCGGGATGGTCAGCTGTTTGCCGTCCAGCTCCGCCATTGCACCGCCGTACAATTTCTGGTAAGCACTGGTCAGGGCATTTTCCTCTTTCTGCAGTTCGATCACCCGGTCGTCCATGCTCAGCACCAGGTTGCGCAGGCTGGGCAGAATGCGGGTACCGAACGCTTCTTCCAGCGCTTTGGCGTGCGGGTTGGAAAGAATCGCCTCCGCAACATTGCGTGCTGCATTGCTGACCGCCGGGCCGGTTGCATCAAACCATTCCTGTTCCCCGCTCCAATATTCATCGCGGGTATCCTGGGTATAATGGATGGATGCCAGGCAGGATGCCGTGTGGTAATGGGCCATCATGGCGTTTTCTTCGCGGTAAAGCTGTACCAGTTCTTCGCCGCTCTGGGCAGCGGCCATCTTTTTGGCATACTCTTCGCACTGGGCCAGAACCTTATCCAGGTCCGGGCGTTCGTACTTCATTTCTGAAAATTTCATAGCGATTCCTTTCTATTGTACATCCATTTTGGGGATACCGGAAATTCAAAAAGTCCGCCACGTTGCAAAAACAGGCCATTTTTTTGCTTTTTTCGGCTTTCCCAACGGATAAGTATTTTTCCGTGCAGGCACGGGCATTTGGCGCTAAACCTTGTTATGTTAATATCATAGCACACCAACAGGTATTTGGGTAGCCCCCTGTGCGGCGGGCAAAATGCACTTGCGGGTTTGCGGCAAATAGGCTACAATGGCAGTGAGCAAACACTGCGGCTTTTGCCGCCACAAAGGAGCAAACGACCATGACGTATAACGAAGTACTTACTGCAGCGCGTGGCCAGATGGGGCCCTGCAAAGCGTGCCCTGTGTGTGATGGGCGTGCCTGCCGTAACACGGTGCCGGGTCCCGGTGCCAAGGGCGTGGGTGATGTTGCCATCCGCAATTACAGTGCATGGCAGAACGTGCGGGTGAACATGGACACCATTTGCGAATCGGGTCAGCCGGACACCACGCTGGAAATGTTCGGCCACAGTTACCGCATCCCGGTTTTTGCCGGGCCGGTGGGTGCCATGCAGCTGCATTACGGCACCAAGTACACCGACCTGGAGTACAATGATATTCTGGTTCCCGCCTGCCACGATGCCGGGATCCTAGCTTTCACCGGTGACGGCACCAATCCCGCGGTTATGGTGGGTGCCTGCAAGGCGGTAAAAGCCAATGCCGGGTTTGGCATTCCAACCGTAAAGCCTTGGGATGCCAGGACGATTGCAGAAAAGATGGCCCTGGTGCGTGCCACCGGCGCGTTTGCCGTTGCCATGGACATTGACGCCGCCGGTCTGCCGTTTTTGAAGAACCTGAACCCGCCCGCCGGCAGCAAAACGGTGGAGGAGCTGCGCGGCATTATTGCGGATGCCAAGGTTCCGTTCATCATCAAGGGCGTCATGACGGCACGCGGCGCGCAGAAAGCGGTGGAAGCCGGTGCTTCGGCGATCGTAATTTCCAACCACGGCGGGCGCGTTCTGGACCAGGTGCCCGCCACAGCAGAAGTTCTGCCGGAAATTGCGGAGGCCGTCAATGGCCGCTGCAAGATTCTGGTGGATGGCGGCATCCGCACGGGTGTGGATGTATTTAAGGCGTTGGCCCTTGGCGCAGACGCCGTATTGATTGCCCGCCCCTTTGTGAACGCCATTTACGGTGCCGGTGCCGAGGGTGTTCAGGTGTATGTGGATAAGCTGGCCGGTGAGCTGGCCGACACCATGAGTATGTGCGGTGCACATTCCCTGGCCGAGATCACCCGCAACATGGTGAGAGTGTGATTTTTTACAAGGGTTTGCGTTCCTTCTACGAGGGTTTGTATTCCTTCTTTGAAAAGAAGGAACCGAAGAAACTTTAATCTCGTATTACATACAAAATAAGATCAAGGCCCGTTGCACAGGATTTTGGGATGCAGCGGGCCTTGGTTGTTTTAGATGATATTTTTTATTGCTCTGTAGGGAACGGTCTTGACCGTTCCTCAACGTTGGGGCCAGATATTTTTGTGTGTGCCAATTCTCAACCCGCGGAACGTTCAAGACCGTTCCCTACAAATTGGTCAGGGTTTCTGCCCTCTTTTCATACTATACAAATACAAAACCAAAATAACCGCCCGCCTGCCGGAATGTCATATTCCAAACAGACGGGCGGTTATCTAAGGCAATACCGCATAATTCTAAGTGCCGATACGGCGAGCGAGGTGCGGCAGATGCCGTGCCGCAGCTGCCGGAGCGGTGCTTAAGCCGCAAGGCGGGAATTGTGCGGTGTTGCCTTAAATTTGTCTTATCATTTCGGGTGCTTTTGTCTCGCTATCCCGCAACCTTACTGCGCGTGGTTGATGGGTTCCATGATGGCGTGTACCACAAAGCGCTGGTTGTTGGAAGCATAGGCGGAGCGGCAGGTGGAAAGCGTCAGGATATGGCTGCCGCTGGGAACATCCACGCCGGTATCATACAGCGAAAGTTCTTTCAGATACCGCAAAAAGGCATCGTAATCTTCGCCCTCACTGTAATCCAGCGCATAGCACGGGTCGTCCGATTTGGCATCGTGTACCGAGAAGATGCGGCACAGGTAGTCGCCATCCGGCGTGTACAGGGTAAACGTTGGGTTTGCGCTGTAAAAGTCCTGCTTGCGGTAAGCATCCAGCTTGCCGAACATGGCACCGTTATGGATGTTGTGGCCATGGATCACATGGCACAGACCGTCCGCCCAGCTGGTGGAATCCCACGAAGGGCGGATCAAACAGCCATCGTTGCTGCTTGCACCGGAAAAGCTGCGGCGCAGGTAATAGTTGGAATCTTCGTTCTGCACCACCGGCAGCGAAAGTTCCAGCCCCGGCACACTGAGCCATGCGGTAACGTCCGGGTTCTGCTCTTTCAACGCGGTAAAGTCCAGGCGGGAAGCCGGGGTGTTATCGCCGCCGGTGCTGGTATCCATCCAGACAAGCTGGGTGCGCAGGGTCTGGTATTCTTCATCACTTTTCTGGTAGCTTGTCCACTGCCAGAAGAACAACAGCAGGAACACCACCGCGGCAGCCAGCAGCGCCGGTACAATAAACTTGGAAAGCTGCGCTGCCGTTACGCCATCCGTACTGCGCCGACGGCGCGGCTTGGGGTCTTTCTCCGGCGGCTCACGGTACATGGTGTACTGCTTTCCGCTGGATTTGTGGTGGGTACTGCTGCCTGTGGAGCGGCGGGGCTGCCCGCTATAAGAGGGATTCTGTCTGCTCATGCTTACCCCCTGTCGGAATGCGAGGCATCATCGCCGTTTTCTTTCTTTTTGCGCACCACGGTCACACCAACAGCCGCGCCAATACATACAACTGCCAGCGCCAGGAAGATCCACATCACCGGGCTGTCACCGGTGGGCAGGCCGTACTGACCGTTTGCAAAAGCCGGAACATTCGGCGGGGCCGTGGGGCTAATCTTGGGGGTATCCCCATCGCCATTGGGTATTGCGTTACCCGGCGTATTCGGGTCATCGCCGGGTTTACCCGGGGTCGGTTCACCATCCGGGTTGGGCGTTTTGTCCGGGGGCTCCGAAGGATTGCTCGGTGTCGGCGTTGCGCTCGGCTGGTCCACCATCTTGACCAGGTGGTAGCCACAGTTGGGGATGGTGCCGTCACCGTTAAAGTAGAACTCTACATCCGCGGCCTGAGCATAGCCCTCCGGGGCGCTTTCCTCGTGCATGATGTAAGTATGGCCTGCCACCAGCACCTCGCCGGTGTTGCCGGTCATCACCAGCTTTTCCGGTTCTGTACCGGAAACCCAGCTGTGAACCAGCTTGCCGGTGTTCTTATCTGTCAGCGTCATGGAAGCCCCTGCCAGAGAGTTGCCGTTGGGGTCCACCTTGGAAAGCTTGACTTCCAGTGGCTGGTCAATAACAGTCAATGTCTGGCCATCCAGCTTGCCGGATTTGGAAGTTACGGCAACGGTAAAATCCGAATTGATGGTAAAGGTAATATCGCTGGTCATGGCATAGCCTGCCGGAGCGTAAGTTTCGCGCAGCAGGTAGTTGCCGGGCGAAAGCTGCATCTCGTGCGGAGTGCTTTCGGTCTTCCAGCTGTCGATCTCGCTCTGGGTGCCATCGGAGCCTACGCTGTAAACCACCAGTTTTGCGCCGGGCAGTTCATCACTGCTGGTGGCGGACTTTTTGCTCACGATCAGCTTTTGCCGCTTGGCGTTGGTAAAGGTAAAGGTTTTGCCGTCATCGCTGGTGGTCATGGTGGAAACATAGCCATCCAGGCCGGTCATATCCTCGCTGATGTTGCAGTTGGTCATGCCCTGGCGGATATCAAAGTAAGCGGTGCCATCCCCCGTGATGGTACGGGTGGCGCTGCGCTGCTGGCCATCTTGGGTATAGGTCAGCACAATTCTGGCCGGGCCGTGGTTGCTGTCATCGGTAATCCACTTTTTCTTGACCGTGATGCGGCCATAGCTGCTGATGTTGCCGGAGTAACTGTTTTCCACATGTTCCTTGACCATAATGTACACGATCCAGCTGGTACGAGAACCAAAAAAACAGTTGGGTACCGGAATGGTAATGCTGTCCATCGTGCGGGAAAGGGTTGTGGTAATGGTAAAGTAGCCGTTCTCAGCATAGGTATCATTGCCGATGCCGTGCGGGAAGTAAACATACAGATAGCGGTTGTTTTCGCCGCCCTGATAGAAGCTGACGTTGCCATCCGTATACTCAATATTATAGTTGCCGGGGCAGGCATCCAGCAGCCAGCCGATATCCATACGCAGGTAGCTGTTGCCCTTGGTGGTGTTTTCTTTCATCAGGCTGGAATCATCCAGGATTGCCTGGCTGCCCGCTGCCACCGTTGTGCCATCCAGCATGGTTGTATCATGGGTATAGGTCACATAGGTCGAATTGGACTCATCCACCAGTGTGGCATCGTTCGGGTCATAAGCGCGGCCCTGCAAACCGAACAGCACGTTGAAGGAGATGGTATCGCCAACCTGCATGGTCAGCGGGGTTCCCTGCTGGCGCATCTGGTCCAGCTGGTTCAGGGTATAGTCCACACCATTGACCGTAACGGTAACACGCTTGACGTAATTCATCAAGTCCACACATCCATTGGCCGATGCATCATAATTGGGATAATAGTAATCATCCTGTGCCGCATGGGCACCTGTTGCAAAGGCAAGCACCAACAAAATCAGCAACAGGCAGTACCGCACGCCGTTCCGTAAGTATTCCATCTTCTGGTTCAACGTTTTCAACCTCAATCACCTGACATCCTTGTTTTCTTACAGACGCTACAATGTATTTTATCATTTTATAACGTCTGCTCGTTTTATCTTGTTCCTTTAACTATGTAGTTTATTTTATCATATCCTTGTACGGCTTTCAACCTGCAAAGCTTCCAAATTTACACTTTTTTGTCACAGATTCCTTGGGTGCATCTGCTATTTGTTTCCCGCGGCAGGCAACAAATGTCCGGCATTTTTGCTGTGTTCACGCCGGATTGCGTCAGCTTTTGTGAAGTATCCTCACATGCAGCAAATAGCAAAGGCCGGCGGCTCCGTTTTTGGGGCAGCCACCGGCGTATTCAAAATCTACGATGCAGAAAACGGCCTGATTTTGAGCAGCGAGGTTGTTTCCACCAACGGGCAGGGCCATGGTGCGCTGGTAGGCTTCCTAGTTCAGCATCAGGTCAATGTGGTTTTATACGGCGGGATTGGTGCCGGTGCCCAGGCCGCCCTTGCGCAGGCTGGCATCCAGCTGTTTGGCGGTATTTCCGGCAGTGCGGATGCCGCTGCCGCAGATTATCTGGCTGGTCGGCTTGTTTTTGACCCCAACGCCCACTGCAATCATCATGCCCACGAAGCAGAGCACGCCTGCGGCTCCCATTCCTGCCACGAGGACAAAGGCGGCTGTGCCGGGAGCTGCCACTGACCAAAAGAGTTAAAAAGTGCCGCGTCCCGAGAGAAAAATCGAGATGCAGCATTCATTTGTATCTTCATTTTTGATTGTTGAAGAAAACCAAAAATCCGAACCCTCTCCCCTGTCGAGAAAAGGTTCGGATTTTTATTATTCAGTGCGGATAACAGGACTTGAACCTGCACGTCGTAGACACTGGACCCTAAAACCAGCGCGTCTGCCAATTCCGCCATAGCCGCATAACAAAATTAGTATACGTTTTT